>Ga0335078_10001390_pt1 | contig 36692 bp, 28 predicted proteins | sample Lox_Sample_32_FD_206711 | JGI IMG/M metagenome (GOLD analysis project Ga0335078, IMG submission 206711) | Soil microbial communities from Loxahatchee National Wildlife Refuge, Florida, United States - Lox_Sample_3.2 | ecosystem: Environmental > Terrestrial > Soil > Wetlands | place: USA... | reverse complement strand
CGAGGCTGGTGGTGATCCCGGCGCGCATGCAGTCTCTGCATGGGAAGCCCACGCGCCAGGTATTGCAGGAAGTCGACCCGGGAGTGTCAGTGCTTACGCTGGACGAAGATTTCGCTACCCAGGATCCTGGCGACGCGGCCGAAAAGCTGCTGAGCGGAGTGCGCTCCAGTTTGCCGGGAGTGGATTAGTCAGTAGTAGGCAGTGGGCAGTGCCGACTCCCGGCCTCCAGCGGGGGCGGGCAGGTCTGCGGAGCGGTGCCGCGCAGGACAGCCGAGGGCGGCTGCCCTCACGCGAGTCACTGATATCTCTCCTGCAACAACTCCCCGATCGCGGCGTAAGCCTTGGTCAGGATTTTCTCATCCGGCAGAAAAACGATGCGGAAATGCTTGGTGCCGGGCTTCTGGCCGAAGCCGGAGCCGTGGACGACCATGACATGTTTTTGCAGGATCAGTTCGCGGACGAAAATGTCGTCGCCTTCGGGAATATCGATGCGGGGATAGGCGTAGAACGCGCCGCGTGGTGAAACGCAGCTGACGCGCGGAGTGGAATTCGCCCATTTCACGGTGAGGTCGCGGCGGCTGCGCAACTTGCGGCGTACTTCGGGCAGGTGATCCTGCGGGCCTTCGAGCGCAGCTTTAATCGCATACTGCTCAGGATGGTTGGCGCACAGGCGGGCGCGCAGCAGCTTCTGGATGCCCTCGTTGTACGGCTTCACCGCTGCCGCATCGCCGCTGACGATTCCCCATCCGATTCTCCATCCCGGAGCGAGATAGTTTTTCGACAATCCGCCGAAGGTGACGACGGGCACGTCGGGAGCAACCGCGGCCATGGCGATACATCGATGATCGTCTTCATCGAGAATCAGCTTGTCGTAAATTTCGTCGGCGAAGATGACCAGGTTGTGCCGCCGCGCCAGTTCCGCAATCTCTTCAAGCATTTTCCGCGAGCAGACCGCGCCGGTGGGATTGTTGGGATTGATCAGCACAATCCCGCGAGTGCGCGAAGTGATCTTGCGGCGAATGTCGTCGAGATCGGGCTGCCAGCCGTCGTCTTCGTTGAGGTCGTAGGTGTTCAGTCCGATTCCGAGCTTGGCCAGCACCGCGGAATAGAGGGGATAATCCGGACACGGCGTCAGCAGATTTTCTCCCGGATTGAGCAGCGCAGTGAGGCACAGATCGACGGTTTCGCTGACCCCGGTGGTGACGAAAACATCTTGCAGCGAAGAAATATCTTTGCGCGCGGCCTCGCCGCGGATGGCCTGCAAGGCCTCCTTGACGCCCTGCGAAGGAGCGTAACCGTTCTTGCCGTCGCGCATGGCTTTGTACACGGCTTCGATCATGTGCGGCGGCGTGACGAAGTCGAAGACGTTGGGGTCGCCGATGTTCAGCGGAAGAATAGTGTGGCCCTGTCTGGCGACTTCGTCGGCGTAGCAGGCAAGGTCGCGGATGGCATAACGAACCTGCTCCAGCCGGGTGGCAGCGGCGATTTCGCGGGATTGGGTGACGGGCATGACTTTAAATATCTTAACCGCAGAGTTCGCTGAGCTCGCCAAATTTGTTATTCCGCCCGGTCGATCTGGGCTTTCTGCAGGCGATCGGAGTAGTCGACGTAAACTGATTTCCACTCCGTGTAAAAGTCGATCGCTCCGATGCCCCCTTCGCGGTGGCCGTTGCCCGTGGCTTTGACCCCGCCGAAAGGAAGATGAACTTCGGCGCCGATGGTCGGGGCATTGATGTAGGTAATGCCGGCATAAAGATCGCGCATGGCCGTGAACGCTTTGTTGACGTCCTTGGTGTAGAGCGCGGACGACAGTCCGTACTCAATGCCATTGGCGATGTGAATGGCGTCTTCCAGATTCTCGCAGGGAATGATCGATACGACCGGTCCGAAGATTTCCTCCTGGGCGATGCGCATCTTGGGATCGACGTCGACAAAGACCGTGGGCTCCATGAAAAAACCGTTGGCATACTCGCCTTGGTCGAGACGATTGCCGCCACACTTCATGCGGGCGCCTTCGGCTTTGCCGATGTCGACATATTTCAGATCGGTCTTGAGTTGGTTCTCGTTAATGGCGGGTCCCATCTCGACCGACTCATCGAGGCCATTGCCGACTTTCAGTCTCCTGGCACGGTCGACATAGCGCTCCACGAACTCGCCGTAAACGCCCTTCTGCACGATGATGCGGCTGGTGGCCGTGCAGCGCTGGCCGGTGGTGCCAAAGCCACCCCACAGGCCGCCTTCGATGGCGAGATCGAGGTTGGCATCGTCGAGCACGATCATCGGATTCTTGCCGCCGAGTTCGAGCGAACAGTGTTTGAAACTTTTGGCGGCGGTGGTGCCCACAATGCGGCCCACTTCGCTCGATCCGGTCAGAGAGACCGCACGAACTTCCGGGTGCTCCGTCAGGGGTCCGCCCACACTGGAGCCGAATCCCGTGACGATGTTGACCACACCTTTAGGAAGGCCGGCATCGACCAGGGCGCGGACTAAGTTGAAGGTCGACAGCGGTGTATCCTGCGCGGGTTTGATGACGCAGGTGTTGCCGCAGACGATCGCCGGGAGAAGTTTCCACGAAGGAATCGCCATGGGGAAATTCCAGGGAGTAATCATGGCGCAGACGCCGAGGGGCTGGCGAATCGCCATGGCGAATTTGTTGGGCAGTTCGGAGGGCGTCGTGGGACCGAACATGCGGCGGCCTTCGCCCGCCATATAGTATGCGGTATCGATAGCCTCTTGCACGTCGCCGCGGGTCTCTTTCAGGATCTTTCCCATTTCGCGGGTCATATCGCGGGAGTAATCTTCTTTGTTGCCGGTCAAAATTTCGGCGGCGCGATAGACGAGCTCAGCGCGGCGGGGAGCGGGCACCAGGCGCCACCTCTTGAATCCATGCCTGGCGGCATCGATGGCGGCGTCGACATCGGCCTTGCCGGATTTTTGGAAGATGCCAACCACGTCGCGGGTGTCGGCGGGATTACGGTTTTCGAACGTCTCGCCGGTGGAGGCCTCAACCCATTCGCCGTCGATGAAATTCTTATAAACCTTGGTGCGGGTGGCCGAGCCGAGGATGGTCGGTCCGGTAAGAACGTCGGTTGCCATAAGAGCCTCCTGGGAACAATAGGAAAGAATGCTGCAGGTCAAACCTCTATGCTACAGCCGGGAGTGGGGCGGGGCAAGCGAGGGGCGAATGTTCGAAGTTTAAGACTCGGGCTACGGCGCAGATTTCTCGGCCCGCTGGTTAAAACGCGGGCCTCGGGGATGACTTCATGAAAAAGAAATAGTCTATTCCACCTCGAATTCGGCGCTGCGGGCCGGAGTCTTGTTCCCCGCCGAGTCGATGGCTTGTAAGGCCACGTGGTACGAACCAGGTTCGAGGGTTGCGACCGGCAGTTTAATCCCGAGAGCGATGACCGGACTTCCGGTTTTCATGTAGGGCTCAGCGTTCTGCATTCCAGTGTCGAATTTCTCCACGCCGGCTTTGTCGACGACCTTCATTTCGAAACCAACCTGAGGATGTTCGCTGCCAGCCAACAGGGGTTCATATACTTCGGCGTAAATCGCGGCGGGATCCGTCTTTTTGAAATGGTAGACCGCCGCAGGCACGATCTCGAGGCCCTGGGTGATCAGCAGCGTGCGATCCTCCATCAGCGCCGCGTCCAGTCCGGTGGCCAGATCGGATATTCTCCGGATTTCCTTGCTTAGCGCCATAGCGCTCAGGCTCATTCCCTTTCCGTCGTAGGGATCGATGTTGAGGGGAAGTTCGATCTTGCCCACGCCTTCCCCGCCCGAGCTGAACGCGACTTTCAAGGTGTACTGGCCGCAGGCGAGATCGAACTGGTTCTGGTAGGGATAAGGTTGCCTGGCGAACTCCTCGACTTGTTTCTTATCGTCGAAGTCGAGGTTTACAGCGTCACTGAAGCGGCCGGCCACGGTGCCGTCGGGCTTGGAGGCGATGCCCAGCACATTGACCGTGGCGTGCATCTTCCCCTTCACCTTGTCAAACTTGATGGCGTTGGTGGGAATATCCATGACCATATTTACGCGAGCGGTGTTGGGTGAGGTGTAGAAAAATGGAGCGACCATAGGCGCGGAAATAGAACCTGGCTGATTTCCCTGGGCCGCGTTTTCGAGATTCTTTTCTTCCGGCTTGCCTGCCAGCAGATCCGTAGGTTTCACGTTGCAATACCCGCTGCGTGAGCGTACCTCGGTGCCGCTGCGCTCCACTTTGACACGCAGGGTGTGGCAGCTCCCCTCAGGGAGTTCAGCCGGCACGTAGCCGAGAATGTAATACTCGCTCAGTTCGGCAGCGATCTTTTGCATTCCTCCGAGCAGGTCGTTGGTATTGAGAATCACAAACCCGCCCGTACCCGAGGCCAGAGCGTACAGCACCTGCTGATTGTCGGAGGCGCTGGGAGGGAAAGAAGGCACGATATTATGCGGCTGGAAATTGGAATTGTAGTAGTTGGAAACGGGGGTGACCAAACCTCCGCTCCGCACGCCAGGAGGAGTGCCACCACCCACACCGCGTGAACCGCCTCCGGTTCCTCCAGTAGGACCGCCCCCGTGGCTGCCACCCCCCCCCGTGCCTCCACCCGGAGAGCCGCCGCCTGCGTGGCCACCGCCGCCTCCCGCTCCGCCGCCACCGCCGGGTCCACCCCCATGCTGCACAAGAACCAGATGCGGTTGAGGCGCGTTACCCTGATACTTCAAAGTCGCGCTCATCAGACGGGCAGGAGCGGCGGGCTTTCTCAGTTGCGCTCCCGGAGCCGCGCTGGGCATGGGTACCACCAGGCCACGAACATCGATAGGGTAGACCGCTACGTTGTATTTGTTGCAGGCGTCAATCACGGCGGTAAGTTCGGATTGAAGCTCCACGGTGAGCGGAAATCCTGCAGTCAGCATCACCACAGTTTTCCGTCCCGGAACCGAGGAAAGATTCTTTGCCAGATCGCGCAAGGCGATGAGCACGCTGCGGGCGCCGAAGTCGGCTTCGAAACCCGACAGGGATGGCGCGCCGAAAACAGGAGTTCCGAGAGAAGCAACCTGTACGCCTCCCGAGGAGTCAGTTATGGTGGGAGTCGCGTTGTCGGTAGTGCTGTTGGAAGCGACGGCCGAAGTCTTCAGGCCGCTTACCACTCTCTTCAGGCGTGATGCATCTGCGGTGAAGTTCTGAGTAATTTTCGATATGCCGCTAAACTCCACGATGGCGATCAACCGGTTAGGACCGGCGTTAGCGTCGATGAACTTGGCTGCCGCATTGCGAGCGTTGGCCTGGTCGCCAAATTCCATGCTGGAGTTGTCAAAGAACAGGACGAGATAATGCCGCTGGTTGGGTGAAGGTCCCTTGTCTGATTCAAAGGAAAAGCTGGTGATGGCCTGTTCCTTGTTGTCTTCCCACACGTGGAAGTCTTTGGCGGCCAGATCGCGGATGTAGTTCCCTTTCTTGTCGGTCACCACCGAGTCGACCAGCACCAGGCGGGACTCGGCCTTGATGGTGCCCGCAGATCCGGCATCCTGGGCATGCGCCACTGGAGCCGAGAGAAGACGCCAGCTCAACCAGGCGCCGCTGAGGCACAGCAGGATCAGGCAAAACGTCCATCGGCGACTCGTCATAAAAAACACCTCTTGATTAAGGAATCTCGACCGCTCCGTTTTCTGCCGACAGCTGGCCTTCGGCATCCCGTACGACCAGGCGCACCAGGTAACTTCCAGGCTTCACGTCAAAGCTGGTCTTCACCGTAACCCCGGAGTCCACCCTGTGTTCCAGGGTCTCGTCTCTTAAACGCATGGTCACGATTTTCTCCATGCCTGATATAAAAGTGCCGTTGCGATCGAACAAGCCGGATGCGATCGTGAGATCGTTGTCGTTTCGCCCATCGACTTTGCGAAAACGCAAATGTTTTACATCTACGTGCACCAGCACCGCCAGCTTAGCATCCTCATCCGAGGCCTTGAAAAACTGCGTATGCAGTTGCACCGGGAGGTCGTGCATTTCCTCCTGGGAAAATAATGCGTCCTCGATCTCCTGCTTGGCTTCCTGGGCTGCATCGGGAGCCTGTTTGGGCGCGTAGTAGCCTTTGCGGGCCTGCAACGCGAGCTTGGAGGGATTCTTGAGGGTGACTTTCAGGCTGTGGAAGCGGCCGTCGAATTTCAGGTTCTGGGGGGCGAAGCCCAGCACATAGTAATACTCGGGCGAAGCCGCGGTTCGCCGCAAGCCGTCTAAGAGATCATTACTGTTGTGGAAGAAGACGCCACCGGTGGCATCGGCCAGGACCGAAAGCACTCCGTCATTCGCTGAGGCTTCATCAATTGCGTAAAGAGATTCCTCGGGGGCTCCCATCATATCGGGGGCGTTTTCCCCGCTGGCGTCACCGCCGGCGATAGGTGCATACAGCCCACGGGCATCGAGCGTGCCCACGATGACGCCTGCGTGCAAGGCTTTGTCGATCACGTCGGATAGTTCGTAGTCCAGATTGGGCGTGAGAAATCCCGGGGAAAGCAGAACCACGGAGCGTTGGCCGGGGGCGACGGACAGACGGCGGATGGCATCCCTCACCGCCCCCAGTGCGCGGCGGCTCTCGTCATCGCCGACGTTCAATGCACCCAAGGCAGAAGATTGAGCCGTGTTCCGGTATTGATCGATATGCGCGGCGAAATCCAAAGCACCTTGCGGAGAATCAGCGTCTTCGCCGGTTGTGCAGTGAAAAGCGCCCTTGGCGGCGACCAGCAGAACATCTGGCTGGTTCTTGTTGATGATCATATCCGCCATGTAGTAACTCATGTAGGGGCAGGGATGATCGGGCACGCCGACAAGAGGCCGGGGTTGAATCTTCACCAGGGCAGCATGCAGCTGGGCGCGATCATCGGTGAAGTCGAGATTCCCCTGTCCGGAGGTGGTAATGATGGCAGCGCGGTCTGTCGGCAGCATGGCTGCGAAGTGATGCTCCGCGGCATCGCGGAGGTGGGCGATGTCGCCAAATTTCAGGTGAACGTCGTCGACCACGTAAACGACAAATCGTTCGGCTACGTTGGGTGTCTTCGCGGGAGCGGTTGCGTCACTCGATGGCTGGCTGCTGGCTTTCTCGCGAGCGACCTGATTTCCCGGCTGCTCGACGGAAAACTGGGTAATGATTTGTGGCTTACGATCGTCGAAGAGCTGAAAGTCCTCTTGATTCAGAGTGCCGACAGCCTTGCCGCCGGCGTCTCGAACCACCACACGCACCACCACCAGGCGAACGTTGACTTTGAAGGTGGTGGCTTCATCGTGGGAAGTCATTTCCGGTTGGGGCGCGGTATTCGTGGCTTGCGGGTTGTTGGCTGGCGCAGGGTCTTGGGCGAACCCGGGAAGAGACGCGAGCAGCAAAATCAGCAGAGCTGCTTTTGCTGGCAGGGCTTGAGCGATAGCTGTTTTCACTGTGCTTCCTCGCCGCTGCTGGAGGCGAATCGTCACCCGGGAGAAGGGACCATCAAAGGATACGCTCTTTTGGCAAGAATGCCAGCAGCATGGATGTAGCCGCGAGCGTCCTCGTGCTTGCGCTTTATCGGCCGCCCGGACGGGCGAGGACGCATTTCCCGGAGAGCGGTACATGTGCGCTACTGCACCAAGGTAATGATCCAACTTGATTACCTGTTTCTCGTCAATTTTCCTTGTGGTAGTCTCATTTTGACCCCATATTCTTTAGGATTTGGCTGGGTTTTTCAGTGGCCTCCGTGTCTCCGAACCGCAAGTCCGGAATCCACATTGCGTGGAAGACCGTCACCTACCGCAGCGTGGCGCTGCTGGCGTTGGCGGTGCTGCTGGTGTTTTTCGTGGGGATGAAGTTTGCGTTTCCCCAGTTTACCGAGAACCAGATCAGGGCGGCGGACAGCTTAGGTATGAAGATGCTGGAGGCGGTGGCGGGAGCCGCAGGCCCCGCGAAATCCAGCGTCATGAATTCCCAGCAGGCGCACTTTACTGCACTGGACGGCACGGTGCGGGTGAGGAAAGCAACCGCGAATAGCTGGACCAAAGCGGACTATAGCCTGCCTTTGGAAAAAGGCGATGTGGTCCAGACCAGTTCCGAAGGCATGGCCAAGATCGTTTTTAACGACGGCACCAATTACACGGTGAAACAGGACTCGCTGATTGTGATCGAAGAGAACTCGGCTAACGATCAGCAGCAGACCAACGTGGCGGTCGCGGTCAGCACCGGCACGGTGGATCTGGCCACCGCGACCTATGTGCAGGGATCGAGTTCGCGGGTCATCGTAGCCGGCGCCACTGCGTCGCTGGCTCCGGAGAGCGCCGCTATGGTGCACAACGACCCCAAGAGCGACCAGCACGAAATCCTGGTCAAAAAGGGAACCGGCGAGATCGAGCGCAACGGAGAAACTGTCCGTCTGGCCGACTGGGAGAAGGTAAACTTCCAGGCAAAAGAAGTCCATATGGAGAAGGGCAAGGAGATCGGGCCGCCGACTCCCATCTCGCCTGCCAATATGGCCCCGATCTTCATGTCCGGGGACCCCAAGCCTGTGGAGTTCTCCTGGACACCCATGGCCAACGCCAAGGGGTACCGTCTGAGAATCTCCAAGAATCCTTATTTCTCCTCCACCATCGTGGATCGCCGGGTTAATACCGCCGATGTGTTAGTCTCCGGCTTACAGCAGGGAGCCTACTACTGGGAGGTGCAGTCGCAGGATGCCGCCGGCAAGGAGTCGGTGGAGAGCGAAAAGAACCGTTTTACGCTCATTCCCAAGGAGGAGGACACGGAAGCCATCAACCTGGACCTGGATCCGCTGATTCAGCATGGCCACGTCCTGGAATTGACCGGGAAAACTGAGGCGGGAGCGCGAGTAATGGTAAACGGCGCCGAGGTTCCCATGATGTCTTCCGATGGCAGCTTTCACTACTTCACGCCGCCCCTGCCGCCCGGTGCGAGCGTGATTACGATTACGGCGCAGAACGCCAAGGGCGGAGTCAACACGCTGCAGAAGACGGTAGTCATTCAGTGAACGGGCGGGGGAAACCCCGGGTGCAAGAACTTTGGTGTAGAGAAAGGCCTCAGAATCTCTCATAGAATAAAGAGAGAGTACGAGAGCCGCGCAATCTGGGTCAGGACGTGACGGCCGAGTTCAACAACTAGAGAGAGAAAGCTTCGCGTATGTCATCCAACGGTTTTCATTCGGGCGGATCGCACAATCACAACTTGAGGTCGCTGTTCAGCGTATTCTCCAGCGATCTCGCCATCGACCTGGGCACGGCCAACACGCTGGTGTATGCACGCGGCAAAGGCATCGTAGTGAACGAGCCTTCCATCGTGGCCATCAACAAGAATACTGGCGAAGTGGAAGCGGTGGGCAAAGAAGCCAAGGAAATGCTGGGCCGCACACCCGGCAACATCGTGGCCATCAAGCCCATGAAGGACGGCGTGATTGCCGACTTCAAAGTGACCGAGAAGATGCTGAATTATTTCATCCAGAAGGCGCACAACCGCAAGATGCTGGTGCATCCGCGCATCGTGATCGGCGTGCCTTCGGAGATCACGCAGGTGGAAAAGCGCGCGGTCATGGACTCGGCGTATCGCGCCAAAGCCAGCGAAGTATATCTTGTAGAACAGGCCATGGTGGCGGCGATCGGCGCAGGGCTGCCCATCACTGAGCCCAGCGGCAACATGGTGGTTGATATCGGCGGTGGCACCACCGACATTGCGGTGATTTCTCTCAGCGGCATCGTCTATTCGCGTTCGGTGCGCATGGCCGGCAATCAGATGGACGAAGCCATCATGAATTACCTCAAGCGGAAATATAACCTGCTGGTGGGCGAGCGCACCGCTGAGCAGATCAAGATGGAAATCGGCTCCGCCTATCCGCTCGACAAACCGCTGACCATGGAAATCAAAGGCCGCAACCTGATTGAAGGGGTTCCCAAGACCATTACCGTCGACGACAGCGAAATCCGCGAAGCGCTGAGCGAATGCGTTTCGACCATTATGAACGCGGTTCGCGTGGCCCTCGAACGTACGCCTCCAGAACTTTCCGCCGACATCAGCGACCGCGGCATCGTGCTGACAGGTGGTGGGGCGCTGTTGAAGAATCTGGACAAGCGCATCCGCGAGGAAACCGGGCTGCCGGTGTCGATTGCCGACGATCCCCTGTGCAGCGTGGTTCTGGGCACCGGCAAGATGCTGAGCGACTTCAAGCTGCTGCGCAAAATTTCGATCGAGTAGCAGCACCCACTTTGTGCCGCTTTGTGTACCTTCGTGGTTGAGAACACAAAACTCCGAGTCATCGCGAAGGTACACTGAAAGCAGCCCGCCATGGAAAACCTCATCAGCCGCTACCGTAACGTCACCATCCTGGCGGCGCTTCTTTTTGGACAAGTGCTGGGGCTGGCGATGCAGGTCAAGCGTTCCAGCGAGAACCGGCCAACTCGGCTGATCCGAGTCTGGGCAGTGGGCGCGGTGGCTCCGTTCGAACGGGCGATTGTCGGGTTGCAGAATGGTATTGGTGGCCTCTGGCACAATTATTTCTACCTGCGGGGAGTGCGGCAGGAGAACCGCGACCTCAAGCAGAAAATCCAGCAACTGGAAATTGACCGCGCCCGCCTGAGCGAGGATGCGGAGCAGGCCCACCGCCTGCAAGTGCTGCTGAACTTCAAGGAACAATTCATCGCCAGTACGCTGGCTGCCCAGGTCATCGGTTCCAGCGGCAGCGAACAATCGCGCTCGGTCTATATCGACAAAGGCAGCCAGGACGGTGTTCAACCCGAAATGGCGGTGATGACCGCCGACGGGATTGTGGGCAAGGTTTTGCATGTGCAGAGTCATGTTGCCAGCGTGTTGTTGATCAACGATCAGACCAGCGGCGTGGGCGCGATGCTGGAAAAATCGCGGCTGCAGGGAGTGTTACGCGGCACCGCCGGCGGCGAGGTAACGCTGGAGAAAGTAATGTCCGACGAAGCGGTGCAGCCTGGGGAGAAGATCCTTACCAGCGGCGGAGACAGGATTTTTCCTAAAGGCTTGCCGGTGGGAACAGTCACCAAAGTTTCTACCGCGCAGGACCTGTTCCTCAACATTCACGTCAAGCCTGCAGCGGATCTCAGCCGGCTGGAGGAAGTGCTGGTGATTACCGAGAAACAGGAACGCGAGCCGGCAGTGGCTGAGGGCGAGCATGTGCGCGCCTCCGATATTCTGGCGGAACGCTTGCCGTCAGTGCCGGACAAGCCGCCGAGCCCGCCTGCGAAACCAGCGTCGTCCGCAAGCGCGAATCCGAATTCGTCAAGCCCGGCCACGGGCACGACGCAGCCCGCAAAGACGGCGACCGTGCCGCTTGCTACCGGCAGTAAGCCGGTGACTTCACCTGTCGCGACCAGACCCGCTGTCCTCGCACCTGTGGCCAAGCCTTCCGCGTCGCCCGCTGCCAATGCCGCCGGTACTGAGCCCGCGAAAGCGAAGCCGGCAGGATTGCAACCGCAGCCTCCGCCTCCGCAAACTCCGGATGAGCCGGCCCAACCTCAGGATCAACCTCAATAACGTGCCCATTACTTACACATCCAACGAGCAGATTGAGGTCTACCGGTTTCCAGTAGCGGCGGCGATCCTGATTCCGTTGATCGCGGTATTCCTGCAGGCTTTTATTCCGCTGAAGCTGCATTTTTTCTCGATTTTCGATCTGCCATTTCTGGTGGTGATTTTCTTTGCCGTGGCCCGGCGCAGCCAGGTATCCGGGATGCTGACCGGGGCTGCGATCGGCATTCTGCAGGATGCGCTGACCCCATCCTTGCCGATCGGAATCTACGGCATCGCGAATACGGTCGTGGGATACGGAGCGTCGTCGCTGGGTGTGAAGATTGATGTGGAAAATGCCGGCTCACGCTTCCTGGTCACCATCTTCTTCTATGTGGTGCATGAGATCGTCTACTTTACCGTCGCCCGCGGCATGGTGGGATTGACCTTGCAATGGAGTTGGGCGCACGAACTGGGTTCGGCGTTTGCGAACGCGGTCGTGGCGGTGGGGTTGTTCGCCTTATTGGACAGATTCAAACAAAGAACGTAGATGATTCTGCGTTCCAGCCTGCGTCGATGGAAGGATGCGGAAGAAGTCTCACGCCGCCGTGATTAAGGAAGCCGCTCTGAGCCTGAGTCAGGATCCCTCGGCCCGCTGGTGAAAGCTTCGGGAGACATAGTGGTTTGGTGGTGAGGAAGTCTGGCTTTCTCGAGGGCTGTGGCCCTTCGTTACTAAGGTAAAGTCCGCCGACCGGATGGGGCAGAGTACAATGCAATTAACTTCCCGAAAGGATTGATAATCGCGTCAGGGACCGGCCGCGGTGTGCCGCAAGGCGGCGGTTCTGATACCGAGACCCGAGACCTCTCCTGATGTTTGGCCGCGACGAAAAAGTATCAGCCATCCGCCTTACCGCGGTGCAGTACATCATCCTCGGGATATTCCTTGTTCTTGCTTACGGCCTGTGGCGCCTGCAAGTCGTGCAAAGCGATTTGTATTCCACGCTGGCGGAAAAAAACCGGATTCGCAACGTGCCCATTCTCGCCCCCCGCGGCCGCATTCTCGACCGCGAAGGCCGAACCATCGTCGACAACTATCCGTCGTTCACCGCTTTGCTGCTGCGCGATTCTTCGCGAGACCTGACCGCCGACGCCGAAATGATCGCGCAGGGACTGCATCTCGACCCCAAGGAGGTTAAAGATCGCATCCGCCATTTTGCCGGCTCGCCGCAATACCAGCCGATCTACTTGAAGGACGACATCACGCCCGATGAACTGGCATTCATTGAGTCGCATCGCAACGAGCTGCCGGAGTTGGACACGATCATGGCCCACCGCCGGCTGTATCCGCGCAAGGGATTCATGGCGCACCTGATCGGTTATGTCGGCGAAGTCAGCGAAGACATGCTGAACGAGCCGCAGTTCGAGCTCTACAATCCGGGCGATGTAGTGGGAAAGTCGGGAGTGGAGCTGCAGTACAACCAGATCCTGATGGGAAAGAACGGATCGCGGCGGGCAGTGGTCAATAGCCACGGCAAGGAAGTGGAGCAACTGGCGGAGACTCCCGCCCAACCGGGCCAGCCGCTTAAGCTGACCATCGATCTCGACCTGCAAATCGCGGCGGAGGAGGCGCTTGCAGGGCGCAATGGCGCGATTGTTGCGATGGATCCGCGCAATGGCGAGATTTTGGCCATGGTCAGCCGCCCGACGTTTGATCCTAATGATTTTGCAGTGCGGGTTTCGCGCGATCAGTGGGCCAAGCTCGTCAACGATGACGATCATCCCCTCTTGAATAAAGCCATTCAGGCGCAGCTGGCTCCCGGATCCACTTTCAAGATCATTATGGCGACGGCAGGTCTGCAGGAAGGAATCGCGCAGGATATGCACGTCAACTGCACCGGCGGCGCAACCTTCTACGGACGCTACTTCAAGTGCTGGGTGGTGGCCGAACACCGGGTGCATGGCGACGTGGGCATCAGCAAGGCGATTTATCAGTCGTGCGACGTGTTTTTCTACACCCTGGCGGAGAAACTGGGCATTGGGCGCATCGCAAAATACGCGACCATGTTCGGGCTGGGACAGAGAACGAACATTGATTTACCGCAAGAAGCCAGCGGCGTGATGCCGTCGGAAGAGTGGAAGATCCGCAACTTCAAGCAGAAATGGTATGCCGGGGAGACGATTTCGGTGGGCATCGGCCAGGGCGCGATTGCGGCTACGCCGATTCAAATGGCGCGCGCCATCGGGGCTATTGCCAGTGGAGGTTTGCTGGTGCATCCGCATGTGACCAACCCGAGCGCGCTGCCGCCGAATGTGATTCCCGCGGCGAACGTTCAAGAGCCGGTCAGGGTGCCACTCGATCCTGAGAACTGGAACATTATCACTGACGCCATGGCCGGAGTGGTCAATCCGGGTGGTACGGCGGCCTTATCGCACTTGCAAGGAATCGATTTCGCGGGAAAGACCGGCAGCGCCCAGACCATCAGCAACGCGTTAAAGGCGAAACTGGGGGCGGCCGGGAAGGCAAACTTCAAAGATAATGGCTGGTTTGTAGGAGTGGAGCCGCGGCGAAATCCGGAAATTGTGGTTTGTACTTTGCTCGAAGAAGGCGAGCACGGATACCTGGCCGCGCGCACGGCGGCGCAGGTGATCAAGGCCTACGTCGAGAAAGAACGCAGGATACCCAGCAAGGTCGCCAAGGGAGACGGCAAGGTGGAAGTGGGCGCAGTGTGGAACGGGGTTGATCCCGATGGCTCGGACAGCGATGTAATGCGTGCCGGTCATTTCATGCTGGATGTGCCAGAAAACCGGTTACCGCTGGCGACGGCTGCGCCCGGGGTGGAGTGAACGCAGAGGTTCTTTCGACTAAGCCTGATCGTTCGCAAGCACGATCAGGCTCTGCTCAAGATGACAGGACGTTAAGTTTAATGACCAACGGAAAACGACGAACCACCAACAACTGATGTCACGCTACGTTTCATATCGCGATTTCGATTGGGTTTTGTTTGTCTTCGTGCTGATTCTATGCGCGCTGGGCGTGCTGGAGATTCGGAGCGCGACGGCTCATACCAAGTTTGCCGGAGCACATATCAAGCAGCTTTACTGGATCATCGCCGGTATTGGCGGCATGTTCCTGCTCAGCGCGCTTAATTATCAGGCGGTACTCGAGCGGGTGCACTGGATGTACATCGCGGCGGTTGCGTCGCTGATGGTGGTGCTGATTTTCGGGCAGCGTTATCTGGGCGCAAGGCGGTGGGTGAAGCTGCCGGGCGGGGCGCATTTTCAGCCTTCCGAGTGGGTCAAGCTGATTCTGATTCTAGCCGTCGCCAAGTACTTTGCCGATTTGCATCAGAAAGAGCTTTCCTGGTCCGACTTCGTCAAAGCCGGCGCCATGGTGGGGGTGCCCATGCTGATGGTGCTGGCGCAGCCCGATCTGGGCACTGCGCTCACCTATATTCCCATCGCCGTCATGGGGCTTTTCCTGGGAGGGTTGCGAACCCGGCAAGCCCTCGCGGTCTTGCTCCTGGCGGGTCTGATGATGCCGCTGGCATGGCATGTTCTCAAGCCGTATCAGCGGGAACGGTTGACCAGTTTTATGGAACCGGAGGCCGATAAGCAGGGCTCCGGATACCAGGTCATTCAATCACTGATTGCGGTGGGTTCGGGCGGGATCTGGGGCAGCAGCGCCGGATCTCAGACCCATCTTTCCTTTCTCCCCGTGCCACAAACCGACTTTATCTTTGCCGCTTTCGCCGAGGAGCACGGATTTGTCGGTGCCCTGAGTGTAATGCTGTTATACTTTATAGTGCTGATGCGATTGACCCAGAATGCACAGACGGCGCCCGACCGTGCCGGCACCTTTCTGGTGATGGGTGTAGTGGCTGTGCTTAGCTTCCACATCCTGGTCAACGTCGGCATGGTGGTCGGTTTTATGCCGGTCACAGGAATTCCTTTGCCACTAATGAGTTATGGCGGGTCTTCGGTCCTGTTTATGTTCCTGGCGCTGGGCATGGTGATGAACGTCCGTATGCGCCGTTTTGTGAATTGAAACCGGAGGAAGACGGCAAGAAGCTCGCCGCAGTTTGCCATGTGCGGCCCAGAAAGAAGTAAAGACAAGATTACGATCGCCCTCGCGTAAAGAGGGCAAATCACCGGCCCACAGACAGTTACAGGCCGGGCAGGATTGAAGCGAAGACGCCGCCGGGCGGGTAACGGCCCCAGAATCGTCGGGACGACGGTTTGCAGCGAGCGGTCACAAACCCGGCGCGTCGCAATGCGATACGTGAGAACGATTTTCCAGTTTGTGCAGTCGATCAGGTTGCGGACCAGCATCCGCGATCCACGCCGTGCTCTACCCGGGCCGGCCATCGCAAAGCTCCATCCTCCCGGCCCTTTCCTGCCTGTGACTCGGTGAAATCCTGACGCCTGATGGCGCAGGACCGGAGTCCGTATGACAAAAGAACTATTTGTGTCTTCCACCCCGCATGAAACCCGTGTGGGCCTCGTGGAAGACGATCTGCTCGCGGAGATTTACCTGGAACGCGAGAACGAGTACACCCTGGCAGGTTCCATATACAAAGGCCGCGTCACCCGCGTCCTTCCCGGAATGCAATCCGCATTCGTGGACATTGGCCTCGAGCGCGATGCCTTCCTGTACGTCTCCGACTTCATGGAGTTACCCGATGAAGACGAGGTCGACGAAATCCCCGTCGGCCGGACGCAACCCCAGAACTACCAGCCGCGACAAGCGGCGCAACCCCTGGGTGAGAGCCCGGACGTGTCCATGGAAACGGCAACGCCCATCGAACATGCGGTACCGGCAGCTCCCCCGATGGAGAATCGTGAGCGAAGCGAAGGCGGCGAACCGCCTTCGGAATCCCGCCCGGAGCCGCGTGCCGAGCAACGCGAAGACCGCGGTGACTGGCGGAGCCGCCGGCGCGGCCGCGGACGCCGTGGGGAGCGCATGCCCGAGAGCAAGTTTGCCCGGCCGGCGCAGGAAGCGCCCCGCAACGACCGCGGAGGGCGTTCCGACTATGGTCCGCCGCCGGGATATGAGCCCATCATTCTGCCCGGAGAGTCGATCTCGAAGTACCAGCGGAGAGCTTCCGCGGAACCGGCAACACGGAGCCACGTTGACGAGGTAGTTCATTCCGAGCCGTCATCCCCGATCGCGGCCACCTTTCCGCAAGACGAGCCTCTATTCTCCGAGTCCGGGATCGAAGAACAGGAAACCCACAGCGTCGCCCATCGCGCCGAGGAAGAACTCTCGCCCTGGGATCGCGAGCAACAGCGGTTGCACCAGATGAACGTGGCTGCAGTGTTCGGTGAAGAACCCAGGAAAGAAGAAACCATCAGCCACGCCGGAGAACAGTCGGCGGAGCCGGCAGAAGCGTTGCATGAAGCGGCTCCCGCGGCCGCCGCCGGTGCTTTGGTCGAAGAAGAAATCGACGAGGAGGAGGCGGATCTGGCCTCCTTCGTAGAAGAGCTCGAAGACGACGCGGCGTTTGACGAGATGGAAGAAGAGACGCAGCATGCCGGCAGCCACCAGCCACAGGAACATGCAGAGACAGCGCCAGCGCTGGCCCCGGTGACGGAGCCGGTGGCGTTCTCGCCCGAGGCGGTCACGCCTCCAGTGGAGGTTTCGGAAGCCGAGCAGGAAGCGGAAGAAGAGGCGGACGAGGAGGCCGAGATCGAGGAAGCGCAGGCCGAGGCCGAGGCTCTGCTCGATGCCGAAGCCCGCGGCAACGGCACCATCGAAGCGCGGGCGGAGGTTCGGGCTCCCGCGAATACGGCAGCTTACACGCAGCGTGCCCCGCGTCCGGCATTCGACCGCCGAGGTGGGCCCCGTGGACGCCGCGGTGGAGGGCGCCGCTTCCGCCGCCACGAGCCGCAGAGCCTGCCGCAGATCACCGATCTACTCAAGGAAGGCCAGGAGATTCTGGTGCAGATCGCGAAAGAGCCGATCGCCAAGAAAGGCGCGCGCATCACCAGCCATATTGCGTTGCCTGGCCGTTTCCTGGTTTACATGCCGACGGTGAATCATACCGGAGTGTCGCGCAAAATTGCTTCGGAGGAAGAACGCCAGCGGCTGAAGCGGATCATCTTAAGCGAGCGAGAGAACGGGCACGGAGGCTTCATTGTGCGGACGGCCGCGCAAGGAGCGTCGGAAGACGAGTTGCGGGCTGACATCCGTTTTCTGAAGGGCCTGTGGTCGGAGATCAAAGGCCGTGCCGAGACGGGCAAAGCGCCATCCCTGATTTACCACGACCTCAATGTTGTGGAGCGGGTGTTGCGCGACCAGGTAACCTCGGACTTTAACGCCATCTGGGTCGATAACGAACAGGAATACGAACGCATTTTACGGTTCGCCAATCGCTTTCAGCCGGCTCTGGTCAAGCGGGTGAAGCTCTATACCAAAGAGACGCCGTTGTATGACCAGTTTGGTCTCACCGAAGAAATCAACAAGGCGCTGAAGTCGAAAGTCTGGCTGAAAAGCGGTGGATACATCGTGATCAACCAGGCGGAAGCTTTAGTGGCGATTGATGTGAACACCGGCAAATACGTCGGCAAGACGGCGCGCCTGGAAGACACCATCGTCAAAACCAACGTCGATGCCATCAAGGAAATCGTGCGGCAAATCCGGCTGCGCGACCTGGGCGGGATCATCATCATCGACTTCATCGACATGGACGAGCGCCGCAACCGGCAGCGGGTTATGCAAGCTCTGGAGGAGGCTTTACGGAGCGACCGCTCGCCTTCGAAAGTTCTTCAGTTCAACGATTTCGGGCTGGTGGCGATCACGCGCAAACGGGTGAAGCAATCGCTCGAACGCACCATCGGTTCGCCTTGCCCATACTGCCAATCGACGGGATTTGTGAAGTCGCCCACGACGGTTTGCAATGAGATATATCTCGAGATGCGCAAAATGGCCAAGCATCTGGAACACTCGGACGTGATGCTCCGAGTGAATCCGGAAGTGGCCAAGGCGCTCAAGGCGAATAATGGCCGCTTGCTGAACGAGATGGAAGAGCTCAGCAAGAAAACCGTCATCGTGAAGAGCGATCCGGCGCTCCACCAGGAGCAGTTCGATATCAACTGAGCTTCTGGCTCTTAGCTTCTAGCTACGGTTCAAATGGAGGACGGGTTTCTCGCCCGTCCCTTTTTTGCGCGCTTGACGAATACACATATTTATTGCACACTATATATACACATATACCATGTCCATACACCGTGCCCACATCCTATTGCCTGACGATTTGCTCCTGGAGATCGACTCTTTGGTGGGGCCGCGGGGGCGCAGCAGCTTTCTGGTGGAGACTGCGCGCAACGAGGTCCGGAGGCGAAAGCTGTTGCAGTTCCTGGAGGGCGAAGATCCCGCATGGAAAGATACCGATCATCCCGAACTCTCCCGCGGTTCCGCGCAGTGGGTCGGCAAGCTGCGGAAGGGAAGCGAAAGCCGGCGTGGGCGCGGCAGGAGCAGGCGCTCGGACTGATGCGTCTTCTGCTCGATACTTCGGTGCTGATTGACACGTTGCGTCATCGCCGCGGCCGGCGGGAACTACTGGCTGCTCTGGCACGCGACGGACATGTTTTGTCCACCTCGGCGTTGAATGTCGCCGAGGTATTCGCGGGAATGCGTCCGGAGGAAGAACGCGCGACTGAGATCTTCCTCGCCGCACTCGACTGCTATGAATTGAGCGGCTCCGCGGCCAGAATTGCGGGGAGTCTCAAGCGCAAGTGGGCTAGCAAAGGACGCACTTTGACTCTAGCCGATACCATCATCGCTGCGGTCGCGCTGGAGCACGGCTGCGTGTTGATGACGGACAATCGCAAAGACTTCCCGATGCCGGAACTGAACCTTTATGCGTTACCGGGTGAATGAGCTCCAGGCTACTTTCCGCTGGTAGCTCCTACAACTTTTTCGGTTGGTTTCGCGGTAAGGGTTTTCAGCGCCTGGGCGGCGCAATCCTGCAATTTTTTCCGTGATGCTTCGAGATCCCCGGCATTTTTCTCTAATCCGTCTTTTCTGGCTGTCTCGGTAAGGCGCTCGGCCGATGGGCTTACGCTGCGCTCAATTTCGAGCAAGGTCACCAGCGAATCGGCATGCAGTCTCCACAGGGACGGCGAGCTCTCCACGCGCCGGAGTTCTTCGAGTTCGGTGGTCATGCGGGCAACCACTGCGACCAGCCGCAGCAGGGCGCGAGCCACATCGGCGCGCAGGCTCTTCTCTTCCAGATAATCGGCGCAATAGGCATCGGCTTCCGCCGGGGTCAGGATGAGATTGAAGAAGCGCATGGGAACCACCAGGCGGAACTTGGGGTCGGCAACTCGCACGAAGATGCGAACCGACTCCTCTACACGAAGCAGTTTGCTTTCTTCGGCGGAAATTTGTTGCGGCGTCACTGCCTGGCGCATTGCCGGCACATTCAACACGGGACGCACGGGCGAAGCCGCTTTTGCGGCGGCGCTGCTTGCCTGTAGCGCAGTCCGCCCCGGCGCCGGTTTCGGAGCTCGCCGGATGGGAGGATGCTGCTGCAGCGTCTTTCGCAGCTTGGAGACACGGCGGAACTTCTCCAGCGCTGTGCCGTAGTCGATGCGCAGCAATTCGCTTTCTTCGAGGGCTGCGACGTGCTCCACAGTGACGTCGGTGCCATCCACGTTGCCCAGGATGCTGCCGCCCTGCTCGGCCAGAGCTTCGGCGAAGCTCTTGATCTCCGACGCCGCTTGCAGGAATAACTGATCGAACTTCTTGCCGAACACGGTGTTGTAAGGAGCAATCGTGGCCAGTACGCCGGGGTGGTAGAACGAAGTTTCAAGAAGGCCCTTCAACTCCCGCACGCGCAGGATGATGCCGGATTCGAGCAGCGCATTGAGATCGCGGAAGCTTTCGGTTTGTTCGAGCAAACGGTCAAATTGACGCAAGAGCAGCGACTGCTCATCCGACAAGGAAGGCACATCGCCCTCGGCGAGAATCTCGATCAATGCAATTTCGAAGGGTGAAAGTGGCAGCGAGCCACCGAGGCCGTATCCCCGCTGCTCCCATTGCCCGGGGACGCGGGGATGGCGGTACAGGAAAGTCGCCACCAGGTCGGTTTTGTCGCGATTGCTTTCGCTCGCATCTTTTTTGCGGGTGAAGTAGCGCAACATAGCTTCGGCGATTTCCGGATCGGTTTCGGGAGTGAAGGCGCGGCGCAGCATGGCGGGAGTAATGGCCATATCAAGCAGGCGCAGCCAGCGATACATGGCGGCCAGGGTCTGATGGACATCGCTATCATCCTGAAGGGAAACGGCTTCGAGGCCTGCCGGCACGGGCACTTCTCCCCCCACCGGCTCTTGCAGGAGCTTCTCGTAAAAACCCTGGACGGTGGCCAGAATGGCTAATTCCCACTTCGGATCGTCGACCAATTCAGCTCCTGCAGGCGCGCATTGTCTCGCGGTAACAATAGTTTAACGGAGCTATTGCCGGGCACAAGAGTTTCCTGAGGCTCCGGGGGACATGAACTACTGGGAGGGATTGGGGAAGGACGCTAGAGTCGGTTGTCTCTAGTTCGGGACTGACGAAGGTGCTGAATAGGGAAATTTCCACGGGAAAACCGGACGGCGGTTGTGCTAATCTAACTTCCAGCAGTTTGATCCTTAGGGGTGAGAACATGGAATGGACCACACCGCAGTTTGAAGAGATCGCGCTGAATTGCGAGATCAACTCATACGCCAGCGCCGCAATGTAAATTGTGCGCATTGAAATCCTGGGCTCGGCCGCAGGGGGCGGTTTTCCGCAGTGGAATTGCAACTGCCGGAACTGTCACGCCCTGCGAGCCGGGACCTTTCCAGGCAAGCCTCGTACCCAAACCCAGATTGCGGTAAGCGGCGACGATCATTCGTGGCTGCTTCTGAATGCGTCTCCAGATTTGCGCCTGCAGATCGAGGGAGCGCCATTCCTGCATCCCCGCGAGGGCCGGCGCGATTCCCCCATCACGACGGTTCTGCTGACCAGCGCCGATATCGATCAGATTGCCGGGTTGTTGTCGCTGCGCGAACTCCAGGCTATTCGGGTTTATTGCACCCCTTCCATCCGCCGAATTTTGCAGGACGATAACTCCATGTTTGGCATGTTGAATCGCGTGCCCCGGCAGGTGGTGTGGAGCGAAGTAGACCTGGAGCGGCAGATTTCATTGTGCACCGTCGACGAATCGGACATCGGCATTAGCTGCTCGGTGTTTTCACTGGGCAGTCGTTATCCAGCGTATGTGTCGCGGCCGCGTGCGGCCGAACTGCCTTCCAACGAGTCATTGCTGGGTGCGATTTTGCACTCATCCACCGGTGGCAGAGTTGCGTATATGCCGGCGGTTCCCGCCATCGACGATTCGTTGCTTCGGCGGCTTGAAGATATCGATCTACTCCTCTTCGACGGAACCTTTTGGAGCGACGATGAACTGATTGAGGTGCAGGGAAGTGGGGCCAGGGCGCGAGAAATGGGCCACGTCTCCGTCTCGGGGGCGGAGGGGAGTTTGCGCAGGCTAGCGGAGTTGCGGCGCCCGCGAAAAGTTTTCGTGCATGTGAATAATACGAATCCCATGCTCGATGAATCCGGGCCGCAGTATGCGGAAGTGCGGGCGGCAGGTTGGGAGATTGCGGAGGATGGTTGGAGCCTGAGGGTGTGAGCCAGATCGTGTTCAGGTGCGACGCCGCGGGCTGCGCTGTTTGAAAATCCGATCGGCTTTGGCTCTTGCGCCTCGCCGGCGCGTCTTATTGAGGTCAAACGATTCGGCCCGGCTGAAGCCGGGCCCCTTCAAGTCACGGACCCAACCGTTGCGGGAAGCACAACGCTACGAATCCAATTGCTGCTTCAGGTTCAGCCGGCTCTGAATGCTTTCCAACAAATGAGCGGCTGCCTCGCCGGCTTCGAGCGTGGAGAATTCCGGGCCCAGTTCGAGCACGTTGATTTTGGCGCGGGCGGTGTCGAATGCCTGCTGGGCGGAGGACGAGGCGGTCAGCCCCGGACCCAGGAGGATGAGGTCCGGACGGGCGACGCGGATCAGAATCATAGAGTCGCGCAGGCTGCTGCTGGTGTGGACGTCATAGCCGCCACGGCGCAGCAACTCGCGTAAATAAGCGAGAACGTCGTTGTTGGGATGGATGCAGATGATCGGACGCCCGGGAGACGTAGCTGGCTCGGCGGCAGCGCTGCGCTGGTAGAAGGCGGAGATCGCGCTCTCCTCGCAGTCGTGGGTCTCGAACAATTTTGTCAGGTTGGTGATCTTCAGAACCTTGTCGATGTTCTGGGGAACGTTGCAGAGTTTCAGGTCTCCCCGGGTCTGGCGGGTGCTGGTCAGCAGGCGCACCATCGTCCCCAAACCCGTGCTGTCGATGAGCACTACGTCTCCGAGGTGCAAAACGAAGTTCCGGCGATCGCGCAGCAGCCCGCTGATGTGGGTGCGCAGGGCCTCATTTTCCAGGCCTGCAACAATGCGCCCGTTACAACGGATGATGGTGACCTTGCCTACGCCACGTGTATCCAAAGAGAGCGGCATCTGGTCCCTCCGAAACGGAAGACTCTGGCGCGAAACCGCCTCATTATATACAACTTAGCTCTAGATACCATCTCGACGGTACAGGATGGCGAGGCCAGACGTTTACAAGAGGTCAACAAATTGTAAAAACATTGTCAACATTGAAGCGCGGAGACAGTCTATAGCATAGATGAATAGTAAGCTCGTTCAGGTAGGCGAAGCGAAACCTAACAAGGAGTCTCCGCGATGCGAGTCGAGGTCAACCGGGAAACAGGATTTCAACGAGTAGCAGGAGCGGTCCTGAAAGATCCCGCGCAGTTTACCCAGGGTTCCAACACCATGGAGCGCATTCTGGTGGTAGAAGACGATCACGCGGTGCAGAAGGCGCTGAAGCGTCTTTTCGAGACCGAAGGTTTCGCCATCGAAATCAGCGGGGATGGCAAGGCCGCGTTGGAGGCATTTCGCGCCAATACGCCCTCTGCGATTGTCCTCGACCTTCGCTTGCCGCTGGTGTCGGGCCGGGATGTTTGCCGCGAAATCAAGCAGATCGCGCCGGCCGTTCCCATTATTGTTTTGAGCGCGGCCAGTGACGTTTCTGACAAGGTCCTGCTTCTGGAATTGGGGGCGGACGATTACGTCACCAAGCCATTCAGCCCGCGCGAGCTGCTGGCCAGGGTTCGCGCCGCCTTGCGCCGCACGGTTCGCAAGGATACGGGCGAAAGCTTTGCCTTCAATGGGATCACCGTCAACTTCACCCGCATGGAAGTCACGCGAAGCGGCGAGCCGGTGGTGCTCACGGCGCAGGAATTCAAAACTCTGAAATTTCTGGTTTTGAATGCGGAGCGGGTGATTTCCCGCGACGAATTACTGAACGAAGTCTGGGGATATCAGAATTATCCATCCACCCGCACAGTGGACAACCACATTCTAAAATTACGCCAGAAGTTGGAGAAGGATCCCGCCAATCCTGTTCATTTCCGCACCGTCCATGGCATGGGCTACAAATTCGTGCCCAGCCCCCCGCTGGCGGGCTAAACTGCAGGCGACGGAGGAGAGCGGAGAATGATGAAGCTGCGGATGCGCACCAAGTTTCTGCTCTCCATGCTGCTGATTTCAGCAGGTCTCACCTGCACCAGTCTCCTGCTGGTGCGGCGCAGCGTCCAGGCGCAAGTGAAAAAAGAGATCCTGGCCGATCTGGACGACTCCGTCAGCACCTTCAAAAGTTTCCAGCGGGAACGTGATCTGACCTTGTCACGGTTGGCAGAGCTGTTTGCCGACCTGCCCATCCTGCGCGCGCAAATGACGACCGAGGATGAGGCCACCATTCAGGATGCGTCTGCAGATTTGTGGCGGCTGGGGGGCAGCGATCTGTTTGTGCTGGCGGACCGGACGGGCAAAGTGGTGGCGTTGCACACCGCAACGCCGGGGTTCACCAAGGAAATGGCGCAGCGGTCGCTGGGGGTCCCGGCGGATCAGGAGGTTTCCGGGCAATGGTGGTTCGGCGCGCAGCATCTTTACCAGGTCTTTGTGAAGCCCATTTATTTTGGTCCGGCTGCCGAAAACCGGGTTTTCGGATTTCTGGTGCTCGGTTATGAGATCGACGACAATGTGGCCGCACAAGTGAGCCGCATTGCCGGTGGCAAAGTGGCTTTTTACTACGGTGACGCCATCGCCCGCAGCAACCTCGATCCCTCGCACGAAGGCGAGTTGGGGCGCCTGCCGTTTTCCCACCCCAGTTCCGCCAAGGTCGAACCGGAAGAGGTTCGCCTCGGCGATGAGCATTTCCTCGGCACCTCTCTCGAGCTGGCACCGGGCAAGTCGCCCTCCGTGCGCCTGACGGTTCTCAAGTCCTATGATCAGGCGACCGCTTTTCTGGATAGTTTGAACCGCCTGTTGCTGGCGCTGGGGCTGGCCGCCGTAGCCGCCGGGAGCGGGCTGGTCTTCCTTATCTCGCACACCTTTACCCGCCCCCTGGGAAATCTGGTAAACGGCGTCCGTGCCCTTGAAGTCGGCGATTTTCACTATGCACTGGACGCTCGCGGCGGCGATGAGGTGGCCGAAGTCACTGGCGCCTTCAATCGCATGCGGGCCAGCCTGCTCAAGACGCAGCAGGAATTGCTGGAAGCGGAGCGGCTGGCGACGATTGGTCGTATGGCCAGTTCGATTTCCCACGATCTGCGGCATTCCCTCGCCGCGATTGTCGCCAACGCCGAGTTTCTTCTGGAAAGCCGTCTGTCTTCGGAACAACGGGAAGAGCTGTACCAGGAGGTGCGCATTGCGGTGAACCAGATGACGGAACTGCTCGACTCGTTACTGGAGTTCTCCCGCACCCGCGAGTCGTTGCGCCTGGCACACGGAAGCGTGAAGGAATCGGTCGAGCGCGTGGTGCAGGCCGTGCGCACTCATCCCCGCTTTCATCCGGTTTGGATCACGGTGCGCCAGGAAGGGGATTGCAGCGGCTGGTTCGATTCCAAGAAACTGGAGCGGGCTCTTTACAACCTGATCCTGAATGCCTGTGAGGCCATCTCAGGAGACAACGGCCGGGTCAACATCGAGTTGACCCAGATGCCAGGCAGCGTGCTGGTTCGGGTGACCGATAATGGACGCGGCATCCCGGAGTCCATTCGCGGCAAGCTTTTCGATCCTTTTGTCAGCGCCGGAAAGGAAAACGGAACCGGCCTGGGGTTGACGGTGGTGCAAAAGATCGTTCAGGATCACGGGGGGGACGTAGTGGTGGAGAAAACGTCGGATGTGGGCACAATCTTCCGCCTGACTCTGCCGCTTTCTGCATCGTCCGCAGAAAATGGCCGGGAGGGGGTGATGGAGCCATCCCCCCTCACGAAAAAAACAAGCGTGGAATAGGCCTCCAGCAATGCGACCAATTTGCGCTGAAATCTGCAGCCTCGGAGCTGCTCCAGCCGGGCACCAGGGATCGCTTCCTGAGAGTGTTATTCCTTCGTGAAGCCACATTTCGTCCGCGTGACTGCCTCATAATTATTTGGGGATTCATTCCACTACTCCGCAGTCCTTCGGGAGGCGCTTGTGAAACAGGGAAATGTCGTACCTGTTTGGAGGGGGAAGCCCAGCCGGTTAGCGATGATTCTGCTGGTGGCGAATGTCGCCGGCTGGGCTCAGACTTCCGATGCGGTGGCACCAGTGCCAGCTACCGATGCCATGACCAATGCGGTTCATGACCTGCAGCAGCAGGTCAGCGAACTGCGCGCCGCCGTGGCTGAGATGCGTTCGGAGGCGGCGCAGTACCGCGCCGAAACCGCGGACCTGCGGCGGGAGTTACAGGCCTTGCGCGCCAAGCCTGCTCCCGAAGTGGAGGCGCAGCAGGGCAGCGGCTATCCTGCGCCCGCGGCTCCGGAAGCCACGGCTCCCGCGGCAGCAGCTACGCCGCCGGCGCAGGCGGGATCAATTGAGCAACGAGTGGCTTCGCTCGAGGAGACCTCGCAGCTGCTGAACAGCAAGCTCAATGATCAGTATCAGACTAAAGTGGAAGGGGCCTCGAAATACCGCTTACGTCTTTCCGGCATCGTGCTCATGAATCTGTTCAGCAACCGCGGGCAGACGGATAATCAGGATATCCCCGACTACGTGACCGGACCGAATCAAGGGGACGGTAACTTTGGCGCCACGCTGCGGCAGTCGCAGATTGGCCTCGAAGTCTTCGGGCCGACTCTGGCCGGCGCCAAGACGTCCGCGAACCTGCAAGCTGATTTTGGCGGGGGATTTGCCAACACATGGAACGGCGTCAATTCCGGAATCTTTCGCCTGCGCATTGCCAGCATGCGGGTGGACTGGGAGCACACTTCGGTTGTAGTGGGTCAGGACGATCTTTTTGTTTCTCCGCTCTCGCCCACTTCTTTCGCTTCGCTGACCGTTCCCGGGTTCACCTACGCTGGAAATTTATGGGGTTGGACTCCGCAGGTGCGGGTGGAGCATCGCTTTGACATCGGCGATAACCAGAACATCACCCTGCAGGCCGGCATCATGGACAACCTCACCGGTGAATTTCCTGCGGACTCGTACTTCCGCTCGCCCCAGGCCGGCGAGAGCTCGGGACAACCGGCCTACGGTTTCCGCGCGGCCTGGACGAGAATGCTCTTTGGCCACCCGCTTACCCTGGGAGCCGCCGGTTACTACAGCCGCCAGGATTGGGCGTTCGAACACTATAGCGACGGCTGGTCGGGCATGACGGACTGGGACATCCCGCTGTCGGGTCGAGTCAGCCTGTCTGGCGAGTTCTACCGCGGGCGGTCTGTCGGCGGGATCGGAGGCGGCGTCAGCCGCAGCGTGGTATACATCGGGAATCCTGACAGCCCGACTACCGCGGTGCGCGGGTTAGATTCGCTGGGGGGCTGGTCGCAGTTCAAGATTCGGGCTACCGGCAAACTTGAATTCAACGCCGGCTTCGGCTTGGACAATCCCTACAGCGCCCAAATCCGGGCGGCCGGCCCCAGCCAGCCTTACCTGGACGGCCAGCATCTGCTAGTGCAGAATCGAAGCGGAATGGTGAATTTCATCTACCGGCCGCGCTCTAATCTGCTGTTCTCCACCGAGTACCGCTATCTGCAGTCGCTGGGACTGTATAGCTTCAACAATTCCGCGGACCAGATCAATATGACCATGGGAGTGTTGTTCTGATGAGGAATGGGGTGGGCTTTGCTGTCGGTCGCGCGTTGCTGCTGTTATTGCCGATGGGCTGCGGTTTGGCGCAGGCCGTTACCGTGACAGCCAGCGTGGCCGCAAACGAAAAGCCGAGAACAAGTAAGGCGCGGACATCGGGCAATGTGGTCGTCTGGCTGACGCCGCTGGAAGGGACAGTGCTTCCAGCCAGCGATGAAGTTTCTCCGCCGCCCCGTCTGGTGCAGAAGAACAAGAGCTTTCAGCCGCACGTTCTGGTGGTAAGAGTCGGTTCACAAGTGGAGTTCCCCAACCGCGATCCGTTTTTTCACAACGTTTTTTCATTGTTCGAAGGGAAACGCTTTGACTTGGGCCTGTACGAGGCCGGGAGTACACGCAAGGTGCTTTTTGATAAAGCGGGAGTGTCCTACATTTTCTGTAATATTCACGCGGAGATGAGCGCGGTCGTGATCGCGGTCAACACTCCGTATTACGGAATCTCCGACCGCCGTGGCCAAATCGTGATTCCCGGCGTAGTCTCGGGCAGATACATGTACCGTGTGTGGTACGAAGGCGGCCTTCCTGAAACCATGAACGCCATGACGCGGGAGATCACGATTTCCGAGAGTACTTCTACCCTGGGAGTATTGCATCTCCCCGCATCTACGCCATCCGCGGCCCACAAGAACATGTACGGCAGCGATTATCCGCCGCCGGCACCCAATAGCCCGACCTATGAGCATCCCTGACGCGCGGCAGTACCAGCGTCGGCAACGTTTGTAACAAGAAAATTACAATTACGTGAAGCGGTTTTGACAAATCGCCGGGCGGCCAGGCTTTATGCTTCGGCAAACGTGAACGGGTGATCCGCTGCTGGCCCGTTCCCGGCGAGAAGTCCCGGGGCTTCAAGAATTAGCTACAAGCACAGCAAGGCGCAGCGAGGGAAGCGAGTCCTCCGGCTGACTCCGTCCCCTATGTTTGAAGTTCGTTTGCCCTCAAGCTTGCTGCTTCCCGCTGGCCGCCAGTTGGTCGTGGTCGTAGTACTCGTAGGCGGACATCGGTTTCTCGCCACCTTTTTTCCAAATCCGTTTATCTTCCTCTAATTTGCCCAGTACTCTGGCCATCTCGCGGATGTGCATGGCTACAGCTCCACAGCAGGCGCCGATGTAGTTGATGCCGATCTCCCGCGCCCGCAGGGCATAGTTCGCCATATCCTGACGCGTGAGCTGCAGAGGATCGAGTCCCAGCGGGAACTCCGGCAAGCTGGTGAAGTCGGGCTTTTCTTTTGGAGTGCGGTACGCCACGGGCTGGCAAGCCAGGTAGCCGTCAACGGCACGGCGCATTTCTTCCATACAGCCGAGCAGGTGTTGCGGGGGACGCAGACAGTTCATCCCCACGATGTCGGCTCCGGCATCGCGTAGCGCCCGGGCGGAATCGGCCGCTCTCTTGCCATCAGCGGTTTCATCTTTGTTCTCGAAACAGATGGTGACCATGACCGGCAAGCCAGTCTTCCTGGCCCGCTCGACGGCGAGCAGAGCTTCGCCGAGAAAGGAGAAAGTTTCGCCGATAATGAAGTCCACGCCCTCATTTACCTGAACTTCTAATTGCTCATCGAACGTTTTGCGCACCCGGTCAGCAGCCGCGGGACTGCCGGGCTCGTACATCCAGGTGAGGCTCAGATTGCCGGCAACCAGGCATTTGTCGCCGGCGACCTCCCGCGCGATTTTGACCGCGGCGCGATTGAGATCGGCCAGCTTGTTCTCCAGGCCGACGGTTGCCAGCTTGTCGCGGCTGGCATAGAAGGTGAGGGCCTGGAGAACATCGGCTCCGGCCTCGCGAAATTCAATGTGCAGTTCGCGCAGGGCGTCGGGACGCGTCAGGACAACTTCGGGGGTGAATGGACCCGCGCGCACCCAGCCGCGTTTTTCCAGTTCCAGCAGATAACCGCCGTCCCCAAGGATGGGGCCTTCTTTGAGACGTTCAAGAATGTTTTTCTTTGCCATGGCTGCTCCTTACGTTTCTTTTTGGGTCCCTGCACGGGCGGGGACGCCCGCGCCTACATCGCTAATCGTCTGTGTACTCGTACTCCGCCTTGATCGCCTTGCCTTCGGCGAAGCGGCTGGGGCGGAATGAACTGATATCGACTGTCTTGCCCGCACCATCCAAAAGCAGTTCCGACATCACCAAACCAATCGCCGGAGAAATCTTGAAGCCCATCCCGGAGAAACCGGCGCACAGGTAAAGCCCGCGAATGTTAGGAACTTCGCCCAGCAGCGGACGGGAATCCGGCGTAATGTCGTAGACGCCGGTCACTCCGCGCATGACTTCGGCCTGCTCGAGCTTGGGAATACGGCGGCAGGCGCGCTCGATCAACTCTTCCAGGGCGTCGTCCGACGCTCGCTGCGGAAAATTGTCGGGATCGGCGGGGCGCTGGCCGTAAAAGTCGCCCACGAGAAATTTGTCATGCGCATCGGAACGAAAGTAGGTCGCGCTGAGTGAGTCGATGCAGGCGCATCCCCCGCCTTTCATCCCTGGCGCATTTTTCAGAATCGCCACCTGGTGATACTCGGTTTCAATCGGCAGGTCGTACCCGACAGATTGAAGAAGCGGGCGCGTCCAAGGTCCTGTCGCTGCCACGACTGTCGGAGCATCGATCTGACCCTGGCCGGTAACCACGCCCTGCACCTTCCCGCCGTCCACGCGCAAAGTCGCGGCCTCTGTACGGGGGAAATAGCAAACTCCGGCATCGCGGGCCCGGCTGAGAAAATCGTTGGCGACGCCGGCGCCATCGCCATAACCGGAATCGGGTTCGTAGGCGGCAAGTTCGACATCATCCGTTTGCCAATCGGGCTCCAACTCCTGCAACTCCTGCCGGCCGATCAGGCTCACGTTGACGCCGTGGCTGCGCTGCATTTCGACATTCTTCCGCAGGCGCTCAGTCTCGTTGGGATGCACGATGCGTACGAACCCGGTCTTGCGGAAGTCCCCCGGCTCGCCGACGACTTCCTGCCAGTTCTCGAACATGCGCAGGCTCACCAACGCGAGCTGGACTTCCGGGGGATAGCTGTAATGCATGCGCACCAGGGCAGAAGATCGGCCGCTGCCGCCACGTCCGACATGGTCTTTGTCGATGACGATGATTCTCCCTGCTTTGCGTTTCGCGAGATGGAAGGCGATCGAGGTTCCGATGACTCCTGCGCCCAGGATCACGATGTCAGCGGTTTTACTGGCGACTGTCATTCAAGCTCCGAAACCACAGAGAGCGCAGAGACTCACAGAGGAAATCTCATGCTGCCCGCTTTCCGTTTTTCCGGTCGCGCAATACCTGATGCGCGGCGTTGCGGCCGGGAGCGCCGGTCACGCCGCCGCCGGGATGCGCGCCCGCGCCACAAAGATAGAGACCATCGATGGGCGTCCGGTATTGCGACCATCCCGCGGTCGGGCGCATAAAGAAAAGCTGCTCCAGCCGCAGGTCGCCGTGAAAGATGTTGCCCTCGGTCAAGCCATAGGTGCGCTCGAGGTCGAGCGGTGTGAGCACCTGCCGCGCCAAAATTGCCCTGGGTACGTTAGGCGCATATTCGCCGATCTTCCGCACCACGCGATCCCCCAGCAGTTCCCGCTTTTCGTCCCATGTGCCTTCCCGCAGATGGTAGGGCACGTACTGCACGAAGCAAGTGAGGATGTGTTTGCCCGGCGGCGCTAAAGAGTCGTCGGCGTTGGAGGAGACGACGCAATCCACCCATAGCTCTTCCGGAATCTCGCCAAACTTGGCGATGTCATAGCAGCGCTCGGCGAATTCGAGCGACGGAACCAGCGTGTAGAAAGTGCGCTCCAGCGGCGTGGCGCCGGCGGAAGTTCCGGTGAAACGAGGCTCTTCCGCCAAAACCAGGTTCACCTTGGCGCAAGGGCCATCCATCTTGATGCCGCGGATGGCGTGGAGGAATTCTTCCGGCAGCTCTGAAGAAGGAATCATTTGCAGGAACGTTCGTTTAGGGTCTGCGTTGGAGAGCACGAGCCCGGCGGGAATCTCGGTGCCATCTTCCAGAATCACGCCACGCGCTTTGCCATCGTGAATATCGATTTGCGCCACGGGCGAAGACGTTCGTATCTCGACGCCCAACTTTTTGCCCGATGCCGCCAGCGCCTGTGTGATCGCACCCATGCCGCCGATCACGTGTCCGTAAAATCCCTGCAATTCATGCTCACCGCCGCTCAGCAGATGAAACAGCAGGCCAATCGCCGTTCCCGGCTGGTACGGGCCACCATGCTTGCCATAGACATTATTGGCAAGAAACATGGTTTTCATTTTTTCCGATTCGTAATTATGATCGAGAAACTCACCCAGGCTTCCAGTGAGAAATGATACCAATTGCGAAATCTCGCCGCTGGAGATGCCACGAAATCGTTTTCCCAGCCGAAACAAATCGCTCCAGCCGCCAAGGCTGGACGTATTGATCTCGGGAGGCGGCTCGAGGAAAAACGGCTGCAGATAACGAGCCAGCTTTTTCAATTGATCGTCGACGCGAACGAAGGTCTCCGCGTCATTGGCGGACAGCTTGCGAAACTCCGCTTTGGCGCGCTCGCGATCGACCCACCAGGAGACGACTTGCCCATCGGGGAATGGAACCTGAATCGCCGGATCGCAGGGAACCATGCGCAGCCCGTACTCCGCCAGGTGTAGATCCTGAATCACTTCGGGGCGTAACATGCTGGCGATGTACGAAGTGGTAGAGGCGCGGCAGCCGGGGGCGATTTCCTCGGTAACGCAGCACCCGCCGACAATTTCGCGGCGCTCGAGCACCAGCGTAGAGAGTCCGGCGCGGGCCAGATAGGCCGCAGCGGTCAACCCGTTGTGGCCGCCTCCTATTACGATCGCGTCGTACCGCTTTTTCGATCCGTCTGGCAACGTGCTGACCTGCAGTCAATGATAGTTGCGATTACGCAAGCCACATTAACTCATGTGCGAGAAAAATAGAATTGAAAATCGAATCAGGTTTGTGTAAAGTTCTCTGACCTGAGGTCAATTATGACTGGAATCGGCAGCAGCCTTGTTTCCCCACCCAGCTACCGTCACATGCCACCGCGGCCCCGTTCCGAGGGCAAGCGCAGCAAGATTATCGACACCGCCATGCGCCACTTTGCCGAGCAGGGTTACCATGCCGCGCGGGTGGGGGATATCGCCGCCCTGCTGGGTATCGCCAAAGGCTCGATCTTCCAGCATTTTGGCAGCAAGGATGGCCTGTTCTTCGAGGCTTACAAAAAGGCGGTTCGGTCGTTTCCCCGCTATCTGGACGCTCCTGCGGAGGTAACCGCGAGCGGATTCTTCGAAGTGCTGCGTTACTGGCTGGCCCGCACTGACCACTTGATTCGCGAAGATTGGATTCCCTACCGGGTGTCGCTTCTTGGCAACTACAGCACCGACCTTACCCTGAAGCGGGAAATCAATCGCTTTCTCATGGCGGAGGATCCCTACGGGACGGTGGCCTTTGTACGATTCGGAATTGAACGCGGAGAACTGCGGCGCGATCTCGATCAGGAGATGATCGTCTCCATTCTGGATTGGACTTTCGAACGCTTTCAAGACGCCCTGCTGACCGAAGAGCTGGATTCGGGGCTGTTCCGCAAGCAAGGAGACCCGGCGGAGAAGAAGGAAGCGCGCATCGCGCAATTCCTGGACCTGCTGAAAGGGGCGATCGGATCCGGACGCCGATAGGACGATCTGTATGCAATCAATCGCGCATATTCTTGCCACATACAACGACCGGGCGCCGCTCGCTGAAGCTTCGACCATTCCCGCGCCCTGGTATGTGGATCCCCGCATCGCCGATCTGGAGGCCAAGACCGTCTTCAGCAAGAGCTGGCAGATGGTCGGCCGGGTCGAGCAGGTAGAAAAACCAGGGCAGTTTGTGACCACGAATATTGCAGGCGAGCCGATCGTGGCGGTGCGTGGCAATGACGGCGTCCTGCGGGCGTTCTACAACGTATGCCGGCATCACGCTGCCGCCGTGGTCACGGAGGCCTGCGGGCAAGCCAATATCCTCCACTGTCCTTACCACGGCTGGAACTACGGTCTCGATGGCTCGCTCAAGGGCATGCCCGAATTCGATGGCGTCAAAGGTTTTGACCGCCAGCAGAATGGACTGGTGCCGGTGAAGGCCGACACGTGGGAGAAATTTGTTTTTGTGAATCTTGATCCGGAAGCCGTGGGGCTGCGCGATTTTCTGGGAGGGTTAGTGAGGCAAGTAGCGCCGCTGAGCGTCAGCAAGCTGCATTACTTCGACACCCGCACCTACGACATCGCCTGCAACTGGAAGGTGTTCGTCGATAATTATCTCGATGGCGGATACCATGTTCCTCATCTGCACAAAGGCCTGAGCTCGGTGCTCGACTACAAGGAATACACCATCGAGAATGAAGACCGGTATTGCCTGCAGTCGAGCCCGATGGTGGCTTCCGATGAGGACAAATCTACCGGAGCCACGCGCAAAGGCGACCGGGCGCGCTATTTCTGGCAGTATCCCAACCTGATGATCAACTGTTATGAAGGCTATATGGACACCAACCTGGTGTTGCCGCTGGACGTTGATCATTGCCGCGTAATTTTTGATTTCTATTTTGCCGATGTCAGCGACTCCCGGCGTGCCTACAACGAGGAGAGTGTTGCCGTGGGGGCTCGTGTGCAGGATGAAGACCTGGGAATCTGCGAAGCGGTGCAGCGCGGACTCAAGTCGCGGGCTTATGGCGCCGGCAGACTTTCGGTCAGGCGCGAGGCAGGCGAACATTTGTTCCACCGTTTGCTGGCGGCGGATTTGAAAGCCGGCGCGGAGAGTTTGGCCGCAGCTGCCGATTAATTGAGTCCGCTATCGCCGCAGTATCCACATCACCCAGCCTGCGGCAAACACCCCGCCTACGAACATCGCGAAGCAATACAAGCCGTAAAGCAGCTGGTCCCGGGAAGTATTGCGTTGGGTGATGCCGAAGACCACAGACGCGAAGACGGAGAACAGCACGGCCGCGGTGAAATGAGAAGGGGCGTAAGTCACGGCTTTTTCCCTATCGCAATGTGGTAAGCATCGGCTGCGCTGATGAAGTTCAGCAGGCCGGCGACAATCAGAAATTTAGTTCCATAGTCCGCGGTGGCATGGGAAATCGCACCCTGCCCCCAGTTCATCACCTGAGCCACGATGTACAAGGCTCCGGCGCCGACATCGCCGACAAAACCCAGAATGTCGAGGATGTCTCCCCCGTTGGGCTGGTAAATGTGGCCTTGCATCGTCAAGCCAAGGCTGAACATGATGACAATCGAGCCCATCAGCAGCAGGCCGCGCCCCCAGCGCTTCTGAATCAGGTGTCCCGCGCCGGGGATGAGCCATCCAACGGCCGGCGCGAGCACCGCCATGGTGGTCAGCGGCGGCGCGGCATCTTTAGCGGCTGCCACCGGTTCGTTCTTAGCAGTTGAGGAGTTTGCCATTCAGATGATTACGATCTCTCTTTGAATTTTACCCGTTACTTCGGCGCTCTGTGCTCGCACCAGCATGTTGACTTCGCTGCGCACGCCGAATTCGGGCAAGTAAACGCCGGGTTCGATGGAGAAGCAGGAGTTGGGCAGAATGCGGCGTTCATCGTGGATTTCGAGGTCATCCATGTTGGCGCCGTTGGAGTGGACTTCGGTTCCGATGGAGTGCCCGGTGCGATGCACGAAGTAGTCGCCGTAACCGGCCTGCTTGATGTGACTGCGAACTGCGCGGTCCACCTGCCAGCCAGCGATCGCCTGGCCCGCGGCAACCGCCTCTTGCACCGTCTTGATGCCGGCATCGCGGGCGTCCCTCACCACAGTGAAGACTTCGCGCATGCGCTCCGACGGCGCTTTGCCGACGAAGCCCGTCCAGGTGATGTCGTAGTAAACGGCGGCTGGCGTGTTTTGTTTGGCCCACACGTCGAGCAGCACAAAATCCCCCTCGCGAATGGGCGCCGAGCCTTGAGGGTGCGGCTCGTAGTGCGGGTTTCCGCTGTTGCAATTCACACCCACGATGGGCGGCTCGTCGGTTACCAGGCTCTCCCTCTGGAATGCCTCCATGAACCATTGCTGCACGAGGTATTCGTTGGTGCCGCCGTTGCGCGCTCGCCCACCGATCTCCTGGAACGCTGCGGCGACGATGCGGTCCACGGCATCGCGGGCTGCGAAGTGGCTCTTGATCTGCTCCTCAGTCCAGGTGGCCTCGAATTGCGCCACTAAATCCGCCGAACTGACCACGTTCTTGCCCAGGCCGCGAATCATCTCCAGCGTGCCGCCGTCGACCATGGACACGGTAAACACCAGGTTGTTCGGCGAATACTGCATGGCGATATCGCGAAACCCGGCGAGCAAAACTTTGATCTGATCGAAAAGCTCCTGCCAGCCGGCATACTGCAGTTTTCTCCCCGGCAACGAATCGAGATGGCCGGATTCAATCTTATGAACCAGTTTGATCGGCTCGCCCTGCGCCGGAATGGCGTAATACCAGCGGCGCGTGACCATGAGCGATGGGGAGAGACCGAGCACGCGATAAGCGATCGGATCGCGGTGATGATGATCGTAAAAGAGCCAGGCATCGATGTTGCGCTCGCGCAAAGCCGACTGGATGGCAGAGAGATTCATGGGCAAAACCCTATTCTAAACAAGTGGGGCGATTTGGGCGAATCGAGGAGCGCTGAGTATAGCTCGCTTAGGGGCAGACGTCCTCGTCTGCCCGCGTTTGCAATTGTTCAGTCTGAAATAGAAAATGGCTCCGTCGCCGGAGCCATCTGATATGCCGTAGTGTAACTTAGCGCTCTGCCCAACGATACTATCGACGGCAGCTGCTGATCACTTGAACGCCAAAACCTTCTTCCTGATACCCGCGGGCAACGTCTCGCACGCCGTCCGTAGCACCAGTCGCGGCGCCCGCTCCCGAATGCTCATGAGAAACGGCGCTGTCCGCTTGGCATCAAACTTCGCTGTCTCGCGCAGCAACCAGCCCAGCCCCTTCTGTACCATGTCGTCATGGTCAGAAAGCAAAAGATTAGACAGGCGCTGAATTTCCGGGAAGAACATGCG
>Ga0335078_10001389_pt1 | contig 36694 bp, 25 predicted proteins | sample Lox_Sample_32_FD_206711 | JGI IMG/M metagenome (GOLD analysis project Ga0335078, IMG submission 206711) | Soil microbial communities from Loxahatchee National Wildlife Refuge, Florida, United States - Lox_Sample_3.2 | ecosystem: Environmental > Terrestrial > Soil > Wetlands | place: USA... | reverse complement strand
GCATCGACGACGACAAAATTCTTTTGCGCGTTGCGCTTCACATAGAGCACCCGCGCCAACAGCAACCCGGCCGCGCCCACCACCGATCGGCCCGGCTCGAGGATCAACCGATAGGGCGTGCCGCGCAGTCGCGCTGCCAGGCCGCTGGTGAGTCGCTCGAAATCGAGGGGGGCCTCATCGAGGTAGCGGATTCCGAAGCCGCCACCCAGGTCGAGATGCTCTACGGCTATCCCCAGTCCAAAGAGCGTCGACGCGACGCCTCGGATCTCGTCGAGGGCCTTCCAGTACGGATCGACATCGAGAATCTGCGAGCCGATGTGGCAGGCAACGCCGCGAATCCGCAATTGCTCCGAAGTTGCGGCGCGCCGATAGAGAGCAATCGACTCGTCCTTGGGAACACCGAACTTGTGGATGTGCTGCCCGGTGGAAATGTAAGGATGAGTTTCCGCCTCCACGTCGGGGTTAATGCGGATGGCGATGCCGGCTTGCTTTCCCAAGCCGCGAGCGCGGGCTTCGATCACTTCCAGTTCGCTCGCCGACTCGACGTTAAACATGAGGATGCCTGCCGCCAGACCCGCATCCACTTCGGCCGCAGTCTTTCCGACGCCGGAGAAGACGATGGACGAAGGATCGGCACCCACTTTCAGAGCGCGGGCCAGTTCGCCCCCCGAGACAACATCGAAGCCCGCGCCGGCTTCTCGAAGCAAGCTGAGGATGCGGAGATTGAAGTTCGCTTTGACCGAGTAGCACAGGAGGTTGGGAATCCCTGTCAGCTTTTCCTGCAGCCGGCGGAAGCTGCCGAGGATTCCAGACTGGGTGTAGACGTAGGTGGGTGTGCCGAACCGCGCCGCGATCGACGCGACCTCCACCTCCTCGCAGATCAGCCGGCCCGATTGGTAGTGAAGAGCCTCCATCCTGGTGTTAAATCCTCCGTATGTCGACCCCGGTGGAGCGAGGTCGACGGGGGGCGGGGTAGCACCCGAGTGTCCGTCGTCAGCGCACCTTCATCAAGACCATGGTCTGATCGTCGCTTCGCGGCCGGCCCTGCTCGAATTGGGCCACCTCGGCAAAGACTCTGTCGATGATCTCGGCCACCGATCGATCGCGTTTCTCCCGGATCACGCTCTCGAGCCGGCGCGGCCCGAACTCCTCCGACTTGCGGTCCGTCGCCTCGGTCAGGCCATCCGAGAACATGGCCAGCAGGTCGCCCTTTTCCAGAGTGAGGGTCATTCCCTGATACTCAACGTGTTCGAGCAAGCCGAGAGGAACACCCTCGGCGCGAATCATGTGGCCGCGGCCGTGGCGAATGAGTATCGGCAGCGGCATCCCGGCGTTCGCCAGATGCAACGTCCGCGTTCTTGGCTCCCAGATGCCATAGGTCAGGGTGATAAAATGGCCCTCGATCTTGCGTTCCAGCAGAGTGACGTTGAGCTTCTTCAGCATGTCCGGCGCCGGAAGACGCTGCGGCACCAGGCTGCGCAGGATGCCGCTCACCATGGCACCATACAATGCTGCCGGAGCACCTTTGCCGCTCACGTCGCCGATCACCAACACGTGTCGCTCCCGCCCGTAGTTCAGAAAGTCGTAGAGGTCGCCGCCCAGTTCGCGAGCCGGCAAAAAGCGCGCGTGCACCTCTAGTCCCGGAATAGCTGGCGAGGGTCCCGGCATCAAGTGGACCTGGATTTCCCGCGCCCGCTCCAGATCCTGTTCCAGGCGCGCTTCGCTGCGCACCACGCGTTCATAAAGTCGCGCATTCTCGATCGCCACTGCGATCTGCGGCGCCAGCGTGGAGAATATCCGAACGTGCCCCTCGGTGAAGTAGTTGGGGCGCGGGCTCTCGAGATCCACTACTCCGATCACGCGGTCACGAAAGACCAGCGGCACGGCCATCTCCGAACGTGTTTCGGGGTTCACCATGATATAACGCGGATCCCTGGCGACATCGGGCACCACCACGGCGGTCCGCCCACTCGCCGCGGCGCCCACAATCCCTTGCCCGAATGCGACGGTGGACTTCTCCGGCATGCGTTCATCCTTCTTGATCGAAAGCACGGAATTGAACGTGCGGGTGCGCTCGTCGGCCAGCAGGATGCCGAAGCGGTGGTAATCCACCAGACGCTTGCTCAAGGTGCCGATCTTGCGCAACAGTTCGTTCAGCACCAGGACGGAGCTCAGTTCGCGGCTGATCTCGTTCAGAAGTTGCAACGTGCGCGCCTGCCGCTGGCTGCGACGATAGAGGCCGGCGTTTTCAATCGCCACGGCGATGCGGCCCGCCAGCAACTCCAGCAAGTTCTGGTGCTGCTCGGTAAAGAAATCCGGCCACGGGGCTTCCAGGTCGATGACCCCGATCACCCGGTTTTTGGCGACGAGCGGAACGGCGAGCTCCGACCGCACCGCCGGCAGCGACTGGATGTAGGCCGGGTCCTCGCGCACTTCGCCCACTCTCACCGAGTGCCGTGTTTGGGCGGCCCGTCCCACGATGCCCTCGCCCAACTTGATGCGCAGGTGCTTCACCACATCATCCGGGTGACCCACGCTGAAGCGAACTCGGAGTTCGGCCGTCTTCTCGTTCAGCAGCAGGATGGCAAAGACCTCGTAATCAATCGCATGCTTCACCACTTCGGCGACGCGCTGCATCAACTCGTCGAGGTCCAGCGTGGAGTTGAATCGTTCGCTGCCCTCGAGCAGCATGGTGAGGACTTCCGTCAACTCAAGGGCCCTCGCCGGAGTTTGAACTGCTTCTGCCATGGATTTTCCAACCCTCGAAATCCGGAACTCGAAGGACTCGGGATTTCAGAACCTGTGCTTGCCTGACGGACTGGGCCGAGGCGCGCTCTCGAAGGCGATCAGTTCATGAGGGCCGCGGCTTCCGCCAGAATGCCCAAGCTGGAGCTTGCTCCCAGGCGTGTGGCGCCCGCTTGCAACATGCGCAGGGCGTCGCCGAGGGTTCGAATGCCGCCGGCCGCCTTGACTCCCATCGTCGGACCCACGGTCGCGCGCATCAGGCGGACGTCCGCCTCTGTGGCGCCCGAAGGCCCGTAGCCGGTGGAAGTTTTCACGAACTCGGCTCCCGCACTCTTCACCATCCGCGACGCCAACACCTTCTCCTCCCCCGCCAGGTATCCGTTCTCGATGATCACTTTGACGATGGCGCCGCGCGCGTGGCACACTTCCACCACACCCCGAATATCGCTTTCCACTCGCGCCGCGTCTCCCGACTTCATCGCCCCGATGTTCATCACCATGTCCACTTCGTGCGCGCCTGCAAGGACGGCCGCTTCTGCCTCAGCGCGCTTGGCAACGGTGGACGTGCAGCCGAACGGGAAGCCCGCCACCGTTGCCACCAGCACGCGCGACCCGCGCAACTTCGCCGCCACCACCGGCACCCAGAATGGATTAACACAGACCGCGGCGAAGCCCATCCCCAATGCTTCGTCGCAAAGGCGCTCAATCTGGTTCTGGGTGGCCTCCGGGCGCAGCAACGTATGATCGATCACCGCCGCCAGCGCTCGCACGTCTGCCGTCAGCCGGATGGTCCTCGGATCGACGACCGCTGGGCCAGGGTTGTGCGGGCATCCCTCGCACATCTCGTCCTTGCCGGCCGGTTTAGCGGCCGGCCTCATGCCAAGGAGGGAAGTGGGCTTAACCTGCCGCATCACTTCCTCCGTAATAGTCCCCACCAAATCTTCCAGTTCCTTGCGGGTCAACGCGTGCGTCACACCACGCCTCCTGAGAATGAACGCTCAGCCGTTGCTCGTCCGATCGGAGACGGCTTCAAGGCAGATTACCTGGTTGGAGTACCGGCTGTCCTAATTATTGTAACATAGGGGTGTGGCCTGTGGTCCGATCCAAAACGAGCTATCTGCCGTCAGCAAGCTATCAGCTTTGAGCAGACCGACCTGGTCCGCTTTTGGGCGGAGGGCTGAAGGCTGACAGCTTCAAAGTGCTTCTGCGATGCACCACGAACGTACCATGCGGATTCTGTCGTTTGACACGACGAGCGAAAAAGGGGGCGTGGGGATCTACCGCGACACCGAGTGCCTGGCTGAGATTGCGAACGCAGGCGGAACGAACTACTCCATCAGCCTGTTCGATATGGTGGATCGCCTGCTGGCTGAGCTTCGACTACAGCTTGGGGACATCGATCTGGTCGCGGCCGCCAACGGCCCGGGATCGTTCACGGGCATTCGCGTCGGGCTCGCGGCGGCGCAGGGATGGGCCAAAGCTCTGGGACGGCCGGCCCGCGGGGTGTCCTTGCTGGAGGCCATGGTGGAAGCCGCGGTGATCGATACTGACATGGCACTGCCGGTTCTCGACGCCCGTCGCGGCGAATTCTACCTCTGCCCATTTCGGAGATCCGATGCCGCCGATCCGAGGAACAGCGGAGGCCTTCGCCATCTCGTCAACTCGCTCCGCTATTCGGCCGAGGCCGAAGGCATGGCCATGAAGCCGGATCAGATCGAACTCTGCGTCCGTCAACTCTCGGGCAACTGGCACTCAGGCGATACACCGCCTTCGATATGCTGCATCAGTCGCGAGCAGGACCCTGTAGCCCAGTCGCTGCGAAGCACGCTCCCCGGGACGTTCGATTGGAAGGTGGTTCCCGGAATTCTGACCGGCGCTATCGCTCGCTTGGCTTTGCGGGCGCACCGTGAGGGCAAGCCGGAGCCTCCGAACGGGCTCGACGCCTACTACGTTCGCCGCTCCGACGCCGAACTGCATTGGCGGGAATGAATCGCCGTTGGTCTGTTGCCCTTGGTCCTAAGTCCGTCGCCGAAGAGATCTGAAGCTGCGAGTCGTTAGCTCGGCCTTCAGTCACAAAGTGGGCTGGGCTGGTTCGCTGGAAGCTGATATAACTGACGACTCAGAGCTCGGTTTGGGATGGCAACTGACAACGGACTACGGACAGAAACCAACTTGACAATCCGGGAGCTTTCCCCGCAAGACCTGGCGGTGGTTCTTGCCGTCCAGCGTGAGAGCTTTGGTTCTGCGCAGTGGTTGGAATCGGACTACCGGCGGCTCGCCGAAGAGCCCGGCGGCTTCGTCCTGGTGGCTGAATTATCTGATCCCGTGACTACGGCAAAGGAAACCAGGGGCAGTGGTGCAAAAGACGACGGACCGCGGGCAACGGACGCGATGCGTTCACCCGAAATCGCTGGCTTTGCCGCTTTCCATCGGGTTCTGGATGAGGCTGAGCTGAGGAACCTGGCGGTGCGTCCCAGTTGCCGACGCCGCGGTCTGGGCAGGGCTCTGCTGGACGAAGCCCACCGCAGACTTCGCCAACAGGGCGTCGAGCGGGTCTACCTGGAGGTTCGCGTCGGCAACGCTCCGGCCATTCAACTGTACCAAGCGGCCGGCTACGGCTGTGAATCGATTCGAAAGGACTACTATCAGGGGCCGGATGAGGACGCCTGTGCCATGTCGATCGCCCTACCGGAACTCTTGCCTCCTCTGTCGGAAGCGGGCGGCGGGCGGCCGGGGAATTGAGTGGCACGACGGAGGCTCGCCGCCTCGCATGGCCTCGCATCGATGTTATTGACAGGAATTACCTTTCCTGACTATACTTTGGTCATGGGAACAGAGAAACTTCTGAATCCGCGTCAGGCGGCGTTACGGTTGGGACGAAGTCACGAGTGGGTCTACACGCAAATTCGTCGAGGCCTCATTCCCTTCGTTACCGTGGAGAGAATCGGTCTCAGCGTGGCGCCGGCCATCCGCCTCGAGGAAGAGGTGGTGAAAGCGCTGGCTAAGCGCCTAGGCCGTATCGACACCAAACGGCAGGAGGCTCGTGCCGTTCGCGCTCAGGAGAGGGCCAAGCACCCTGAGTTGAGCGAGACGAAGAAGCCGAAGCGCGCGTATCGCCGCCAGCAGAGGTAGCGCCAGCTTGGGAGACTCAGGGTTGCTCCTCTCCTTGCTCTGGGAATGCAGCAGCTTGCTGTGGCTTGGTCTTCTTCGCACCTTTCTGTTACCGTTTCCGGTAGCAGGGCGCGACGTGGAGCTAAAGCGCCAGACTTCTTGCCTAGAAGGCGGTAGCAAGCTGCCGCACTCCAAAGACAACGTACACCCCTATTATTCGTTCATCGGCGCCCTCGCTGCGACCGCTTCCTGGTCCTTGTACTGAAGCTGATACAGCTTGTAATAGATTCCGCGCTTTTCGATCAACTCCTGGTGCGTGCCGATTTCGCGGACGTGGCCGTGGTGCATGACGATGATCTTGGAGGCGTTCTGAATCGTGGAAAGCCGGTGAGCGATCACCAGCGATGTGCGTCCGCGCAGCAGGCTGCGCAGTCCCTCGCGAATCATGTACTCGGTCTCCGGATCGACGCTGGACGTGGCCTCATCGAGGATGAGAATGCGAGGCGAGTGAGCGATGGCACGCGCGAACGACAGCAACTGTTTCTGGCCGGTCGAGAGCGTGGCGCCGCGCTCCTTCACCGGCTCGTGGAAGCCGCCGGGGAGGCTCTCGATGAAGTCGAGAATATTCACCTCTCGCGCGGCATTGCGGATGTCGCTATCGGTGATCCATTCCGTGCCCATGCGGATGTTGCCGGCAATCGTACCGGAGAAAAGGAACGGGTCCTGGAGCACGATGCCGAAGTTCCGGCGCAGGTCGCACAGGCGCAGGGAGCGGATGTCGACGTCGTCCAGCGTGATCTCACCTTCCTGGAGGTCGTAGAAGCGCAGCAGCAGGCTGGTAAGCGTGGTCTTGCCGGCCCCGGTGTGCCCCACCACCGCCACCGTCTCGCCGGGCTCGATGTTGAAGGAGACGTTCTCCACTACCCGATGGTCGTCATGATAGGCAAAGCCGACGTTGTGGAACTCGACGCGTCCCTGAAATTCCGGAACCTGAGTGCCGAGTCCCGGAGGATCAGTGACCGTCACCGGCGTATCGAGCAGCTTGAAGATGCGTTCCGATGCGGCCATGGCCGCCTGCAGGATGTTGTATTTGTCGCTCAGGTCCTGGATGGGGCGGAAGAAGCGCTGCGAATACTGGATAAAGGCGATGGCGGTGCCCACCGTGACTGCGCCGCGCAGGCTCATGCCGCCACCCAGCCAGATGATGATGCCCACCGCGACCACGCCCAGTAACTCCACCGTCGGGTAGAATAGGCCGTAGGCGAGGATGGAGTCCTTGTAGGCATCCATGTGCGCGCGGTTGATCTTCTCGAATTCCGCGTAGCTCCGCTCCTCGCGATTAAAGAGCTGGAGCACCGCCATGCCCGTGATGTGTTCCTGAAGATAGGCGTTGATGCGGGCGATGGCGGTGCGGATGCGGCGGTAGGAGTCGCGCACCGCCTTGCGGAAGGCCATGGTGACGGCCACGATCAGCGGCAGCACGGAGAAAGTGAGCAGCGCCAGCTTCCAGTCCATCTTTAGCATCACCACGATGATGCTGAGCAGGGTGAAGATGTCGCCGAAGATGGCCACTACCCCGGAAGAGAAAAGGTCGTTCAGGACGTCCACGTCGGTGGTAAGGCGGGTCACCATGCGGCCTACCGGATTGCGATCGTAGTAGCTCAATTGCAGGCGTTGCAAGTGGGCGAAGATCTGCCGGCGCAGGTCGTACATCACTTTCTGCCCCACCAGTTGCATAGCGAAAGACTGCCCAAACTCCAGGAAGAACGTCAGCAGCACCGAGGGCAGGAAGAAGAGAAGGGCGATCTGGAGAATACCTGCGCGCGGGTCATGACTGAGAAACTGTGCCAGGATGTGCGGAGTATGCTGCTGCTTGGTGGGATCGAGGTAGCGGTCGATCTCTACCTTCATCAGGTACGGCGGGACGGACTGCAGTAGCCCGTAGAAGAAGATAGCAATGAGCGCCAGGATGACGACACGCATGTAGGGTCGGAGGTAGGCAAGGAGGCGCCGCATCAAGCGGGAGTCGTAAGCCTTCCCCAGTACCTCTTCTTCGTGAAAGCTATCAGCCATTGAAAACGTCCGGTTTCGTTTGTCCGCCCGCTAATCCAATTTGAAATTCACCAGCACGCGTGATCCATCAGGGCGTGCTGGTTCAGTCGTGCTTTGGCCGCCTTGAGCTTTTGATGCGCTTCCTTCATCTGCTCCAGTTTGTGGGCATACGAGCCATCATTCTTTCTGGTCATCTTGACTTCATCCCTCCACGCAAGCCACTCCCCGAGAAGCCGCGTACATTCAGACCTTAGACAATCCCGCCCTTCGCAGTGCGGGGATTCATGCATCTTCACCTTGCGGCCGTCACCGAGTTTCATGCCTCCGGCTCCGTCCGCGAGGTAGCCGTCGATCTTCTCCAACCAACAAGGAATGACTGGCAACTTCCCATTTATGCTTCTCTTTCCAATTCTTCTTCGATTAGCTGGCGATTATAGAGTTCCGTATAGTGTCCATCGAGCGCCAACAACTCTTCGTGCGTCCCCCGCTCGACGATTTCGCCGTCGTGCAGCACCACGATCTCATCCGCATTGCGGATCGTGGAAACGCGATGCGAGATCAGGATGGTGGTGCGGCCCGCCATGATGCCTGTTAGGTGGCCGAGGATTCTCTCTTCTGTGCCGGTATCGACGCTGGAGAGCGCATCGTCGAGAATCAGAATCTTCGGGTTGCGGATCACGGCACGCGAGATCGCAGTGCGTTGTTTCTGGCCGCCGGAAAGGGTCAGGCCACGCTCGCCCACCACAGTATCGAAGCCTTTGGGGAAGGCGCGAATCTCCGGCAGGATGTTGGAAACGTCGGTAGCCGTCTCCACCTGCGCGTCGCTGGCGTCCGGCACGCCGAACCGCACGTTTTCGCGGACGGTCTCGCTGAAGAGGAAAGTCTCCTGCGGCACAAAGCCGATGTGCTCGCGCAGCACCTTCAGCGGAATCTCGCGGACCGGGACACCGTCGATGAAGAGCGAGCCGGGAGGCGCGTCGTAGAGGCGCGGAATCAGACTCGCGAGCGTCGACTTGCCGGCCCCCGTCGCACCGACCAGCGCCACGCTACGTCCGGCAAGGATGTGCAAATTGAGGCGCTTCAGCACCGGCTTGCCGTTATACGAAAAGGTCAAATTGCGAAACTCGATCTCGCCCTCGATATCGCGGACGGGGTTCGACGGCACGTCGCGATCGTCGATGTCAGGCTGGGCGAGGAAGATGGACCACAGGCGCTCGAGCGACGCCAGTCCGCGTTGCAAGAGGTTCACCACCCAGCCTAGGGCGATGATCGGCCAGATGAGGTACATCAGGTAGACGTTGAAGGCGGCGAAGGTGCCAAGCGAGATTCGGCCCGCCAGCACGTGCCGGCCTCCGACAATCAGGATCAGCATGAAGGACAGCGCAAAGAGCAGGGCCAGCGCCGGCCAGAGGAAGCTGCTGATCCAGATGAGGTGCTTGTTCTTCTCCACAAATTCCTGGTTGGTGCGGTCGAACTCGGCCATCTCGGACCCTTCCTGGCAGAAAGCGCGGACCACGCGCACGCCGGCCAGGTTCTCACGCACGCGCTCGGTCATTTCGGAATACATCGCCTGGATACGCTCGAACCGGTCGTGAATCCGCTGACCGAAGATTTTCACCAGGATCGAAACCAGCGGCATAGGGAATAGCGCCAGGATGGTGAGCCACCAATCGAGATGAACCATCAGGGTAATGGTGGCGATGCCGGCCACCAGGGTCGAGGCGGAATACATGATGCCGGGGCCGACCAGGTTCCGAACGGCGTTGAGGTCATTGGTAAGCTTCGACATCAGGTCGCCGGTGCGCGTCTCGGTGTAGAAGCGCTGTGAGAGACGCATGAGGTGGGCGAAGAGATCGTTGCGCAGGTCGTATTCGACGTCGCGCGAGATGCCGATGAGAATCCACCGCATCCAGAAGAGAAAGACGGCCTTCACCAGCGCCACACCCACCAGCAACGCCGCGTAAGACAAAAGCTTGTGGGCCGGGCTCCCGCTGGTGATGCCGTCAATTCCGGCCTTAATGATGAGCGGGATGGTGACTCCCACCGCCTGGGTGACGATCAGCGCGGCGAAGCCCACCAGATACCGATTCCGGTAGCGGGCGAGATACGGCTTGAGGGGTCGAAGGCGGCGGAGCATGAACGAATATAATAGATGAGGATGGACGCAAAAGGGTCGCGTCGATACAATCTGACCTGAAGTTTCTCTCGTGGGAGGTGCATTGATGCGTGTCGCGGCTGTACAGATGGACGTAGCAATCCTTGAGAAGGAGCGCAATCTGGAAAAGGTCCTGCGCAACCTTCAGGAGGCGGCGGCCGCTGGGGCCGAGCTGATTGTGTTTCCGGAGTGCGCGCTCACCGGCTACTGTTTCACCAGCCGCGAGGAAGCATCGCCCGTGGCGGAAACCGTACCGGGCCCAGCCACGGAGAAGATCGCCACCGCCGCGAAGGTCCTGGGGGCGACGGCGGTGGTGGGCTTGCTTGAGCGCGAGGGCGACAATATTTTTAACGCGGCGGCCGTCATCACCCCCGGCGGCATCCTCGGGACCTACCGCAAGGTCCACCTGCTTTGCCTCGGCGTCGACCGTTTTGACGCCCTCGGCGACAAGCCGTTCCCCATGTTCGAGACACCGCACGCCAAGATTGGCATCAACATCTGTTTCGATTGCAGCTTTCCCGAGTCGGGGCGGGCGGTGAAGCTCAACGGCGCCCAGATCCTGGCTATTCCCACCAACTGGCCCATCGGCTCCGATACCTGGCAGCACACGCCGAAGGTCCGCGCCACGGAGAACCACCTGATCGTGATCGCCGCCGACCGAGTGGGTGAAGAGCGGGGCTTCCGCTTCGCCGGACATTCACAGATCGTCGATTTCGAGGGACGCGTGCTCGCCGAGGCGGGGGAAACGGAAGAGACCATTCTTTACGGGGAAGTCGACGTGGCCGCCGTCGACCAGAACCGCGTGGTGCGCCTGGCTGGGGAGTGGGAATTCGACCGCATCGCCATGCGCCGGCCGGAAATGTACGACATCATCACTCGTAGCTGAATGAACGCACGGGCGGTAGGGGAGTGAGGGAAGGAAACTTCACGGGCGGGACGCTCAGCCAGCCCGCAGCACTGAGCGTGTTCTGTGGTCCCCGCATGGTGGGCCGTTATACGGCCGACGGACAGCTCGTCAAGGGCTGAGGCGCGCCGATCCAAAGGGCCAACGCCGACTAAGGGGAGACAACATGCTACCAGCCTAGGCTCCAGAGGATCTCCCCGCGCCGGCGGTCACACCTCGGAGAGTTCTTGGTTTCCACTTCCGATTCATTTTCTCAGCCTCGAACTTCGCGCTTCGAATTTCGAATTCGATCCGGGTTATAATAGCTTTCCGGTTCATCGAGGCAGCTCAGGAGAACGTCACCTAAGGAGGCAGCGGCTATGGCGCGAAGCATGACCGTGCGTGAGTTGGCGGAATTCCTCTTTGACCGTCTGATTGTGCAGGGGCCTACCTGCCCGGATACGAGTTGGCTCCATCCAGCGTGCGAGCAGGTCGCGTCCGAACTTCTTGAGGAAGCAGAAGTCCGCTTCAAGCTCGAGCCACCCCCTCTGGACGGCGGCGGTGGATAAGCAAAGGAATGATGACTGCCAATGTGCGGAACGATGAACGGAAACATTGCCTTTGGTGCGCTTCCATTTCATGCGTCATCCGCCGTTCATCGTTCTCTCTGCTGCTTCTATGATCAATCGAGTAATCGGAGTGGTCCCCGCGCACCTTGAATCCACGCGCCTTTCTCGAAAGTTGCTGCGGCCGATCCTCGGCCACCCGATGCTCGAGTGGGTGTACCGGCGCGCCCGCCAGGCCCGCTGCCTGGACGATCTGCTGGTGGCCACGGACTCGGAAGAGATTCTTGCCTATTGCCGTGAAAACGGCATTCCCGCCACTATGACCTCGGCCGAGCATCGTTCGGGCACGGACCGCATCTTCGAAGTGATGACCCAACGCGACGTTGGCGAGACGCGAGGGGGAGGCTGCGTCTATGTGAACATTCAGGGTGACGAACCCATGATCGCGCCCGAGCATCTCGAGTTGCTGTTGCAACCGTTCCGGCCGTTCAGGAAAGATGTCGGAGCCCGGGTCTCGACGCTGAAGGTCGCGATGTCGCTCGCGGAGGCGCGGGATCCGAACAATGTCAAGGTGGTGACGAGCACCGGCGGCCAGGCGCTTTACTTTTCCCGCGCGCTGCTGCCCTACGATCGGGACCGCGGGCCTGAAGCCGCCACTGCGGGCGCCTACTACAAACACCTGGGCCTTTACGCGTACACCTCAGAGGCGCTGCGCCGGTTCCACGAACTCCTGCCGTCTCCGCTGGAGCGGCGGGAGAGACTCGAGCAGTTGCGTTTCCTTGAGAACGGCATCCCCATCATCGTGCTCGAGACCAGCGCCGATACAATCGGGGTCGACACCGAGGAAGATCTGGCCCGGGTGGAGGAATACTTTCGCCGGACCGGCACGACGTTGCCTTAAGAGCAGGGCTAGGGGCTCGGGGGTCAGAGACCAGCAGTCGGGAGTGAGGGGGTGTCGAGAATTGGATGTTGCGGGACGCTAGGCTGGCTAGCCGGAGGGAGGTACTGTCCGGGATGGTCGTGACACGGTTCCGCAAGCCGTTGGGATGGGTGATCGTGGCATCGGTGAGCCTGTGTCTCTCGGCTCCTGTCGCGGACCCCGAAGCCACGGCCGAGACCGGCAAGGCCATCGGAGAACAGGTGCTCCACACCCTGCTCTCCAGCCCGCTCGGTAAGACAGTGCCGCCCGCGCCGTACGAGGTGGGCGTCAGCCAAAAGAAAGCGATAAACGCCTCGACTAATTTCACTGGGAGCCTGCAGATTGACAGCGGAATTCTGCCGGTTCTCGACGACGAACCGGGTGCCTGGGCCGCGGTGATCGGCCACGAAATTGGACATTTCGTCATCTTCAAGGGTAATGAGAAGTATCTGCCGGCCTTTCGCAGCGAAGTGGAAAAGGCGTATGGCCAGACCGCGGCCGGCCAGCGCGATGCCGGGACCGGCGAGGCCGTGCTTTCGGCCCCGTTGGGTCGCGGCCTCGCCAACCTTCCCCTTTCGCAAGAGAGGGAATACGAGGCCGATCGCGTCGGGTTGCTGCTGATGGCGGAGGCCGGCTATCACCCTGACTTCGCGATCGCGGTCCACAACCGCATGGGCTGGCTGGAGCACAATAGCGGTTGGGGAGCCCGTGAAGCGCACTTGATGAGAGCCTACGACGTGGCCCTGGCGATCTTCCAATCACGCTGGCCGGACCCCGCTCAATCGCCGGGAGGCAAACCGCCTCCGATCGGCGACTTCGGAATGATCACCACCACCCCGGATGTTAAAGATCGCAGCGTGGTCTTTCACGCCGGCTTTCACGTGCGGAACGCCGCGGGCCTCGAGGTACGGGTGGCGGCGGTCTTCCAGGAGGGCAGCGCGTTGGTGGAGGCGGCGCTGTCGGAATATCGGTCGCCGGGCGGGGCTCTGGAAGTGAACGCCATGCTGCCGGGCGCTTCCCAAATGTCGACGGAGGTTACACTGCGCCTTCCCAGCGCCGCCGTCGCTGGAACCCATCGCACGTTCAAGGCGGTGTTTTATCTCATCGTCGGTAACGAGCGACTGGACACCTCCAAGTTCATTCACGTGGAGCTGCCGGAATGAGAGGAAAGAAAATCAAAGGGAAGAAAGTTAAGACCGCTGGCGTGACCTTTTCCGGCTGATGAGGGAGCGCCGCGTCCCACCACCCTGGGCCCAGCGATTCTTACCTTTGCCCTCTGCCTTTTGCCCTCTGCCTTTTGATTCTCTTTACGCCTCACTGAAGGAGCGTCCCCTGCACCGGACCGGCGTCGCCGTTGCCATTCCCTTCGCTGGTCACCAGGCAGGCCGCCGCTACCTGGTCGCCTTCTTCGAGGCTGATCAGCCGCACGCCTTGCGCGGAGCGGCCGCTTTCGCGAATGGTGCTGGAATCGAGGCGGGTGATCTTGCCCTGCTGGCTGATGAGCATCACCTCGGAATCCTCGGTGACGCTCAGCACGCTCACCACCTTGCCGTTGCGCTCCGTTGTCTTGACGTTGATCACGCCCTTGCCCGCGCGCGACTGCAGGCGGTATTCGGTGACGGCGGTGCGCTTCCCATAACCCTTTTCGGTGACGCTCAACATCAGTTCTTTTTCGCCCACGATTTCCATGCCGATCAGGTAGTCGCCCTCGTCCAGGTTCATTCCGTTCACACCGTAGGCGGCGCGGCCCATGTCGCGCACGTCGGTTTCGGGGAAGCGAATGGCCATACCCTCGTGGCTGGCGAGAAAGATGTTTTCGCGGCCGGAGGTGAGCTGGGCGGCGATCAGTTCGTCGCCTTCCTCGATCTTCATGGCCCCGATGCCGGCGGAGCGCGGGTTGGAGAATTCGGCCAGGCGCGTTTTTTTGATGACGGCGTTGCGCGTCACCATGGTGACGTAGCCCTCCACCGCGTAGGTCTCACCGTCTACTTGCTCGTCTTTGCGCTCGTCAGGCAGTTCCTTTACCGCCAGGACGGCCGCCACCTTCTCCCCCGAAGCCAGGTTGACGAGGTTGGTGACGTGTTTGCCCTTGCCGGCGGCGCCGACGTCCGGAATCTCGTACACCTTCAGCCAGTAAAGCTTGCCGGTGTTGGTAAACACCAGGATGTAGCTGTGGGTGGAAGCGATGAACAGGTGCTCGACGAAGTCCTCGTCGCGCGTCTTCATCCCCATGCGCCCCTTGCCGCCGCGGCCTTGCTGCCGGTAGGTGGTGACCGGGGTGCGCTTGAGGAAGCCGGAGTGGGAAACAGTGATCACCACGTCTTCGTCGGCGATCAGGTCCTCCAGCTTGATCTCTGCCTGCTCCTCGATGATCTCGGTGCGGCGCACGTCGCCGTAGTCCTTCTGCACCTGTTTCAGCTCGTCGACGATCACCTTCTTCAGCGCTTTGTCACTGGCCAGGATCTCGTGGTACTCGGCGATTCTCTTCTGCAGCTCGTCGTACTCTTCCTGGATCTTGTCGCGCTCAAGAGCCGTGAGCCGCTGGAGTTGCAGCTCGAGGATGGCCTGCGCCTGCCGCTCGGTGAAGTCGAAGCGCGCCACCAATCCGTCGCGCGCTTCTCTGGGTGTCTTCGAAGCACGGATCAGCTTGATCACGGCGTCGAGTTGCGAGAGCGCCTTGAGGAAGCCGAGCAAGATGTGGGCGCGCTCTTCCGCCTTGCGCAGAAGGTAGACGGTGCGCCGGCGGACCACCGTCACCCGGTGGTCAATGAAAAGCTGGATGGCATCGATCAGCGGCAACGTGCGCGGCTGGCCGTTGACGATGGCCAACAGGATCATGCCGAAGTTTTCCTGAAGCTGGGTGTGCTTGTAGAGGTTATTCAGGACCACTTCCGGCTGCTCGCCGCGCTTGATCTCAATCACGATGCGCATCCCGTCGCGGTCGCTCTCGTCGCGGACGTCGGAGATGCCCTCGATCTTCTTGTTCTGCACCAACTCGGCGATGCGCTCGATGGTCTTGGCCTTATTCACCTGGTAGGGAATGGCGGTGACAACGATCTGTTCCTTGTCCTTGGCCGGCCGCTCAATGGCCGCCTTGGCGCGCATGGTGAACTGCCCGCGGCCCGTCTCGTAGGCAGACCGGATACCGCTCTTGCCGTAGAGATAGGCGCCGGTGGGGAAATCGGGGCCGGGCACCAGCGACAGGACTTCATCGAGTTTGGCGTTGGGCTTGTTGATGAGCAGGATGGTGGCGTCGATGATCTCGGTGAGGTTGTGCGGCGGGATCTTGGTGGCCATGCCGACCGCGATGCCGTCCGACCCGTTGATCAGCAGGTTAGGCACCCGCGTCGGCAGAACGCTCGGCTCCTCCGTGGACTCGTCGAAGTTGGGGACGAAGTCGACGGTTTCCTTGTCGATGTCCGCCAGCAACTCTTCCGCGATTCGCGTCAGGCGGCACTCCGTGTACCGGTAGGCGGCGGGCGGATCGCCATCAACGGACCCGAAGTTGCCCTGGCCGTCGATCAGCAGGTAGCGCAGGTTGAAGTCCTGCGCCATGCGCACCAGCGTGTCGTAGACGGCGGCGTCGCCGTGGGGATGGTACTTCTTGATCACTTCGCCCACCACGCCGGCGCACTTGATGTAGCGCTTGTCCGAGGTGTTGCCCTCCTTGTGCATGGCGTAGAGGATGCGGCGATGCACCGGCTTCAACCCGTCGCGCACGTCGGGCAACGCCCGTCCGATGATCACGCTCATGGCGTAATCGAGGTATGAGGTGCGCATCTCGTCCTCGATGTTGACGGGGACGTGCCTCGTCGGCGGAATCAGTTCCTGATCACCCATGAATTACGTTCCTTTCAAAATCAAGGCCGAAACGGCTTAATCGCCAAGCCGGGGATGAAATCAAAATGCTTGGCGTTGGCGGTCGCCACCACCTCGCCGCGGTTGAGGGCGGTGGCGGCGATCAGGACGTCATGCACTCCCGGCCGCCGAGCTAGCGCGCATCTCGCCATTATTGCCACGGCCGTTGTGCCGACCGCCGGGGTGAGTGGCAGAACCTCCGTAAACCATTCTCCCAGGAGCTCGCCCAGATCCTTAAGTTCCTTCGAGTCCCGGCAACCGAAGAGGAGTTCCAGTTGTGAAACGCAAGAGAGGCGACGCTCCTGAACCTCGATCTGAGCGGCAAAATGCAAGGCTCCCGGGTGCTTGCGGAGCATCCACACCACTATGTCGGTATCAAGAATCAAAGTGTGTATCGGGGCTTTCGAATCTTACGGAGCCACGCTTCGACGTCTTTCATGTCATCGCGGTCCGCCCACATGCCTATCGCAGGATAGTCCGTCAGCTTCTTCTCTTGGCTGGAGAGCGACACAATCTTGGCGATCGGTTTGCCTCGTAACGTTACCGTCACGGACCCACCGTGCCGAACTTTCCTCAGCACCAGTGACGTCTTCAGCCGAAGATCCTTTGCCGTAATCACCATGGACGTCATTCCGGCGGAGTATACAAAGTAAAGTATACACTTCCGAGTGGCCGGTGTCAAAGGGGTTTTGCGGTGGAGTGGGCGAGACAGGAGCGAGAGGAGCGAGACAGGGCCTTGACATCTATTCCTCTTGCCTCGGATACTATAGCTTTTTTGAGCTTCGTACTCAAAAGATCCAAGGGAGCAACTGTTGTACCGACGGCTGAATCCATCACGGGGGCGCGAGCGAGTATGGAGCAACAAGAGGCGGGTAATCTGAGTTACAGCCAGGGCGTTGGCACTGCGCCCTTGGTAGGCCTTACCGTTGGTGAATTGTTGGACCGCACCGCCGCCCGCTATCCCGAGCGACCGGCCCTGATCGTTCGGCACCAAAACCAGCGCTACACGTATCATGAGTTCCGGCGCGAGGTGGAGCGCGCTGCGAGGGGACTGCTGCGTTTGGGGATCCAGAAGGGCGCGCGCGTGGGAATCTGGTGCACCAACTACGCCGAGTGGCTGATGACGCAGTTCGCGGCGGCCAAGATCGGCGCCATTTTGGTAAACCTCAATCCCGCTTACGGTACGGTGGAGTTTGAGCACGCCCTTCAGCAATCCGGATGCTCGACGCTGCTGCTGACCCGGGGCTTCCGCACGAGCGACTACCTTTCCATCCTTTTCGAAATCTGCCCGGAGGCCGCCCACAGCGAGCCGGGGGCGCTCCAATCGGCCAAGCTTCCACACTTGCGCAATCTGATTTTCATCGGAGATTCACCCGCGCCCTCCAGCATGACCCCCTGGAACGACTTGTTGCAAATGGGCGAAAGCGTTCCCACCGATGCCTTGCCGGCCCGCGCCGCGACGTTGGAATTTGACGATCCCATCAACATTCAGTACACCTCAGGCACCACCGGTTCGCCCAAGGGGGCGCTGCTGAGCCATCACAATATTGTGAACAACGGCCTGCTGATCGGCCAGGGCATGCGGTTCACCTGCCAGGACAAGCTGTGCATTCCGGTGCCCTTCTATCATTGTTTCGGCATGGTGCTGGGCAATATGGTGTGCGTGGCGCACGGGGCGGCGATGGTGATTCCGGCAGAGTACTTCGACCCGCTGGCGACGCTCGAGGCCATCGCCGAGGAGCGCTGCACGGCGGTGCACGGCGTCCCTACCATGTTCATCGCGGAACTGGAGCATCCGCGCTTCGCTGAGTTTGACCTCACCTCGCTGCGCACCGGCATCATGGCGGGCTCGCCGTGCCCGATCGACGTCATGCGCCGCGTGGTACGCGAAATGCACTGCTCGGAACTGACCATCGTCTACGGCCTCACCGAAACCTCGCCGGGCATAACCCAGACCATTCCCGACGACCCTCTGGATCTGCGCGTAACCACGGTGGGGAAGCCCATGGCGCACACGGAAATCAAGATCGTCGACACCCGCACGGGCCGCATCGTTCCCCGCGGAACCCCGGGCGAGCTGTGCGCGCGCGGGTACGCCGTGATGAAAGGCTATTACAAGAATCCCGAGGCCACTCGCCAGACCATCGACGCCGACGGCTGGCTGCACTCCGGCGATCTCGCCACCATGAACCAGAATGATTATTGCAAGATCACCGGACGCTCCAAGGACCTGATAATCCGCGGCGGTCAGAGCATCTACCCGCGCGACATCGAAGAGTTTCTCTATACGCACCCCGCCATCAGCGAGGTGCAGGTGATCGGCATCCCCGACCGCAAATACGGCGAGCAAGTGATGGCCTGGGTGAAGCTCAAGCCCGGCGCCACTGCGAGCGCGGAAGCCATTCGGGAGTTCTGCCAAGGCCGCATCGCCCACTTCGAAGTTCCCCGCTACGTCAAGTTCGTGGATTCCTTCCCCACCACCATCAACGGCAAAACCCAGAAATATAAGATGCGTGAAATCTCCATCCAGGAAATGGGCCTGGAAGAAGCCGCCCTGATCGCCACCGCGTAGCCGAACTTCTCACCCCATGAGGGAAGTGGCGGGAGTTCACCCAGAGTTAACCCAGGGTTAAGAGGCTAGGGAAATCCCTTCGGGCAATCGGTGAACACTGGTGTCTCGCTGGCGCCTTCAAATCTCGCGCTGTAGCAATCTACTTGCTCATATTTGGCACCATTCCAACGGTAAACCGCCATGGCCTCTTCTTCAGCGCTCATATGCCATCCCGTCGCCAGGTCGTGAAATCCGTGGCTGGACGTCTTTCGCACGATCAAGACACTGCCCCCGCCTGCCAGGATGAGCTGCAACTTTCCACGATGGCGAGTGAAGATCCAGAGCGAGCAGTTTCCGCTGGCGCCGCAGAACATCGCCGGCCCTTGAACCAGGACCTGCTGGCTGCCGTCATCGGCCAGCCCGATCGACCCTACGCGGGCGCTCAACACGGTTTTTCGCTCCTCATCCTGCTGTTGATCGGTAAAGGAGTCGTGGATGGTCTTGTCGTCGATCAGCCGGTAGATCTGCTCTCGCTCTTCGCGGGCGAGAGGCGCATCGGCAAGTGAATGGGTAAGATGCGCTTCCAGATCAAAAGAGCTTCGCAGGTATTTCCAGTCGTCGCGCGAACCCTGCGCGGCCGCGAATCCAGCGCACAGAACGGCTGGAACGAAGGTTAGCGTAATAATGCGCATACCCACAGGTTACACTCTCTGAGAACCCAACGAGGAATTGACGATTGCAGATTGACGATCGGAAAAGCGATCAGCTATCAGCCATCAGTCATCAGTAAGAACCGAACCTTGGTGCTGAGAGCCGCCCGCTGATGCTGAAAGCTGTCTCCAATCGTCAATCGTCAATTCTTCACCGTGTGCCCGCCGCGCTCTGGCCCGTTCCGTAGCTCTTCAAGAACTCGGCGACGCTGGGTTGCTGGGCTTTCTTGAAGGCCACGCAGAGATCGATCTGTTCCAGCATCTGGGCCAGGTTGCGAGGTCCGCCGGTGTACTTGGTGGAGCGACCTTGGAAGAAGGTCGCGGCGTCCTGCCGATGCGCGTCGTCACAGTAACCACCCGCCACGTAAGGGAGGAAGGCTCCGTAATCCGTGGGCAACTTGGCAATGAGGGCATCCCAGTTCTGCTTCACGAAGTCGTAGGCCAGGTCGCGGGTCTTGGGCAACTGAGCGACGCCGAAGAGAATATCCAGCGACTGCCGGCTGTCGAACTCGTCCGTCAGCACAATGGGCAAGGCCTTCCTGGCGATCTCAGGGTCGGGGAACGATCCGAGGGCGAAGAGCAGAGTGTTGAGGGTGTCCTCGTCTTTTTCCTGTTTGGCCGCGGCCCGCAGCCGATCGAATAGGACTTGGTCTCCATGCCGCGCCGCCGCAAGGATCACCGTACCCAGCATGTCGCGATCGACGGCCTTACGATCGTTCAGCCACGCCAGCGTCAGCGCTTTCGCCTGGGCAATCGACTCAGGGTCTTCCGCCTGGTTGGCCACCGTACCCTCCAATGACGGGCGCAGGAGGCGGTCGTCATCGCTCTCGCCGGGCCGATCCTTCCAACCCAACGCGCGGGCGCGCGAGCCGTAGAGGTCTTCGAGATAACGGTGGTACTGCGGCAGAAGGTCCGGGGAAACGAGATTGTCCTGAAGCCCCGTTGTCACCTGCATCGTTTTGTTGACCACCTGCCGGGCAGGGTCGCGCGCGAGGCTGGGCGCGAGCGCCAGCGCCTGACCGAGCAGGATCTTGCCGTTGCCGGTGAGGGCTGAGATGTCGCCGATCAGCGCCACCTTCTCAGGAAGAGTCAGCGCGCGGGTATCGTTCTTGAAAACATCACCGAGCAGGTCTCCCTGGTAAAGAACCCGATAGTAGCCGTCAGCGCCGGCGTTCGCTTGAATCCAGCCCGGACAGCCCGTCGCTTTCGAGAGCGCCATCTGGCGCGATGGTTGGTTCAGCAGCAGGCACTCACGTTCGTCGTCTGACCCCGCCGGGTAGCGGACACAGACGGGCGCCTTCCAGAGCTCGGGCGCCCCTCCCTGGGAGCCGAGGGGGAGAAAACGCTGTTGCGCCAGGTCGAGCTTGGGTTCACCGCCTTGGCAATCCAGCGCCGCCGTCACCAGCGGGACGCCTGGCTGGTCGAGAAAACTCGAAAACGCCGGGGCGATGCTCGTGTCGTCGCCGGCCAGCGACGCCAGGAAGTCGGCCGAGGTGGCATTCTTCCACGCGTACTTGTTGAGATAGCGGCGCACGCCCTCGCGAAAACGGTCCGGGCCCATGTAGTTCTCAAACATGTTGAGCAGGGCCGATCCTTTGTTGTAGGTGATGCCGTCGAAGGCGTTGGCGATGTCGTCGTTCGATTCGATCGGCTGCCGCACGCGCCGGGCGCTCACCAGGCTGTCGTTTTCCATCGCCCCCTGATAGGAGTTGAGCTCCGAAATATTCATGCGCCACTCGGGGTGGTACCGGTTGACGATCTTGTTGGCCATCCACGATGCAAAGCCCTCGTTGAGCCAGATGTCGTCCCACCAGGCGGTAGTGACGAGATCTCCGAACCACTGGTGGGCCAGTTCGTGGGCGGCGACGCTGCACCACTCGCGCTGGTGCCCCAAGGTCTGCTCCTCGGGCTTGACGAGGATGATCGAAGCCCCAAAAGTCACGAGGCCGGGATGTTCCATGGCATAGCCGGCCAGCGGAATCGCCACTTCATCCAGCTTGTCGTAGGGATAAGGAATGCCGAAGTAATCCTCCAGCAGGTTCACGATGGCGGGCGTGGTTTCGGCTGCGTATTTTGCTTCCCCGCCCCGCCCGTACGGAACCACGATGCGAACGTGGGTGTTCTTCTTGCCCGTCGTGCCCGCGTCGACAAGGTCGAGGTGGCCGACGGTAAGCGCGACGAGGTAGCTGGGCAAGGGCGGCGTCTCCGCGAACCTCACGGTCTTCATTCCGTCGCCCGACTCAGCCTCCGAGACGATGGGCGTGTTGGAAAGCGCCACTTGGTCCTTCTTCACGTGGAGGATCAACTGCCACGGCACTTTGTAGCCGGGTTCATCGAAGCAAGGAAAAGCCTGCCGGGCGCCAGTGTTTTCGAACTGCGAGTAAACGTACCACTCGTCGCCGTCCTTCACCTGAAAGATGCCCTGCATGTCCTTGCGGCTGATCTCCCCTTGGTAGGAGACGTGCAGCGCCGCCGGGCCCGGCGCGACCGGACTCGCGAAAGCGAACCCGACGTAGTCCTTATCCACGGGCACCACCTTAAGCGGAACGGTGGCGCCACCAGCGGTGAGCGTCGCGTCCTCCACCTTCACTTTCTCGGCGTTCAGCCACAGCACGGAAGCGGATTGCTTGAAGTTCAGTTGAATGTCCACCGCTCCGGTGAAAGTGTCCTGATCGGGGACCACCGTCAGGTCCACGGCGTACCGCTGCGGGGCCACCACGTCGCCGGGAAGCCTGAACTTCGGGGGCGCGGGAGCTTCACTGCTCTGAGCGCGCGCGGCCGGCACCGCGTCCAAGACCGCGACTAAGGCAGAGGCCAAGACGAGGGATACCGCCAGATTGCGAAGCGTCCAAGAAACTCGCTGCATGTCATCCTCCGGTCCCGGAGAAGAGATTGACGCGACAAAGCCCGTCGAGCCAAGCCAATATAAGAGCATACCCGAAGATCCGGTCCTAGACTCAGAATTGTCGATCACCGGTCGACGATTGAACCCCCAAAGTTCGAGGCCACATGATCTCCCTTCTTTCCGCTTTTTACGCTTGCGAAGAGCAGCCATGTACGGTCGTCGCCGCCAATCATGGCTTGACACCGCCGCCGGGCTTGACACGCTTTAATAAAATCCTTCGCGAAAGACCTCCTGTTGAGTCCCCTTAACTGCCACTTCGACCCCTTTCGAGGCTCTGTTTTGGTAAGATTGTGTGCCATTTTCAAGCCAAAAAATGCCCGGAGACGGACAGTTGTGCCAATAAGCTATTTGTTTGCAATACCACCATGCACCATGGCCGGGAGAAATTGCAATGAATTCTTAGTTGATTTTCTCAGTTTCACCATGTCGGTAACCATGTCGATTCCCCGTGCCGGTTCACCAAACCACTACTAAGATTCCACTCCTTTTGCTTCCCCATCCCAACACGCCCGAATCGGCAATATAGAGGTCGCCGCTATCAGTAGCAACTAGCAAGAAAACGGGGTCAAAATGGCCGTAAACGATTGAACCCATGTAGGATGCTCGCCGTGGCTTCGTGTTCATCGAGTTGAGCTCAATCCATTGAATATAAAGTGCTTGATCGCCATGGCTTCGCTTGGCTTCTCTTCCCCATCGGCCCCTTCCCTCGGGCTCGGACACCGGGACTTGGATCCGTACCGCCGGCCTGATGATCTCCGCTCTCCTGAATCCGCCTGGCGTCGGCGTCGCCCTTACGCGATCTTTTCGTGAATCTTGAATCTCCGAGTATTCCATCCGTCGTCGCGTGCACGCGAGCAAGGCCATTTTACTCTTTGCCCTTGACATTTCACCATTTCCCTAGCCCCGAAGACTGGCTGTTTCTAGCCTATCATGTCGAAGGGAAAAATCAAGCAAAAAATGCGCGAGGGTCGGCGTTGGGATGGCACCTACGCGCCTGGAGGACCTCCGATTACAACAAACACTGCAGCCGGTGCGGATTCAACTGTGCACGCCGACGAGCAACGCCGCCGACTACTGCCCGGTGCTTTGGTCCAGGCTTGCTCGACCTTGGTTGATCCGCAAGCCCAAATTCATGTTAGATTGAGACCGTCCGAATCATACTGAATTCCTGGACGGGGAAATGGAACTGCTCCTATTGCGCGATGCCGCCCGCGAGCTCGGGGTGAGCTATCCGACGTTGAAACAGTGGATCTATCATCAAAAGATCAGATCGGTACGCACCGCCGGCGGGCACCATCGGATTCCTCGTTCGGAAATCGATCGCCTCGCCTTTTTCGGAGGGACGGGTAAGCAACCCAAAACCAGGCCTGCGCCCGGTTTGCGGCCGTCGGAAGGATTGGAACACTTCATCAGCGGCCGAAACCAGCTTATCGGCCGCGTGAGTAAGGTTGAAATCGTGGGATTGCTGGCCAAAGTCGTGCTCGACGTCGGCGGCCAGAGCGTCACGGCCATCATCACCAGTGACGCGTGTCGCGACCTCGGCCTGGAGAAGGGGCAGACGGCGGCAGCTCTGATTAAAGCGACCGAAGTCATGATCATCGCCCCGTCGCCTCTGAAATCCTGAGGCATCCTTCCGGCGACTTGGCGGACACCTTCCGGTCAACACGCACCGCCAGAACGTCACCATCACCTTTCATCGGGACCCTCTCTCGCCGTTGTTCACATCCGCCCACCTCGTGCCCGACCCCGGCCAAGCCAACCAGACGCCGACGCTTCTTGAGCCGGGCGCCGCTGATTCCCAGGCACCGCAACTTGGGCCGATCCAGCCATCCATATAGTTAGCTATGGACAATTCGCATCAAATCGTGTATATTATGACCCTGTTTCGTATTGGGTCGTCTCACGTTCGCTTACACACCGAAAGCTGCCCCAGCGGCGGTCATGGTGTTGTCGGATGGAGGGCTAAATTGCGCACGATCAACCCTGGCAGGAAGATGCTCTTTGCTTCACCCTTTTCACGCCCACGCCGCCTGCGACTCCAGGTGGCTGCGCTCATCACGTTTCTTCTGCTTCTCGCCCCACGATCATTCGCACAGATCTCAGCAACTCTGTCGGGGACCGTCACGGATCAGTCGGGTGCCAGTGTTTCTGGTGCTGCGGTCACCGTAACGAGCGCGGAGACTGGAGCCATCCGCACCACTACCACCGGCGACGCGGGGCAGTACAACGTGTTCGCGCTCCCCATAGGACAATATGAAGTTCGAGTGATGAAGCCGGGCTTTGCGGAAAAGGTCCAAACCGGCATTCGTCTGGCAGTTGGGCAAGACGCCAGGGTGGATGTGAATCTGCGTCTGGGCCCGGTCAGCCAGCAGATTACGGTAAACGCGGACGCTCCGCTGGTTACTACGACGACGGCGGACATCTCCGGTCTGGTAGCGGAGCAGCAGGTGAAGAATCTCCCCCTCAACGGGCGCAGCTACGATTTGCTGCTACCGCTCAACCCCGGCGTCGTCAATTTCACCTGGGAGAAGACCGGCGGGATTGGCATATCAAATTCAACCACGGGAAACAACTTCGCGGTCTCGGGCAATCGGCCGCAACAGAACCTGTTCCTGTTGAACGGCGTGGAATTCACCGGAGCCGCCGAGAACAACATGCAGCCCGGAGGCCCCAGCGGGGAGTTGCTGGGCGTCGACGCGGTGCGCGAGTTCAACGTGCTGCGTGACACCTACGGCGCCGAATATGGCAAACACCCCGGCGGGCAGATCAGCATTGTCACCCAGTCGGGAAGCAATCAGTGGCATGGGTCCGCGTTTGAATTCCTGCGCAACAACGACCTCAATGCCGCCAATTACTTCGATCAGGGGGGCTCAGCTCCGCCATTTCATCGCAACCAATTCGGGGGCTCCATCGGCGGACCGATCGAGAAGGAGAAGACCTTCGTCTTTGCCGATTACGAAGGATTCCGGCAGGACCTGGACCAAACTTCCGCCGCCTTTGTCCCCGATGCGACCTCGCGTGCCGCCGCCGTACCGAGCGTCCAACCGCTGCTTAACCTGTGGCCAACACCGGCGGCTGATGCTCCCGACTTCAATGGCATTGCCGAGGTCTTCAGTAGCCCGCCGCAGACAATTCGAGAAGACTTCGGGACCGCCCGCATCGACCACCTTTTCTCGTCGCGGGATTCGCTCTCCGGCGTCTACACGGTCGACGACGGCGGTGACGTGACGGCTACGCCCCTCGATCCGTACAGCACGGACATTCTGAACCTGCGCGAGCAGGTGGTGAGCCTGGAGGAGACCCACGTTTTCTCTCCCGCCTTCATCAACACGGCCCGATTGGGTTTCTCCCGCGCCGCTTACTACTTCAACGGGGAGCCCACACCCGGCACGCCGGCGGCCACGGTTCCGGGGTTCCTGGTGGGACATCCGGTGGGCGCGGTGGTGGTGGGCGGAAGCGCCGCCTCCAACCCCGAGGCTCAGGTCGGTTTGGCCGGCAGCAATAACGGAAGTAACCTCAGCATCGCCCGAAACCTCTTCACGCTTCAGGACCACGTTACGCTGACGCGAGGCCGCCATCAGCTCAGCTTTGGCGCGTGGTTCCAGCCTTTCCAATCCAACGAGACCCTCGCGCTCAGCCAATACGGGCAGGCAACATTCGCCAGCCTGCAGACGTTTTTGCAGGGAACGACGTCGTCCTTTCTGTTCGACCCGACGCCGACCGAGATGAACTGGCGATCACTCTTTGGGGCCTGGTATGCCGAGGACGCCATCCGGCTGACTTCAAGGTTCACTTTGTCGTTGGGCTTTCGCGACGAATTCACCACCGGCTGGAATGAAGCTCACGGGCGGGCCGCCAACTATACTTTCACCAACGGCGTCATTAACACCAATCCCGCCGTCGGAAATTCGATCTTCACGGTGAACAACGCCAAGTTTCTTCCGCAGCCTCGAGTCAGCTTGGCCTGGAGTCCGTTCAATGCCAAGACGGTGATTCGCGCCGGTTTCGGGATGTACAACGATCTGCAGGACGCGCTCGGGTACCGTGCCGACCAGAACGCGCCGTTCAATCCCACCTACAGCATCGCTTCGCTGCCGGTGGTGAACCTTCCCATCGACCCCACCGCTGCTGTGTCGTCCAAGGCGAAGCTGGTGCCCGGCGGTGTTCAACCCGACTTGAAACCTCCCACACTCGTCTCGTGGTCCTTTCGCGTTGAGCGGCAGCTCACCCCCAACACCGCGTTGACCGTAGGCTACGTGGGCTCGCACGGCTACCACGAACTGATCGGCATCGACGCCAACGAGCCGTTCCCAACGGTGTGCCCGGGGGCGCCGTGTCCGGCTGCATACCCCACGGTGAATGCTGCCTCTACTCCTCCCGTCACCATTGCCACGGGCTTCACCGGCGGGTCGCCCTTGGCGGGAGCCACGGTGCCTGCTGGGAGCTTCTTCATCCCGGCCGGCACACCCAAGGCAAACCCGGCGTTGGCGAACACCTGGACGTGGTTCTCGCTCGGTGACAGCTCTTACAACGCGCTCCAGGTGGATCTCAACCATCGCTTCAGCCAGGAGCTTTCGTTGCGCGGGGTCTATACCTGGTCGAAGGCACTCGACGATGGAGATTCCTTAAATCAGACCGCTGCCAACAACGCGCCCGGGCTGGTGTCGAATCCATTCAACCTCCGCGCAGATTGGGGACCTGCCACCTACGACGTCCGAAACTTGGGCGTTGTCAGCGCGCTTTACGAAATGCCGTTCGGCCGCGGCAAAGCCTTGGCGAGTGGGTTGGAAGGCTGGAGCAACGCTCTGGTAAGTGGATGGTCGGTCGACAGCATCGTTACCTTGCAAGCCGGGTTTCCGTTCACGCCCCAACTCAGCTACAACCCATCGAACAACGGCGACACTCGCAATCCGGTGCGCCCGTTTCTGAACCCTGCCTTCACCGGACCGGTCGTTCTCGGCAAACCGGCGCAGTGGTTCAATCCCGGCGCGTTCATTGCGCCTCCCTCCACCGGTGGATTCTACGGCAACCTCGGCAGAGACAGCTTTACCGGTCCCGGATTGGCAACCTGGGACTTCTCAGTGCTGAAAGATACTTCCCTGCGCGAAGGGCTGCGGCTCCAGTTCCGCGCGGAGATCTTCAACCTCTTGAATCGCGCCAATTTCAATACTCCGAACCTCATCGTCTTTACGCCGCCCAGGGCGACAAACCCAACCGGGCTCTCCGGCACGGCGGGAGCCATCACCAGCACGTCCACCACGGCCCGGCAGGTGCAATTCGGCCTGAAGTTGCTCTGGTGAGCGGCTTGGAGACCTGCCCCTCGATAGTCAGTTGTGAGATCCTCATCGCGTTCCTCCCGGCGTCTCGGTATTACTATATAAGGTCAACTTTGAGCGCCGAGGGGGGCGGGGCAAATAAAGTCGGTCGTGTCGAGGGTAGGGGTTCAAATTTGACGGAGAGGTGGCTTTACCACGCCATTTGGCGAGGTAAACTCGTCGTTACAGCATCAAATTGACCCGCGGCCGCGGGTGCTGCCGCTTGACAGTCTTCGGATGAATGGGATACTCATAGACGGTCGGTCTGTAAGTGTGAAACCTTCAGTCCGATCGTCGCATCTCACTTTTCGTTACGACCGACAAGCCGGGCGTGAGAATTCAGGCGAGATTCGCCGTGTCGCACTGCGACCAGGTGCTTGTCCGGCGGGTTTAAGCACGCAACGAAGGAGTTTCCATGGCAGATAAGAGGGAAGAACGCGGGACCCCGGGTTCGATGTTCGGATTGAACGAGCCCGAGATTCGACGGCCGGCGGCACCGGAACCGTCGGTCCCGGCCCCTTCGGCAGCGCCGCCCCAACCACCGCAGGGCGCACCCCAATACATCTACGTCCAGGGACCCCCACCGAGTGCCGCGCCCGTCACGGCTTCATCGGGGTCGGGCATCAAAGTGATTCCCATCCTGGTCGCCCTGCTGCTGATCATCGCCGGCCTCAATCTCTACCTCACCGTGACGGGTCAGAAACAGATCAACGAGACCGCGTCGAAGCAGGCCGACCAGTTGAATCTCCTGACGCGGCGGATGAACACCAGCGACGAGCACTACGCCGAATTGAGCGCCAGGTTCCAAGTGACCAGCGAAAAGCTGGGCCTCACCCAGCAGGAACTGGGGCGAGCCAAAGCCCTCACCGCCAGCATCGAAAAGCAGCAGCAGGAGGCGGTGCAGCAACTGAATCAGGCCATCGCCCAGAAGGCCAGCGCTGAGGAACTGAATAAGGCCCAGGCGGACGCTAACGCTAAGATCGGCGGCCTATCGACCGACATCGCCGGAACCAAGAAGGACCTCGCTGCCACCCGGGACGAGTTTACGGGCGCGCTGGCCGGGACCAAAGGCGAGTTAACTGGCGCCATCGCGCGTACCCACGACGAACTGGTTGCCCTGGCCCACAAGGGTGACCGTGACTACTTCGAGTTCAACGTGCGCGGCAAGAAGCACGCTCAGCAGAAAGTGGGAGGGGTCACCGTGGTATTGGTCAAATCTAACGCCAAGAAAAACACCTATAACGTCAACCTGGAGTTTGATGACGCCTGGCACCCCACGCGGGAACACACCGCCAACGAGCCGGTTTTCTTCTACACCCAAGGCGCCACGAGCGCGCTGGAACTGGTGGTGAACAAGATCGGAAAAGACTCCATCACCGGCTATCTCAGCACGCCGAAAGGCCTATTCCCCAACACACCCAACGTGCTTCAGACGCGCCCCGGGGGTGGAGCGAGTTAAGCGATCGACAAACGCGCCGGACCGGCAGCGTTACACCACACGACCGACCCTCGGGGTTAGGAACGTCTCGGGCTACGAGCGGTGGCCGACGGCCACGGTCGTAACCCTGAATCGGTTTCCGCTCTGCCGATGAGATGCGCGGCCGCTCTCCTCTATTCTCTGTAACGGCGTGTCGAGGACGAGCCACAACCAGTGGCCCTTGTAGCCGCCTATCAGCACCAAGACCTCCTCCCCTGCCCGTCGGTCCCAACGGGGCAGGGGAAGTAGGTTTCAAAACCAGCGGGTTCGGGTGGTCTCTCCTCGCTTAACCGGAGTGTCGCAACCCGAGGTGCAAACCAGCAAAAATCCCTATCAGGGCTGTGCCCAGGAGGAGCACAGCGCTGGGTTCTGGAACCGTCGCCGTTCCCAACACGTCAAAGGCGCCGTTGGGGTTATAGGGGCCAGCGGCCCAAGTCGCTCCGCCGTCGGTGGAAATCGCACCAACGCCAGTCGCGCCGATCGTATTCCAGTTCCAGGCTTCCCAGGTGACATTATCGGAAGCTGGAGCCAGGAAGTAGGTGGCACCGTTCTGAAGCACCACGCCCGCAGAATCGAACACGGTAACAATGGTGCAGCAGGTCCCGAGGTCAGGCAGATTGTTTACCGTCCACGATTCCAGAACCGCTCCGGGTACCCCTCCATTGTCGGCATACAGGTCCAGGGTCATGGAGTTGTTGCCTGCCACAAACGAGTCTGCTATGTCGATTTGCGTCAGGGAAAGGTTCTGGCCCGTGGCGTTGGTGAACGCCATCGCCTGAAGAGAGTTAAACCCCGTAAACGAACCCGCGCCGGATTCGGTATAGCCATTGCAGCAGTCGTAGGAATTGCCGGCTCCAAAGTTGTTATAGACCGTGATGGACCCGGCCCGGGAAGTTAAGGGCAGGGCCACCCATGCGATCGTCAAAGCCGTCATGCAAAGCAGCGCGCGTGTGAGTCTCAGCATTATTCCCTCCTTGTGGGAGCGCAGGGCGGGTTATTCGTCGCCCGCCCTGCTTTGTATCACATCAACGTTCGTGTGGTCTCCTGTGCTCTCCCCGCAGCGTCAGAAAGCAGTCAAAAACAGCAGCCCGTTCGGCGTTCCCAAGCCTGTCACATTGTCCCAGCCGGGGGCCGTGAACAGCGAGGAGTCAGTATTGAAAGTCAGGACGTACCAGCGGGTGCTGGTGCCATTGTACAGGGCGCTAAAGAACGGAGTCGTGGTTCCGAGCGGGGCCGCCAATTGAGCTGCGCTTTCAGTGGTGGTTCCGCTGGAGGTGGTAATGAAACCCAGCACGTCAAAGGTAGGGCTCGGCGGCAACACATCACTGATAGCGCCGGCCGGCAACGTATAGAGCCACTGGGTTGCCGGGCCAAGTGGGGATCCGTGCTTCTGGTTGGCAATAGCCCACATGCCCGAGAACATCGGGCAAGCGAGACTGGTGCCCCCGATGGCATACACGGCCAGGCTGTTTCCCGAGCCGCTGCAACTGCCGGTATTGCAGATGATCTCCACGCCCGTGTACGGATCAGCAAGATAGGCAACGTCGGGCACCAAGCGGAAACTACCGGGCAGACCGTTCTGGAATGCCGGTTTGGCATAAACCGCGCTGGTGCCACCCCCCGCGCCATAGATGAAACCCAGATTGAGCGGGGGGACGACCGGGGTATTGTAGCCATGGCTGTCAGTCGCGTTAGCAATCCTGGTCTCGTTATTTCCCCAGCCCGTCTGGAAGAGCATGGTTTTGTCGGCCTTCAGCGCCAGGCTTGTCCCGCCAACACCGGTGGCGTAAGGCGAGCTGGCCGGGTACGACACATCGGTGAACCCCTCGATCGCCGCGAAGTCGCCGTTGTCACCGGTGGAGTAGTTCACCGAGATACCTAGCGACCCGGCGAAGAGAAGCAAGTCGTCCAGATAGGTAAACCCGCTCCCGCCGAGGTTGGCTTCCTCAGTTCCATAGCTGTTCGAGATGACATTTCCTAAGTTATTGTCAACGGCGAAGAGGATCGCCGCATCCAGATCGTCGAAGCTGTTGGTGAGGGCTTCGACCAATGCGATGTTGGCGCCCGGAGCCACCGAATGCGCCCACTCCACGTCGAGCGTGGTCTCGCTTGCCCAGCCGGAGTTGAAAGCCGGAGGCCCACCGGGCTGATAAATTGCCAGGTTGAGTGGCGCCAGTCCATAAAAGCTGGAGAAGACGGAGGCATCTGCCGCAATCGTAGGCGAACCGTAGGCGTCCACGATCACGACGGTTTGTCCTGCGCCATTCAGGCCGGCCGCATAAACGCCATTCAGGTTGTAAGCGGTTTGCACTTCGCTGGGTTGAAAGCCGCAGGGCGGCAAATTGGGAGCCGAACTAGTGATGTTCGATCCGTACCGGTTGCCGGTGTAGAAAGCTTTCGGCAGCGCGCCATCGGTACTGAAGGCCACCGACTGAGGCGGCCGGAAGCAATTCGCTGCAAAGAAGGCTCCGTGGGTCGTTACCGAGAGCCGGACCGGCGGGAACGGCTGGCCGGTCTCGGGATTGATCGGCCGCCGGGAGTGGGGCTTGAAACCGTAGTCAGTCAAACCACCAATTCTGCCAACGAGCGAGGCGACGGGTCCTTCGATGACCGGCTCACTCGTGTTCGACCGGTAGGTTTCCCCACGCACATTGAATCGATCAATCTGAACGTGGAAGGCTTTCTGAACGTCGGCGATAGTCCCTTCTGCTTTCACATAAAGGTTCCGTTCGCCAACCGATACGACATTAAGGTTGTGGGCGGCAAGAAACCTCTGTACGGTTGCGGCTTCTTGGGCTGTGGGGGCGTACTGCGCAGTGAACTCCTCCCGCGTCAGCCAGGAGCGATAATTCCCGGACGTGGGATTGTGTTGCTGCTGTACTAATCTTTGGAGCGAATCCACATTGTGCATCCGCAGCCAGACGTAAATAGTGACCTGCTTCGACAACTCTTCCGGACCAAGATCTTTAGCTGTCGAGACGAAGCTGGGGGTTTGACGGGCCAGGATCCGGCCGGCATTTTTCTGGGCCACCGATATCGGACCTGGTGCGAGACAAAACAGCAACGTGAAGACAGCCGCGAAACGGAGCGTCCAGGTTTTCATAAGCTTTTCACCTCATCTCCTGTAGACTGTCGAACCTTCTTCCCAACATGATTCCTCTTTAAGGAAGTTCACCGCATCGAGAACCAAGCCCGAACCGCACGGTCGGACGGACCCGTGGAACGGGTCGCACTTATTGCCGGTCGCAAGTTGGCTGATGAAGTTCGGGTCGGTCAAACCGGGACACAACGGACGGTCAAGTCCTTGGGCGACGGCTGGCTGCCTTGCGAGGAATCCAACTTGCGGTTAACGAGAAAACTCGTCAAAAGCCCCCGGCCCGGCAACTGGGGATCCACGGCCGGAGCTTCGAAAAACCTCTGACCCCTCAGAGCTACCTTTTTGAAACTTCGCCTTGGATCCTCCGGTGAGTCGCCCGTGCGATTCGCTTAGATCCTGCCGCCCCACGCACAACTTACGGGCGCCTTGCCGGCGAGGTGAGCCCCTGCAACCATCCGCTTCAGGATGTGAGGCCGAGGCCTCAACTCCCGCCTCGGTTGGAACGCGACTCACCACCGAGCCGGATGCTATCCAAGCGCGGAACCCCTGTCAATGACCCAAAGGTGCCATGCCGCCATAGCACTATAGTGCCAGATACCGTGTGGTACTGGTTTAAGCTCAGTAGGGCCGGACGGCGTCCGGCGCGCAGTCCTTTTTGGCCGCCGTCCTGGTCAAGCTCCTTGGTGGCGCGTAACGGGAGGGGAAACTGCTCAGTTTCGGACGGCGGCGTCCCACAAACGGACAGTGGCGCTCGCAGTGTTTCCAACCATGGGTACGGTAAGCGTCTGAAGATAAAAGGGGTTGCCGGGTTCTTGCGAATGGACACGGAGTTGCGGTACGCCTCTAGTCGATGCTCTAAAACCTTGGGGAAGGGCCGCCCATGAACATTCTCTGGCAGGACGTCCGTCACGGCATCCGCATGCTGGCAAAGAGTCCCGGAGTGACCGTGATCGCCCTCGTGACACTGGCGCTGGGCATCGGCGCGAACACTGCCATCTTCACCTTGATCAACGCCCTCTTGCTCAACCCGTTGCCGGGAGTTGACGCTTCCCGCGCGGTTGCCGTATATACGACGGACAAGAGGAATACGGGCGGCTTCGGTACCTTTCTGCCCACCTCCTTTTTCAACGCCAGAGACTATCGGGAGATGAATCAGGTCTTCACCGGATTGGCGATCACGGGCTTCTCGGGGGTCACGCTGGAGGTGAGCGGCAAGCCCGTTCCCCTGACGTGTGAACTAGTGAGCGGCGACTACTTCGACGTGCTGGGCATCAAGCCTCAGCTCGGACGCGGCTTCCTGCCGGAGGAGGATGTCGCGCTAGACGCGCATCCGGTGGCCGTGCTCAGCTACGGTTTGTGGCAGGACCAGTTTGGCAAAGATCCGGGCTTGGTAGGCAAAACCATCACCGTGAATCACCACAGCTTCACCGTCGTGGGCATTACGCCCCAGGGCGTCAACGGTGAGAACGCGCTGGGCGGCCCCGATCTCTGGGTTCCCAACGCCATGCACGATCTCATCATCACCGGACAGCCGCTGGACTGGTATAACGAGCGGCGCGGCCTGGCCTTCAATATGATCGCCCGGCTCAAGCCCGGCGTCACGTTCGAGCAGGCGCGGGAGAACATGCAGGCGCTCGCCCATCACCTCGAAACCGAATATCCGCGGGAAAACACTGGCCGGGGCGTCGCCATGCTGCCGCTCCGCGAGTCTTCCATCAACCCCAACTTTCGGGGGATCTTCGTGCGCGCGGGCTTGCTGCTGCAAGGGACAGTGGGGCTGGTGCTGTTGATCGCCTGCGCCAATGTCGCGAATCTGCTGCTGGCGCGAGGGGCGCGCCGCCAGCGGGAGATGGCAGTGCGGCTTTCGCTGGGCGCCAGCCGCTGGAGAGTGGTGCGTCAGCTTCTCACCGAGAGCGCCGTGCTGTCGCTGGCGGCAGGCGCGGGTGGTATCCTGGTAGCCCACTGGACGAGCCGCCTGGTGGCGGCGTTGCGCCCGCCGCTGGTGGCCAACGCCCTTATCCATTTTTCGCTCGATCGCCACGTTTTGCTGCTCACGCTCGGCATTTCCGTGGTCACCGGGCTGCTGTTCGGCCTCGCCCCGGCGCGGCAGGCCGCCGGCGCCGATCTCATGGAGGCCATGCGGGAGCGTACCGATCCCACCCTGCGCGTGAATCGCTGGTTCGCCGCCCGCAACCTGCTGGTGGTGGTTCAGGTGACGCTTTCGCTGGTGGCCCTGGTGGGAGCGGGGCTGTTCGTGCGCAGCCTGGGCAACGCCGAGCAGATCGATCCCGGCTTCGAGACCCACCGCCTGCTGGTGGTCCCACTCAACCTCGGCCCGGCCGGCTACGACAACCAGCACGCCCGTCAGTTCTACCAGCAAGCGCTCGATCGCCTGCGGGCGCTGCCCATGGTCCAATCGGCGGGCGTCGGTGTGGACGCGCCCTTTGGCGGCGGCTTCGCGCGCACCGTGTTTCCCGAAGGCGTTGATCCCAGCGACCGCCGCAGCGGCAAGCTGACTTCGGTAGACCCAGTGGAGCCGGGTTACTTTCAGGTGCTCGGCATTCCCATCCTGCAAGGGCGCGGGTTCACGCCCCAGGATCGGGAGGGCGCGCCGCTGGTGGCGGTGGTGAACCAGACGCTGGCCCGCCGCCTGTGGCCCGGTCAGAATCCGATCGGGCACCACCTCCACTTCTTCGGCGAAACCTGGAACGTGGAAGTGGTGGGCGTAGCGCGCGACTGCCAGTACATCAACCTGGGGGAGGACCCCCAGTCCTACATCTATTTCGCGCTCGATCAACAGATGTCAACGGGGGCAACCCTCTACGTGCACTCGAAGGGCGATATCACCGCGGCAGTGGCCCCGGTGCGCAACCTCATCCAGGCCCTCGATTCCCACCTGCCGCTCAAGGGCGAAGCCACCGTGCCCGAGATTCTCAACAATGCGCTGCAACTGCCGCGGATGGGCGCCGACCTTCTGGGCGGCTTCGGCCTGCTGGCGCTCGTCCTGGCCGCGGTGGGCATCTATGGCGTCATGTCTTATTCGGTCAGCCAACGGACGCGAGAAGTGGGGATTCGCATGGCCCTGGGAGCACAGACCGGGGACGTGATGCGTCTGGTGTTGCGCCACGGCATGGCGATCGTCGGCGCGGGAGTTATCGTGGGCTGGTGCCTGGCGCTGGCCCTGACACGCTTTCTGGTTTCCCTGTTGTTCGGCCTGAGCCCGCACGATCCGATTACCTATGCGGGTGTGGCGGCAGTCCTGCTGAGCGTCGCTCTGGTAGCCTGCTACCTGCCGGCGCGACGCGCCACGCGGGTGGATCCGATTGTCGCGCTGCGGTACGAATGAATGGTGGAAGGGTGAAGAATTGCCGATTGCAGATTACCGATTAAGAGACGATTAAGAGAGAAGACGCAAGCCGTCCCGGTCTTCCAATTCGTCATCCTTTGCTTTGCTCAGGACCAATCTGCAATCGGCAATTCTTCGCTTCGTGGCACGACGACCCTAGTATCTGCTGCCCACCGCCTTGTGCCCTCCGCCGTGTACTTTCTGCCCCTCCATCGGGTCAACACGGCGCAGCATCCAGAGAAGGAGGCAACCCATGGCCGAGCCCAGGATCGCCCTGAATCCGAGGACGAGGGTGAGTTGGGCGGCAACGTGGTGCCACGGGGCCTTTCCAAACGAGTATCGAGGCAGGCTGTAAACGTTGACCGTCCCGGTGATGCTGGCGAACGCGACGGCGGCGGAGATCAGCAGTTCTTCCCAGGCGATGATCATAAACACCGCCACCACGACGCTGGTGTAGCTGCCGAAGCGCCGGTGATGGATCATCAGGACCGCCAGCAGGATGGAAACGGCACCGGTGACGGTGACGCTGATGATGTGGAGCCACGCCGAACTGGGCGCTGCCCCGGCGGCGAACACCACCATGCGCAGGGCCCACACGGTGGCGATCAGTACAAACAGCGGCGCCAGCATGCGAACGCGGTCCCGGAATCGGTGCCCCTCGATTTTCATACAGCCTCCCCCATAGCTGCTGTCGCTCTCACCAGCAGGAGCGTCATATCGTCTCCCGGCTCGGTTCCTGACCAGCTTTCGACCGCAGCCAGCACCTCGTGCTCGATTTCGCTCAAAGGTCGGTGCCGATGAGTATTGATCACCGCCTCGAGACGTTGGTCGCCAAACGGCTCGGCCTCGAGCACGCCCGCCTCGGTGATGCCGTCGGAGTACAACACCACCAGATCACCTGGCGCGAGCACGGTGGTGGCCACGTGAAACTCGGAGTTGGGGAACAACCCGATGGGCAAGCCAGGAGTCGCCAAGCGCTGGTTTCCATTGGTGCCCACCAGGAG
>Ga0335078_10001388_pt1 | contig 36721 bp, 33 predicted proteins | sample Lox_Sample_32_FD_206711 | JGI IMG/M metagenome (GOLD analysis project Ga0335078, IMG submission 206711) | Soil microbial communities from Loxahatchee National Wildlife Refuge, Florida, United States - Lox_Sample_3.2 | ecosystem: Environmental > Terrestrial > Soil > Wetlands | place: USA... | reverse complement strand
CAGCGAGCACGGCCCGCGCACGCCGCTGGCCCGCGCGGCCCCCGCGACCTGCGCCAGCTGCGGTTTCTTCGTCCCGCTGAGCGGCGTGCTGGGCCAGGTGTTCGGCGGCTGCGCGAACGCCTACGCCCCGGACGACGGCCGGATCGTGTCCGGCGATCACGGCTGCGGCGCGCATTCGGAGTCCGTGCTGGCCGATGCCCCGGCCGGCGCGATCTCGCCGGTCATCGACGAGTTCGGCTACGACCTGGTCGACCTGCCCGGTGTCTCACTGGACGAGACCGTCTTCGAGCCATACAGCGGCGGCGCCTGACCCGCTTCTGTGGCCGCTGACCGGGCCGCGCGGCGCTCGGCCACGGCGGTGCGGCGGCGCTGCAGGCGCGGCACGTACCACAGGCCGAAGAAGCCGAGCACGACCCCGGTCACGCAGGTCCACACCCACCAGCGCTCACCGGATGGCAGGCTGGCGCGGATGATCAGCACGGCGACGAGCGCGACCGCCCATCCCGCCGTGATGACGGCGGTGATCAGCCGGTCGTTTCCTTCGAGCGGCGGCGGCGGCGAGCGAGGTGGGGGAGCCACGAGAGCCAGGTTACGTGCCACGCGGGCCGGCGCTGGTGCCACCCGCCGGTGGCGGCTCCCGTCCTGGCGGCAGTCCGTGCTCTACTGTGAGCTATCCGGCCGCGGGATGCCTGCGGCCGGCCCCCGCGCGATCGGCGGTTTGCGGAATTCGCGCGCACCGCATATCGTTAGCTGAGGTAATGACTCAGGCTAATGAAGATGACACTTACACAGACACGGTCGACGCAGCCAGGATCCGGCGTGGGACTGGCCACCGGATTGCGCATTTCGGTCAGCCGGCTCGCGCGGCGGCTGCGGGTCGAGCGTACGTCACAGGGCATGCCGGAAGCCGAACTGTCCGACACGCAGTTCGCCGCCCTTTCCGCGCTGGAGCGCCATTCGGCGATGACGCCGGGGGAGCTCGCCGAACACGAGAAGGTGCAGCCGCCCTCGATGACACGCGTCATCGCGGTCCTGGAAGATCGCGGCCTCGTGATGCGCGCCCCGCACACGACCGACCGGCGGCAGGTTGTCCTGACCGTGACGGACGGGGGCCGCTCCGTGGTGCTGCGGGCCCGCCGCCGCCGGGACGAGTGGCTCACCAGGCGGCTCAAGGAGCTGACCCCGCAGGAGCGCGCGACGCTGCGCGCGGCGGCGCCCATCCTGGAGAAGCTCAGCCAGTCCTGACCCGGCCGGCCGCGCCCGGCGAGCGCGTGGCGGCAGCCGGCCGCGCCACGGGTCCGCGGGGCCGCCGGAGCCGGATGTTCAGCTCGCTCCGCAACCGCAACTACCGGCTGTTCGCCGCCGGGCAGGTCATCTCGAACAGCGGTACCTGGATGCAGCGGACCGCGCAGGACTGGCTGGTGCTCCAGCTGACGCACGGCAGCGGCTCCGCGCTCGGCATCGCCGCGGGCCTGCAGTTCCTCCCGCTGCTGCTGTTCAGCCTGTGGGGCGGCACGATCGCCGACCGGTTCCCCAAGCGCCGCATCCTGGTCATCACCCAGGCCCTGATGGGCGCCCTGGCGCTCATCCTCGGCATCCTCACCATCACCGGCACGGTCCGGCTGTGGCACGTCTACCTGCTCGCCTTCGCGCTCGGCCTGGTCACGGTGGTGGACAACCCGACCCGGCAGACCTTCGTGACCGAGATGGTCGGGCGGGGCGACATGGCCAACGCGATCGCGCTTAACAGCGCCATCTTCAATCTGGCCCGGATCGCCGGCCCCGCGGTGGCCGGCATCGTCATCGGCCTGGTCGGCACGCCCGCCGCGTTCCTGGTCAACACGGCGTCCTACGGCGCAGTGATCACCGGCCTGGTGCTCATGCGCCCCGGGGAGCTGTTCCCCACCCGTCTGGCCGGGCGGGCCCCCGGCCAGACGCGGGAGACGCTGCGCTATCTGCACGGCGCGCCGCGGATCTGGCTGCCGATGACGATGCTGTTCTTCGTCGCCACGTTCGGGATGAATTTCCAGGTGACCACGGCGCTGATGTCGCGTGGCGTGTTCCATACCGGCGCCGGCGCGTTCGGCCTGGCCTCGACCATGTACGCGGCCGGCGCGCTGGGCGGTGCGCTGCTGGCGGCCCGGCGGCGTAATCCGTCCGTCCGGCTGCAGATCGCGGTGGCCCTGGCGTTCGGCATCCTGGAGGCGGCCACCGGGCTGATGCCCGCCTACTGGGCGTTCCTGCTGATGCTACTGCCGACCGGGCTGTCCGTGGTGCTGTACACCACGGCCGCGAACTCCGCGACCCAGCTCGGCACCGATCCGCAGATCCGCGGCCGGGTGATGGGCGTGTACATGCTGGTGTTCCTGGGCGGTGCCCCGATCGGCTCACCGCTGATCGGCTGGGTCGCCGAGCAGTTCGGCCCGCGGATGAGCCTGATCTCCGGCGGCGTGATCTCGGCGATCGCCGCGATCGTGATCGGCCTGGCGGTGGCGCACGTCACGGGGACCAGCGTGCGGGACGGGCTGCGTCCCTGGGCCCGGCGCCGCCCGGGCACCCACCCGTCCCCAGCGCCGGCTCCGGGAGCGGGCACGCAGGCCGCGGCCTGACCAGCCTGCTACCAATGAGCGCATGAGACTGTTCGTCGCGCTGCTGCCGCCCGCCGCCGCCGTCGAGGGGCTCGATGCGGCGGTCGCGCCGGTCCGCGCCGGGCGCCCGGATCTGCGCTGGACCGGCCGGGACGCCTGGCACATCACGCTGGCGTTCCTGGGCGAAGCCAGCGAGACGGCCCCGGCCCGGCTGGCGCCGCGGCTGCAGCGGGCCGCGGCGCGGCACGGCCCGCTGCCGCTCGCCTTCGCCGGCGCCGGGGCCTTCCCCTCGGCCGGCCGGGCGCGGGTCCTGTGGTGCGGGCTGCACGGCAACCACCGCGGCCTGGCCGGCCTGGCGGCCTCGGTAGCGGCCGCGGCGCGCCGCGCCGGGGCGCCGCCGGCCGGTGCGGGCCGCACCCTGCGCGCGCATCTCACGCTGGCGCGCAGCCGCACCCCGGCCGACGTCCGCGGCCTGGTGGCGGCCCTGGGCGGGTACGAGGGACCGGGCTGGACCGCAGACCGCATCCATCTCATCCACAGCTGTCCCGGCAGCCAGCCCCCGAGGCCCCGCTACACGACGCTGGGCAGCTGGCCGCTCGGGGCCAGCCCGCCGCGCCCGGACGGGGATAGGCTCGACGCGTGACACGCGTGCCCCGCTGGCTGCTGCCCTCCGTGCTGGCGCTCCTGGTGCTCACCGTGGTCGTCGGCGCCCTGGTGCGCTGACGGGCGGTTACTCCAGACGCGCCACGACGTAGTCGATGCAGGCGGTCAGCGCCTCCACGTCGGCCGGGTCGACGGAGGGGAACATGCCGATACGGAGCTGGTTGCGGCCCAGCTTGCGGTACGGCTCGGTATCGACGACGCCGCTCGCGCGCAACGCCGCGGACACCGCCGCCGCGTCGACGCCGCCGGTGAGGTCGATCGTCCCGACCACCTGCGAACGCTGCGCCGGGTCGGTGACGAACGGAGCCGTGTACGGCGTCTTCTCGGCCCACGTGTACAGGCGGGCGGCGGAGTCGGCGGTCCGTGCCGTCGCCCAGGCCAGGCCACCCTGGTCCAGCATCCAGTCGATCTGATCGGCCAGCAGGAACATTGTCGCGACGGCCGGGGTGTTGACCGTCTGGTCCCGCGCCGAGTTCTCGATCGCGGCCGGCAGGGACAGGAAGCCGGGCACGTAGCGGCCGGCCGCGGCGATCTGGGCGGCACGCTCGGCCGCGGCGGGTGACATCAGCGCGATCCACAGGCCGCCGTCCGCGCCGAAGCACTTCTGCGGCGCGAAGAAGTACACATCGAAATCGGCCGGCCCGACCGGGAGGCCGCCGGCGGCGCTGGTGGCGTCGACGAGGATCAGCGCACCGGGATCGGCGCCGGGGACGCGCCGGATGGGCATCGCCACCCCGGTCGACGTCTCGTTGTGGGTGAAGGCGTAGGCGTCCACCCCTGGCTCGGCCGCGGGCTGCGGATGGCGGCCCGGTTCGGCCGTGATCACGGTGGGAGCGCCCAGCCACGGCGCGCCCGCTGTCACGGCGGCGAACTTGGCCGAGAACTCGCCGAACGACAGATGCTGAGACCGCGCCCGGATCAGCCCGAACGCGGCGGCGTCCCAGAACGCGGTCGTCCCGCCGTTGCCGAGGACGACGAGGTAATCGCCGGGCAGCGTGAAGAGAGTGGCCAGGCCGGACCGGATCCGCCCGACCAGCGACCGGACGGGGGCCTGCCGGTGCGAGGTGCCAAGGTACGTGGCGCCGGACCGGGCGAGCGCTGCGATCTGGTCCGCGCGTACCTTCGACGGCCCGCTGCCGAACCTGCCGTCCGCGGGCCTGATCTCCGGGGGGATGACGACGGTGCTCACGGCGTCAGCCTATCCGCGGCCGCGGCCTCGTCCCGGCCTCGTCCCGGCCCGGGGCCGGCCGCGGGCACGACAGCGCCGGGCCGCCGGGGTTCCGCACCCCGGCCGCCCGGCGCCGTAGCGGACCCTAGATCTCGTCGATTACCTCGGTCGCGCCCGGTACCTCGCTCACCGGGCGTGCCGCCGGGCCGACGTACCGTGCGCTGGGCCGGACCAGCCGGCCGGTGCGCTTCTGCTCCAGGATGTGCGCGGCCCACCCGGCGGTGCGCGCGCAGGTGAACATCGAGGTGAACATCCTTGAGGGAACCTCGGCGAAGTCGAGGATGATCGCGGCCCAGAACTCCACGTTGGTCTCCAGCACCCGGTCGGGCCGGCGCGCCCGCAGCTCCGCGAGCGCCGCGTTCTCCAGGGCCAGGGCCACCTCGTAGCGCGGGGCGCCCAGTTCCTTGGCGGTCCGCCGCAGCACCCGGGCGCGGGGGTCCTCGGCCCGGTACACGCGGTGCCCGAACCCCATCAGCCGGTCGCCACGATCGAGCGCCCGCTTGATGTAGGTGTCCGCGTCGCCGGTCCGCTCGACCTCCTCGACCATGTGCAGCACCCGTGCGGGCGCGCCGCCGTGCAGCGGCCCGGACATGGCGCCGACCGCGCCGGACATCGCCGCCGCCACGTCCGCGCCGGTCGAGGCGATGACCCGGGCGGTGAACGTGGAGGCGTTCATGCCGTGCTCGGCCGCCGAGACCCAGTAGGCGTCCACCGCCTTGACGTGCCGCGGATCCGGCTCACCCCGCCAGCGGATCATAAACTTCTCGGGAATGGTCGTCCCCTGGTCCACCAGGCGCTGTGGCACCATCGGCAGGCCCAGGCCACGGGCCGACTGGGCGACGAACGACAGCGTGGTCACCGAGATCCGCGCGAGGTCGTCCCGGGCCTGATGCTCGTTCTCGTCGAGCAGTTGCCTGAGGCCCCACGTGGGGGCCAGCGTGGCGATAGCGCTCTGCACGTCGACCCGGATGTCGCCGGAGTGCACGGGCAGAGGCCAGTTCTCGGCCGGGGGGAGGCCCGGGGTGAACGAGTTGTCAACCAGGAGGCCCCACACGTGGCCGAACGAGACATGCGCGGTCAGCTCCTCGATGTCCACCCCGCGGTAACGGAGCGAGCCGCCCTCCTTGTCAGGCTCGGCGATCTCGGACTCGAAGGCGATCACGCCTTCCAGTCCTGGCTTGAAGTCGGCCATCGGTGTCTCCTTAGTTGTGCAGGATGACGCAGCCCGCTCGTGCGCCGGCCGGGCGGTTCGCGCCCGGGCGCCCCTCACCGCGGCGGCCCTGCCGTGGCCCGCGCCGGGATGCGGCGGGCAGCCCGGCCACGAACACCAAAGGGCTGCGCGGATTTAAAGACCGCGTTAAACCTCATTCTCTTATTGAATATCGCCATACCTACCTAATGGTAGCCGACGGCAATGTGAGGATCGTTACTCACGGAAACGATCGTACGTTGCTGTGGCCTATGGCCAGCCTTGCGCACCTTCGCTGGCCTGCGGCAGCGAGGCTCGGTCCGGGGTGCGGCGGCGCCGCTGCGGCCGGTGCGGGCCGGCCTGGCGGGCGCGGCGCGCCATCCGGGGACCGGCCTCATCCCCTGGCTGCGATCGGCCTGGCCGGCGTGTTTCGCGGTCGCGCCGCTGCACGCTATGGGGTGCGCTGTAATTCTCTTTGGCGGGCTTTCCCGCCCGTTCGTGGGCGCCAACGTCCGCCCAGCTCACTGTGTCCTGAATAGGGAGGGTCCGTGATGGAAACGAACCGGCGCGACGATGGTCCCCGCGCCCAGGCCCGTGGTGCGTCCGGGCACCTGTCGGAGGACATGCTCGCCGATGACCCTGTGGACCAGTTCTCCGGCTGGTTCTCCGACGCGGTGGCGGCGGGGCTGCCGGATCCGAATGCCATGGTGCTCGCGACCGTGTCGGCCGGGGGGCACACCCGGGCCCGGACCGTCCTGCTCAAGGCGCACGATCGGGCCGGTTTCGTCTTCTATACGAACCGGACGTCCCGCAAGGGCACCGACCTGGCCGCGAACCCGTGGGCGTGCGTGCTCTTCCCCTGGTTCGCGCTCGGGCGCCAGGTCACCATCGAGGGGCCGGTCAGCGCCCTGTCCACGGCCGAAAGCGAGCCCTACTACCGGTCCCGGCCGCACGGGTCGCAGATCGGGGCGTGGGCCAGCCGGCAGTCCCAGGTGATCGCGTCCCGCGCGCAACTCGATGATCGCGTCGCCGAACTGGAGCGCCGGTGGCCGGCCGGCACCGAGGTGCCGATGCCCGATTTCTGGGGTGGTTACCGGCTTGTCCCGGAAACGGTCGAATTCTGGCAGGCCCGCGAAAGCCGCCTGCACGATCGGCTCCGCTATCGCAAAACCGCAGGCGGATGGGGTGTCGAGCGGGTGTCGCCGTAGCCGGCCGGCGGCGCCGCCGCGCCCGCCGCGCCCGGCGCGGCCAGGTGCCGGCGCGGGGCGGGTACGCCCAGCCGCCCGGGCAGCATAGCATTTCAGCAGGAGGAATGACCAGGTGACCGCCCAGGGGCTAATCGATACGACCGAGATGTACCTCCGCACTGTCTTTGAGCTCGAAGAGGAGGGCATCGTCCCGCTGCGTGCCCGTATCGCCGAGCGGCTGGCGCAGAGCGGGCCGACCGTCAGCCAGACCGTGGCCAGGATGGAACGGGACGGGCTGCTGCATGTCGCCGCGGGTGATCGGCACCTGTCCCTCACCGGGGTGGGCCGGGCCCTCGCCACCCGGGTGATGCGCAAGCACCGGCTGGCGGAATGCCTGCTGGTCGGGGTCATCGAGCTGCCATGGGAGGAGGTCCACATCGAGGCATGCCGCTGGGAGCATGTGATATCGGAAAGCGTCGAGCGCCGCCTGTTCGAGCTGCTCGGCTACCCGATTCGCTGCCCGCACGGGAACGTCATTCCCGGCCTCGACGAGCTGGGCATTCCCCCGCAGGCCAAGGAGCGGGTCCTGGGCGCGGCCGCGCACGGCGGAGAGGCTATGACCAGGGCCGCCACGCGGAAGCCGGCGCCGGTGGTCGTGCAGCGGATCAGTGAACAGATTCAGAGTGATCTCGTTCTCATGCTTAAACTCAAGCGCAGCGGGATACAACCCGGACGTGAGGTAATGCTGGCAGCAAGCGATGACGGTGTGCGAGTGACGTGTGGCGATAGCACTGATTGTGCCGAGGTGGACCTGCCCCGCGAGATCGCCGCGCACGTTTTTGTGTCACGGCCTTAACCGCGGCCGGGCACCAGCGGGCGCGGCGATGCCCGCCGGGCCCGTCCCCGGCCGCCCCTGCCCGGGTGGCCCATGTCCCGGTGGGCCATTCCCCGGCGGCGGGGCCCCGTCGTGAGATCCTGGCCGGACGCGGCAGGGGAGTCGTTCCTGCCCGCGGAGATGCTGCTTGACCAGGCGGAGATGGCGGTCATCGTCACCGACCGGCGCTGCAACCTGCTGTACCTCAACGGGTACGCGACGCGGCTGATGGGGGCGCCCGAAGACACGTCACCGCTCGTCGGCCACTCGCTGCTCAGCATCGGGTTCGCCGCCGGGGAGCAGGACAAGGTCACCGGGCTGGCCCGGTCCGTGCTGCACGGGCGGCCGTGGGAGGGAACCTTCCTGAGCAGTGACGAGGACGGATCGAGCCTGCTGGTACGCGCCTACGCGGTGCCGTTGCGGCACTCCTCCGGCGCCATCGACGGGATAGCGATGTTCGCGCGCGAGGCGGGCCACGGCACCCTCGCGGAGCGGAACCGGATCGGGCTGCTGGAGCGCATCGGTGAGCGGCTGGGCGGCTCACTGGAGCTGGGCGCCACCCTGCGGCACGTCACCGAGATGCTCGTCCCGCAGCTCGCCGATCACTGTTTCATCGACCTTCTCCAGGGCGACAAGCTGATCAGGCGGGTCCAGACGAACGCCGGCGGCTGGGAGCCCCCGCCCGGCGCGTGGACGCTGGCCGGTGAGCCGGTCAGCTACCCGGACGGTCACTTCTGCCAGCAGGCCATGGCGCGGATGGAGATCATCGTCGCCGACCTGGATGAGGAAATCTACCCGGCGCCCAGCGTTGGCAGCCTGCGGGCCAGCCGCGCCGTCGGGATGAGCTCGGTGATCGCGCTGCCGCTGCACGCCCGCGGCGAGCTGCTGGGGGTCATGAGCCTGGCCCTGTCCGGGCTGACGGACCGCCACGGGCGGCGGTACGGTCCCGACGACCGCGACCTGTTCGGCGCGATCGCCAGCCGGATCGCGATCGCCATCGACAATGCGATGCTGTTCGAGGCGGAGCGGCAGACGGCCCTGGTATTTCAGAAGAGCCTGCTGCCGCAGGCTCTTCCCGAGCTGGACGGGCTGGAGGTGGCCTGCCGCTACGTGCCGGCCGAGCCGCTGGAAACGCACGGCCAGGGCATTCAGACGCAGGTCGGCGGGGACTGGTACGACGTCATCCCGCTGGCCGCCGGGCGGGTCGGTATCGTCATCGGCGACGTGGAGGGACGGGGGGCCCGCGCCGCGGCCATCATGGGCCAGCTCCGGGCCGCGCTGCGGGCCTTCGCGCAGGACGAGAAGGCCCCGGCGGACATCCTCCGCAAGCTGGACGAGTGGTGCCGGTCGGTGGCGCCGACCCACGGCGGCGAGCTGCTCGGGGCCGATCCGCCGACCGTGAGCTGCACGTACTTCGTGTACGACCCGTGGTCTCGCGAGCTGTCGTTCGCGAACGCCGGTCATGACGCCCCGCTGCTGGTCGTCGGCGGTGAGGCCCGGCAGATGGACATGGGGGACAAGGGGGTGCTGCTCGGTGTCCGCGGCAAGGGCATCCGCGGCCTGCCCACGTACCGGGAGGAGACGCTGACCCTGCCGCCCGGCGCGACCCTCGTCCTCTACACCGATGGCCTGACCGACCGCCGGGCCCGCGCCGACGGTTCCGGTCATTACACCGAGGAAGAGGCGCTGGGCATGCTGTGTCGCGCGGTCGGCGCGGCCGCGGGCGGCGGGGCGGACGCGATCGCGCGGGCCGCGGCGGAGTCCGTGCCGGGCGACATCGATGACGACATGGCGATCCTGATCGTCCGATCGCTCCCGGCCGAACTCGACGCGCGCGAGCGGATCTTCCCGGGCGAGCCGGTCATGGTGTCCGAGGCGCGGCGGATGGCCCTGGACGCCTTCCGGGCCTGGGGGATGGACAGCGCCCAGGCCGAGCTGGCCTGCCTGCTGGTCTCCGAGGTCGTCACCAACGCCGTGCTGCACACGTCGGCGGGCCGCCCGCGCCGGGAGTTCGGCGACCCCGGCCCGGATCAGATCGTCCCGCCGCAGGTCGCCGCGCCGGGCGCGGCGGCCGCGCGCGGCGCGGTGACGGCGCCGGCGGCCCCGCCCGCGCCGCCGGCGCCCTGGGACGCGCCGGTAACGATCATGAACGGCGGCCCGGTGGGCGCGGCCGCCGGGCCGGCGAAGGATTTCGCGCTGAGGCTGCGCCGCGGTTCGTCGGCTGTCTGGGTGGAGGTTTTCGATCCGGACATGCGGCTGCCGCGGATCCGGACGGCGGCGGAGAGCGACGAAGGCGGCCGGGGCCTGTATCTGGTCGAGCAGCTTGCCACCCGATGGGGTTCCCGGCCGACCCGGAACGGCAAGGCCGTCTGGTTCGAGATGCCGATTGACGGCCAGCAGCCCTGACCGCAGGCAGAGGTGGCGGGCCCGCAGCGCCGGTCAGTGACCCTGGGCGGAGGCGTACAGCAGCGCCACCACGACGACGAACACACCGATGACGCCGAGCCAGGTCTTGGAGGAAATGCCCAGGCCGATCCGCTTGCGGATCTTCGCCCAGAAGAACGCAACGAGAATGGCCAGGAAAAGCAGCAGGATGACCCCGGGCACGCTCGCCTCCTCCACGGCGCAATTGCCGTTTCCCCTCCAGGGTATGACACCGGGCCCGGGGAGGCTACGTCCGTGCCGGGGAGTCGGGTGTGACCTGCGCGGGCAGCCGCACGCGCACCCGGGTCCCGTGCCCGGGGGCGGACACCAGCTCCGCGTGGCCGGCGTGTGCGGCCGCGATGGCCTGCACGATCGACAGGCCGAGCCCGCTCCCGGCGTCCGCCCGGCCCGCGCCGTCCCTGCCACCGCGGTGGAAACGGTCGAAGGCGCGGGCCGCGTCCTCGGCGGCCATGCCCGGGCCGGCGTCCGCGACTTCGATCAGGGCCCCGTCGGCGGCGGCGGTCAGGCGGATCACGGCGGGTGTCCCGGCCGGGGTGTGCTCGCGCACGTTGGCCAGCAGGTTCGCCAGGACCTGGCGGATCCGCGGCTCGTCGGCGACGATGACCAGGCTGCCGGGCGCTTCGACCTGGATGGGACGCTCCGGCTCGACGGCGCGCGCGTCGGCGGCCGCATCCCGCACCAGGGCGGCCAGGTCGGCCCGGCTCAGGGTGAGGGAGGAGGTCCGGTCGAGCCGGGCGAGTTCCAGCAGTTCAGCGACCAGTCTGCTCATCCGCTGCGATTCCTCGTCGATCCGGCGCATCGCGTTCGGCAGCTGGTCCGGGCCCAGCGCCCCCTGGCCGTACAGTTCCGCGTACCCGCGGATGGTGGTCAGCGGAGTGCGCAGTTCGTGCGACGCGTCCGCGGCGAACTGGCGGACCTTGCGCTCCGAGCGCAGCCGCCCGCTGAACGCCTGCTGGATCCGGTCCAGCATGGTGTTGATCGCATCGGCCAGCGAGCCGACCTCCGCGTGATCGCCCGGATCCGGCATTCGCGCGGTCAGGTCGCCCTGCGTGGTGATCCGGCGGGCCGTGACCGCCATCTGGTTGAGCGGCGCGAGCCCCCGGCCGATCAGCCACCGGCCGCCCGCAGCGAGCAGCGCCAGCAACGCGAAACCCGTGATCAGCTCCGCGGCGACCAGGCTGCGGACCCCGGCGGCGACCCGGCCGCGGGGCGTCGCGATCACCATGACGCCGGTGATGCCGGAGCCGAGGGAAACCCGCCGCGCCGCCGCCGCCAGGCCGGTTCCCGGGACCGGGAAGACGGTGCGCGTCCTGACATGCTGGCGGATCTGGGCCAGGGTCATCGCGTCCAGGCCGGTGGCGAGCTGGCCGGCGTAGGGCGAGCCGTTGCCGTAGGAGGTGACGGTCCCCAGCGGGCCCACCCCGGCCAGCGCATAGGCCGGGCTGGCCTTCAGCTGGGCGGGCGTCTCCCCCAGCGCGGCCAGCAGGGTGTCGTCGAACTGCCCGGCGAGGTGGCGGCTGATCACGACCGCGCTGACCGTTCCCATGATGACCAGGAACACCGCCGTCACGGCGATCAGCCCGGCCAGCAGGCGGGCGCGCAGCGACAGCCGGGGTGAACGGGTCATCTAACGGACTGCGCGGAATCCGTGACCGGCTGCGGCGGGCGCAGCGTGTACCCGACCCCGCGCTGGGTGTGGATCAGCGGCGGCCCGAGCGGGTCGAGCTTGCGCCGCAGATAGCTGACGTACGTTTCGACGATCTGCGACTGGCCTGCGTAGTCCCACCCCCATACGTTCTCCAGCAGCTGCGCCCGGGTAAGGACGCGGCCCTGATGGCGCATGAGGTAGGCCAGCAGCCGGAACTCGGTCGGCGACAGCTCCACCGGCATGCCGGCCCGGTGCACAGTCCACCGGGATTCGTCCAGCTCCAGGTCGCCAGCGCGGAGCGTGACGGTATCGTCACCGGGCGCCTCCCCGGCAGGGCGGGCGGCCCGGCGCAGCACCGCCCGGATCCGGGCGACCAGCGCCTCCACCGAGAACGGCTTGGTCACGTAGTCGTCGCCGCCCAGCGCGAGGCCCTGCACGGTGTCGGAGGAGGTGTCGCGCGCGGTCAGGAAGATGATGGGCACGTCATTTCCGCGGGCCCGCAGCCGTCGGCATACCTCGAAGCCGTCCAGGTCGGGGAGCATCACGTCGAGCACGATCAGATCGGGCTCGGCCGTCTCGGCATCGCGGAGCGCGGCCTTGCCGGTCGCTGCGGTCAGCACATTGCAGCCGTGGAAGTTCAGCGCGACCTGCACGAGTTCGCGGATATTCGGCTCGTCGTCCACGACGAGCACCTTCGGGATGTGCTTGCTGTCAGCCATGGCGCCCCAGCTCTATCCTCTCCCGCCCCACCGTGTCGCCACGGCCGCCCTGCTATCGCGAACGGGCAATGTCCCGTAAAGATTCCAGACGGCCCGGTGCGCCCCGCCGCGCCGGGCGCCGCGGCCGCCCGTCCCGCCGGCCCGGCCCGCGGACGCCGACGGCCCGTGCCATGCCGCGGAGCGCGGCATGGCACAGGCGGTGTGGCCGTTTCGCGTCTGCTGACGGGCGGTCAGGGGCGTATCGCTCACATGTGGTTACCTGCCGGGGCGGTGGAGCCGACGGCCGGCGCGGGGGTGGCCGTCGGGGCAGTGGTCGCCGTGGTGGGCGGGGTGGTCCTCATCGGGGTCTTCTCGATGAGGATGACCCTGGCGTGCAGCGTCCAGTTGGACCGCGTGCCCGCGATGAAGACCAGATCGCCGCGCTGGACGCCGCCGACCGTGGTCATGGCCGGCTGCCGCCACCACACGTTGTTCTGCGCGACGGTGGCCATATTGCCGGTCACCTTGACCGAGACCGTGATGTTGGTCCCGACCACGTTGACCGTGACCGTGGCCGCCGTAGGGGCGAGCATCTGCCGGGCGGCCGCGGTGTTCCCGGTCAGCATCGCCGTCGCCGGAGCGGTCTGGCCCTTCATCGCCGCGCCCGCGGCCCAGGTGCTGCCGGTCAGCGCCGTGGTGCCGGTCATGCTGCCGGCCACGTTCGTGACCTTTGTGCCGCCGGAAAGAAGCCACAGGTTGAGCGAGCCGTTGGCCGCGCGGACGATGATGAACTTCTTGGTGGCCAGGACCACCGTGCCGCGCTCGAAGGCGAGCTTGGTGTGCCCGCGCCACATCTCCGTCTCACGATTGGTGTTCGCGAGGTGAGAGAAGTAAGCAAAGGCGCGTGCGTGCGACCAGGAAAAGGCGTTCAGGCCCGCGTTGAGGATATTTGCCTGGCTTGAATAGAGCGGAGAGTCCTTGCTGTAACCAGCGGGCTGGGCTGTGGTCACGCCCGGGTGGCTGGTGGCGGCGGCCGCCACCGCGCCGATTGCGCCGCTGCCGACCACGACCGCGGCCGCAATGCCGAGGCGCGCCTTAAGCTTGCTGCGCCGGCGTCCAGCCGGGTCACGCCGATTGCGTCCCATCATCGGTGCCTCCTCGCCACGTCGCTGCGCCCGCCGCGCGCGTCCGCCTGCGACTGCGATTGCCAGTGGGTTTGCCGATAGCCGTTGGACGGCTCGTACATATCCATGGCTATGAGGGTGCACTGGCGCCGCCGGGACCGGTGGGCGGTCGGCCCCCGCGTAAGCACTCCGTTCGAGAGTTCACATTCCCCCGGCGGCGTTTTGCGGCGGCTGCCGATAGCAATAGGACCGCATAGGCCGCACCCGGCCCGATGCATAATGACCAGATACGTTATAAATACGTTCGGAAGTTCACAACATCACGAAAAGCGATACCCGGCGGCCGGGCAGGCCGCCGGGAGCGCCTTTCCCCCTCCGCTGGGACCTGGCCGCGGCGCTCAGCTCGCGGCGGCCTGGCCGCTCGCCGAGGACGACGGGGACGGCGGCGTCGGCGTCGGCGTGCCGGCCGCGGGCTGCTCTGCCCCGGCGATGACGATCAGCCGGGCGTCGCGCGCACCGGACACCACCGGGCCGGCCAGCAGGACATGCTCACCGCTGGCCAGGTCCGAGCGGCTGACCTTCGCGCCGCTCTCGCGCACGACCGTGCTGGCGGTGTACTGCCAGGTCCAGGTGGTGCCGTTGGCCGCCCTGACCACCAGGTCACCGCCGGCCGACGTGACGACACCCCGCTCGAAGGCGAGCGTCCGGGTCGTGCCGTCGTTGCCCCGGAAGGCAACTTCCCCGTACATGCCGCCCAGGCGGCGCAGCCGGGCGATGGCGCCGGCCCGCGGGTGCGCGGTCCCTGCCGCCGTGCTCCCCGTCGTGTTCCCGGCGCTGCTCAGCGCGGTATTGAGCGTCGCCGGTTCCGCTGAAGAGCCGGCGGGCGCGCCGCCGGACAGCACGGACCAGGCGATGGCCCCGCCGCCGGCCAGCAGCACGGCGATAACGATGCTGATCGCCCAGATCACGGACCTGCGACGATCTTGTTCGACATGATGCGGTAGTGCGTTCATACCGGCCAGTGTGGGCGGTCATCCTGGGACGCCTGTCGGCTCCGCCTTGGAACATCCTGGGAACGGCCCGATTGTTCGCTGGTAGCGCGACCGTGCCTACATCCGCTCCGGGACCGGGATGCCGAGCATTTCCAGGCCCGCGACCAGCACCCGCAGGGTCAGCGCGCACAGCGTCAGCCGGGAGGCCCGGATCGCCTGGTCGGCGGCCCTCAGCACCGGGCAATGCTCATAGAACGTGGTGAACGAGCTGGCCAGCTCGAATAGGAAGGTACCCAGGCGGTGCGGCTGCGCGGTGTCCGCGGCAGACCAGAGCGCCGCGCTGAAGCCGAGCAGTTTCAGCGCCAGCGCCCGCTCGGCCTCCTCGGCGATGACGATCGGTGCCGCCCAGTCCGGTGCGAGCCCGGCCCGGCGGAAGATCGAGCGGATCCGGGCCGTCGCGTACTGCAGGTAGGGGCCGGTGTTCCCCTTGAAGGAGATCATCCGGTCCCAGTCGAACACGTACTCGCTGTCCCGTGCCGTCGACAGGTCGGCGTATTTCACCGCGCCGATGCCCACCGCCTCGGCGATGGACGCCACGGTGGCCGCGTCGAACTGTGCACTGGCCTCCAGTTCGTCCAGAATGCCCCGGGCCCGGTCCACGCCTTCCTGGAGCAGTGCGCTCAGCCTGGCGGAGTCGCCGCTGCGGGTACGCAGGATCTTGCCGTCGGTGCCGAGCACGTTGCCGATCTGGGCGTGCTCGAAGCTCACGCCGCCGGGGATCCAGCCTGCCTCCCCGGCCACCGCGAAGACCATCCGGAGGTGCAGCGCCTGCGCCGAGCCGACCACGTAGATGGCCCGGTCGCAGCCGAGGTCATCGACCCGGTAACGGATCGTGGCCAGGTCGGTGGTGGAGTAGTTGTAGGCGCCGTCGGACTTGCGGATGATGACCGGCAGCGCACTGCCGTCGCGGCCGGTGAAGCCGGGCGGGAAGGCGCACAGCGCGCCGTCGCTCAGCACCGCGATGCCGGCCGCCTCCAGATCGGCCGCCACACCCGGCAGCATGGCGTTGTAGAAGCTCTCGCCACGGATGTCGTCGTCGGTGAGGGAAACCTGGAGCCGGCTGTAGATCTGGTGCAGGTACTGCAGGGACATGCCGACGAGGTCCTGCCACAGCCGCAGCGTGCCGGGGTCACCGCCATGCAGCAGGACCACGCGCTGCCGGGACCGTTCGGCGAAGGCGGGATCGGTGTCGAACATGGCCCGCGCCGCCTGGTAGAAGGCGTTGGGGTCGGTCCGCAGCGTCCCGGCCTCGGCGGAATCCTCCCCCACGTCCAGCAGGTGCTCTATCAGCATGCCGAACGGCGTGCCCCAGTCGCCAAGGTGGTTGTCCCGGATCACGTGGTGGCCGGCGAATCCGAGGATGCGCGCGATGGCGTCGCCTACGATCGTGGTCCGCAGGTGGCCGACGTGCATTTCCTTCGCGACGTTGGGCGAGGAGTATTCCACCACGACGGTCTGCGGGGCCGCTGCCTGGCCGACGCCGAGGCGCTCACCGGCCAGCATCTCGCCCGCCTGGCCGGCGATCCAGTCATCGCGCAGCGTCAGGTTGATGAAACCTGGCCCGCTCACTTCGGGTTCCCGGCAGATATCGGTGATCTGCAGGGAATGGGCCAGTTCGGCGGCGACCTCACGCGGCGGCCGGCGCAGCCGGCCAGCCAGCGACAAGGCCACGTTGGCCTGGAAGTCGGCATGCTGTGACGGCCGGATCATGGGGTCGGCGTGAGCGAAGGCCTCACCGAACGCCGTGGCGAGGCCATCCTGCACCCGCCGGGCGAGCAGTTCCTGCGGATTGGCCATATCTCAAGCGTATCGGCGGCGGTCACCCGAAGCTCCCGGATTTCCGGGCGGCCGATAACCCGCCCGGCCGCCGCAAAAAGTAGCTGGGCCGGCCCGGGCCGAGCCGTTCCCTGATCTTGTCGACGATCTGGCCTTGAGCGAGGTCGCGGGCGAGGACGCACGCCGATTCCACCCCCCGGCTGGTGCTCGCGCCGTGCGCGATGACGACGGTCCCGCCCAGGCCGAGCAGCGCGGCCCCCCCGTAGGTCTCCGCGTCGAGCCGCGCGGCCATCTGCCGGAATGCCCGGCGCTGCAGCAAGGCCCCGAGCCGGGCGGCGCGGCTCGCGGTGACGGCTTCCCGGATCTGCGCGGCCGCGAAGCGGACCGATCCCTCCAGCGTCTTCAGGGCCACGTTCCCGGTGAAGCCGTCGGTGACGATCACATCCACCTTGCCGGCCATCAGATCGCCGCCTTCGATGTTCCCGGCGAAAAGCAGCGGGGACGCGCCGTGCACCGGGTCGGCGGTGAGCAGTTCGTGCGCGTCCCTGGTCAGCTTGTTTCCCTTGCCCGGTTCGGCGCCGATGGTAAGCAGGCCGACGCGGGGGGCCTGGATACCGAGGGTTACCTGGGCGTAGGCCACGCCGAGCTGAGCGAAGTGGACCAGCATCTCCGGCTTGGGGTCCGCGGTGGCCCCCACGTCGATGAGCACGGTCGGCCGCGGCAGCGTGGGCAGCACGGCGGCGAGCGCGGGGCGGACGCCGCCAGGCAGCGGCCGCAGGCGCAACCGGGCGGTGGTGACGATCCCGCCGGTCGACCCGGCCGACACGACGGCCGCGGCCTGCCCGCGCCGGACGAGCTGGCACGCGACCGCGATGCTGGACCGGGGGCGGCGGCGGATGGCCAGGGCCCCTTCGTCCATGCCGAGCACGTCCTCGGCCGGGACGACGGCGAGCTCGTCCGGCGCGGCGCCGAGCGACGCGAGCTCGGCCGCCACCGGCTGCGGCTGGCCGGTCAGGATGATCTCGATGCCGTGATCACGGTGCGCGGCGAGGGCCCCGGCCACGATCTCGGCGGGAGCGTGGTCGCCGCCCATCGCGTCCACCGCCACGGCATGGCCGGGCCGCCCGGCCGCTGCGGGCGCCGCGTCGCCGGCCGGCCCGGGGGGACCGGGGCTCGATTCGGGTGCCACCGAAACCGGCCGGTCTCAGCGGTCCGCCGGGCCGGGCTGACCCGGGCCGGCTCCCTCGGCGGATCGGCGGATGACGCAGGCCACGGCACCTCTCCATTCCCGCGGGCCGGCAGCCGCCGTGCGGCCCGTCACGGCACTTTGTGCGGCATCTGACCCTACCGGCTGCGTTGTCGCCGCTGACATGGCGGCGGGCCGCGGCCGGGAAACAGCCCGGGCCCGCTATGCTCCCGCCATGGAACTCGACGGAACCGCGGCCATCGTGTCGGGCGGCGCGAGCGGCCTCGGCGAGGCCACCGCCCGCGAGCTGGCCAAGGCTGGCGCCCTCGTCGTCGTCGCCGACCTGGCCACCGACCGGGGGCAGGCGGTCGCGGCCGATACCGGCGGCCTGTTCGCGCGCACCGACGTGTCCGACGAGGCCTCCGTGCAGGAGGCGGTGGCGGCCGCGGCCGGCACCGGGCGCCCGCTGCGGGCCGCGGTGAGCTGCGCGGGCATCGCCTGGGCCGCGCGTACCGTCGGGCGCGACGGGGCACCGCACGACCTCGGCCCCTACCAGAAGGTCATCGCGATCAACCTGGTCGGGACGTTCAACCTGATGCGGCTGGCCGCCGCGGCCATGGCGGCCACCGGGCCCGCCGACGCGGACGGCCAGCGCGGCGTGATCATCAACACGTCCTCCATCGCCGGGCTGGAGGGCCAGACCGGCCAGATCGCCTACTCCGCCTCCAAGGGCGGCATCATCGGGATGACCGTGCCCGCCGCGCGCGACCTGGCCGCGATCGGGGTCCGGGTCAACACGATCTGCCCGGGCATCATCGACACCCCGATCTACGGGGAGGGACCCGGCGCCGAGGAGTTCAAGGCCAAGATGGCCGCGCCGATCGTGTTCCCGAAGCGGATGGGCCGGCCCGCCGAGTTCGGCCACCTGGTCCGGGCGCTGATCGAGAACGACTACATGAACGCCGACGTCATCCGCTTCGACGGCGGCATCCGCTTCCAGGCCAGATAACCGGCCACCGAGCCGGGCCCTCAGGCCCGGTGAGTGCCGGTTGCGGGCGGTGAGATCCCCAGCGGGACCTGCGGCGGCTGCTCGGTGACCTGCTCCCGGATCCGCCGGCGGCCGCGGTGCAGCCGGGACATGACCGTGCCGATCGGCGTGCCCATCATCTCCGCGATCTCGCGGTAGGGGTATCCCTCGATGTCGGCGAGGTAGACCGCGGTGCGGAACTCGCCGGGCAGCTCGCGCAGCGCCCGCAGCAGGTCCGAGTCCGTGATCCGGTCCAGTGCCTCGGCCTCGGCCGAGGGGGACGGGGGCGTGAGCCGGTCGGCTGAGATCTGCCAGTCCGCCAGATCTCCGCCCAGCGCCTGCTGCGGCTCCCGCTTGCGCTTCCGGTAGACGTTGATGAACGTTGTGGTGAGGATGCGGTTCAGCCACGCGCGCAGGTTCGTGCCCGTCTGGAACTGATGAAAGGCCGCATACGCCTTCACCGAGGTCTCCTGCACGAGATCCTCGGCGTCGGTCGGGTTGCGGGTCATCCGCAGGGCGGCAGGGTAGAGCTGGCCGAGCTGAGGCACAACATCACGCTCGAACCGGGTGCGGCTCTCATCCGCCTCGTCAGTCGCGCTCATGGCTTCTCCGGGCTTTCGAACATTGCTACTACTAGTAGACGTTCGAGAAGGCCGGATAGCTCGCCAATGTAGTGCAAATCACAAACGTCTACGATCCTGCCCGCACGTTACATCATCGCACCTGTGAGCAGGCTGAACGCCGCGTCAGATCCAGCCGTGATACCACATGCGAGACACCCAGGAGGTATACGGGATCACCTTCGCGGCCAGGACCGGATACAGGTACACGAAATTCAGCAGGACCACGAGCAGGTAGGCGCCGCTGATCGCGGCACCGACGGACCGGCGCGCGACGCCGGCCCGCGCGGAGCCGATGACCAGCCCGATGCACAGCGTGATCGTGAGGATGAGGAACGGCTCGAACTCGGTGGCGTAGTAGAAGAACTTCGTCCGCGACACGAACGGGAACCAGGTCAGCCAGCCCGCCGCCACCGCGAGGACGGCCGCGCCCGCGCGCCAGTCCCGGTGCAGCAGCCACCAGAACAGGCAGAAGATCAGCGCGGGGATCGCCGCCCACCAGATCGCCGGGGTGCCGATCGCCAGCACCTCCTGGGAGCAGTGCGGCGCGGCGCTGCACGCGGCACCGGACGTAGGCGCGGAGTAGTAGTAGGCGACCGGCCGGGACAGCACCAGCCAGTCCCACGGCTGGGACTCGTACGGGTGACGCGTGTGCAGGCCCACGCTGAACTGGAGCATCTGGACGTGGTACTCGTACAGCGAGTACAGCGCGGACAGGACCGGCGTGTGGAATCCCTGAGTGGCCGCGTAGTTGCGGTCATAGCCCAGCGAGGAGGCGAACCAGCCGGTCCACGAGGTGATGTAGACGGCCAGCGGCAGGACCCCGAAGGTGAGCGGCAGCCAGATGCCGTCGCGGGTCAGGGCCCCCCGCCAGAAATGGCCGATGCCGGCGGCGCGGCGCGCCCCGACGTCCCACGCGAGGGCCAGCCCGGCGAACGCCACGAGGTACCAGATGGCGTCCCACTTGCACGCGCACGCACAGCCGATGAAAAACCCGGCCGCTACCCGCCACCAGTGGATGCCGATGCCCGGGCCGGTACCGGCGGTGCCGCTGGCGGCCACCGCGCGGGCCAGCCGCGCGCGGGACACGTCGCGGTCGATCACCAGGCAGCCGAACGAGGCCAGGACGAAGAACATCAGGAATATGTCCAGCAGCCCGGTCCGGCTCATCACGAATTCCAGGCCGTCGAGCGACATCAGCAGGCCGGCGATGCAGCCCAGCAGCGTCGACCGGGTCATCCGCCGGGTGATGCGGCAGATGAGGAGGATGGCCAGCGAACCGAGGACGGCGGCGGAAAAGCGCCAGCCGAACGGGGTCAGGCCGAACAGCCATTCACCCGCGGCGATGATCCATTTGCCCAGCGGCGGCATCACCACGTATTCGGCACCGGGCGAGAAGACGTTCTTGCTGCCCGACAGGATGAGCGTGTTGGCGTTGCTGACCAGATTGTGCTCGACGCCGAAGTTGAGGAAGCTGAACGCGTCCTTGGCGTAGTAGGTCTCGTCGAAGATCACTGCGTGCGGGACGCCGAGCCGGTTGAACCGGAGGAACGCGCCGAACGCGGTGACCAGCAGCGGTCCCACCCAGCCCAGCACCCGGTCCGCCGGCGGTGGCGCGAGCAGCCGGTCACGCGGCGCGGGTGCCCCGCCCGCCGTCTCGGTCGCCGGTGCGCCGGCCTCGGTTGCCGCCATCGCTGCATATCGTACGGGATGAAAACGAGGCGGCAGCGAAGGAAAGTGAATGCGCGGCGGACAAGCAACGCCCGGCGAGCCCCCTGGCGGCGCGCCCGATCCGGCCACCGGCACGCTGATCGTGGCGGCCGCGCCCATCGGGCGGCCGGAGGATGCGTCGCGCCGGTTCACCGCGGAGCTGGCGGCCGCGCCCGTCATCGCAGCGGAGGACACGATCCGGCTGCGGCGGCTGGCCCGGCGGCTGGGCGTCGAGCTGGCCGGCCGCGTGGTCTCCAACTGGGATGCGGTCGAGGCCAAACGGAGCGGCCTGCTGCTCGGGGAGCTGCGCGCGGGCCGCAGCGTCCTGCTGGTGACCGACGCGGGCATGCCGGGGGTCAGCGATCCCGGCTACCGGCTGATCGCGGCCGCGGCCGCCGCCGGGATCCGCGTCACTGTGCTGCCCGGCCCCTCTGCGGTGACCGCGGCCCTCGCCGTCTCGGGATTGCCCACGGACCGCTTCTGTTTCGAGGGTTTCCCGCCCCGGGGACGGGGGGAACGGGCCCGGCGGTTCGCGGAGCTGGCCGCTGAGCGCCGCACCATGGTCTTCTTTGAGTCGCGCAGGCGGGCCGGGGTGACGCTGGCGGAGCTGTCGGCGGCGTTCGGGCCGCAGCGGCGGGCCGTGGTGTGCCGGGAGCTGACCAAGATCCACGAGGAGGTCCGCCGCGGCACCCTGGAAGAGCTGGCCGGCTGGGCGGCCGGCGGCCTGCTCGGGGAGATCACCCTGGTCATTGAGGGCGCACCGGCATCGCGCCGGGAAGCGGACGCCAACGGGGTCGGCGCGGCGGTCGCCGAGGTGACGCGGCGGGTCGCCGGGGGCCTGTCCCGGCGGGACGCGATCGCGGCGGTCGCCGCCGACGCCGGTCTGCCCCGCAAGCTGGTTTACGACGCGGTGGTCTCGCCGCGGGTCAGCTCCTGATCGGCCTTCCCGCCCGGCCCGGCCGGCGCGACGCCGGCCCCGGCGTCCTCGCGGTTCACCCCGCACCGGCGGTCCCGGCGGGCGTCCAGCCAGGCGCGGGCGGGGGTGTTCCGGCCGAAGGCCATGGCGGCCGCCAGGCACGCGAACGGCACGGCGGGCAGTACGTACCGGTAGTCGAACTCGGCCGTCGCGGCCGGCTCGACGATCAGCCCCACCGAGATCAGCCACGGCATGGTGGCCTCGCCGCCGAGCCGCCGCCACGACAGCACCATGCCGGCGAGCCCGACGACCAGGATGGCGCCGTACACCGACCCCGGCAGCCAGATGTAGCGCTGCCAGCCGCGGATGAGCGCGGCGAACGGCTCGACCACACTGGTCACCGGGTTGCCGCGGATGTAGTAGGCGGCGTTGGAGTTGTAGGAGCCGACGTGCCCGCGGGCCCACGACGGGATGGGCAGCGAGCGGTAGCCGAACAGGTACTCGTCGTAGGTCGCCGCGTTCGGGAACACGTAGCGCCGCCATTCGAACACGCGGAACGTGTCGTACGCCACCGCCTGGGCGTAGGCCAGCGGCTGCGCCAGGATCGCCCGCTTGGCGAAGTCCTCCGCGAGCTGGTTGGGCAGCGGCGAGAACTTCGACGGCGGGAAGCGGTCCAGCGGGGAGAGGGGGTACCAGATGTAGTCCTGCGCGATCGGGCGCCGGGCGGGCGGGGTCGTGGTGCACAGCGACAGCTCGTCCGCGGGCACGTGCATCTTCGAGCATTCGGCGAAGGTCATGACGCGCGAGTACAGGAAGATGCCGGTGCTGTCGGTCATCGCGAACTGGCCGTACGCGGAGTAGAACCAGGTGCAGTACAGCAGCACGGGGACGAGGCAGGCGACGACGGTGCCGGCCAGGGCGCGCCAGCCGATCCGCCGGACGATGAGGTAGACCGCGAACAGGGCCAGGAACGGCAGCCCCTGCGAGCGGACCGTGGAGGCCACGCCGAGGATCAGGCCGATCAGCGTGCACCGCTTCCAGGACGGCTTGCTGTCCCACAGCAGCAGCGTGGTGGCCAGGGCGAGCAGGAACTCGAACGGCACGTCGCTGAGGATCAGGTGCTCGAGCTGGATCTGGAAGCCGTCGAACAGCACCGGGACCGCGGCCAGGGTGGCGATCCAGGGCCGGACCCCGAATCGGTGGCGCGCCAGCGCGTACACCATGACGCCGACGGACAGGCCCATCAGGTGTTGCAAGATCGTTACAGCGGCGTAGCTGTGCAGCGGCTCCAGGATCTTCAGGAAGATCGCGTAGCCGGCCGGCCTCGTCACGTCCGGGTGCAGGCCGATCACGTCGCCGATGTACTGGAACGAGTCGTTGAACCAGGCCTGCCACTGATAGCCGAGCTCAGCGTCGGCGCGCAGCGCGGCCGCCGGGATCAGGACCAGCACGAACAGCCGGTTTTCGCTGATCAGGGTGCGGATCCGGGCGGCTGACAGCAGGGTCGCGAGCCGGCCGCGGGAACCGTCGGCGGCTGCGGGGCCGGCTGGCCCGTTCCGGCGGCGTGAGCCCGGCAGGCGGGTCAGCGCAGCCCGCCGTGGGCTTGAGGCCGGTCCTGTCACCCCGGACCCTCCTTGTACTGTTCAATGAACTGGGCGGACATGTGCCTATGGGCGCTTCGCCGGTACTGGCCGCCCCGCATGCATTATTTCGCCTACGGTAATACGGTGCAGCAGCGGCCCGGAGATCGCGGGCCGCTCCGGGGCCTGGCGTCTTCCCACGCTACCTGGCGAAAAACTTCAGCGGATGGTGAAACCGTGAGCAGTAAGGGAGATGACGTGGAGCTGACCGTCGTCATGCCGTGCCTCAACGAGGCGGAGACGGTCGCGACGTGCGTCCGCAAGGCCGTGGGATTTCTGCGCGGGCATGATATCAGCGGCGAGGTGGTGGTCGCGGACAACGGCAGCACCGACGGGAGCCAGCAGCTGGCGACCGACGCCGGGGCCCGCGTGGTGCCGGTCTCGGAGAAGGGCTACGGCAACGCCCTGATGGGCGGGATCGTGGCCGCCCGCGGCCGCTTCATCATCATGGGCGACGCCGACGACAGCTACGACTTCACCAACCTGATGCCGTTCGTGGAAAGCCTGCGCAGCGGCGCCGATCTGGTGATGGGGAACCGCTTCCAGGGCGGCATCGAGCCGGGTGCCATGCCGGCGCTGCACCGCTACATCGGCAACCCGGTGCTCAGCTTCATCGGCCGGCTGTTCTTCGGCAGCAAGATCGGCGACTTTCACTGCGGCCTGCGCGGCTTCCGCCGGGACAGCGTAATGCGGCTTGGCCTGCAGGCCACCGGCATGGAGTTCGCCAGCGAACTGGTGGTCAAGGCGACCCTGGCCGAGCAGCGCATCACCGAGGTGCCGACGACGCTGGCCAAGGACGGCCGGAGCCGTCCGCCGCACCTGCGCAGCTGGCGTGACGGCTGGCGCCACCTGCGCTTCCTGCTGCTGTTCAGCCCGCGCTGGCTGTTCTTCTTCCCGGGGCTGGCGGTCTTCGTGCTCGGCGTGCTGATCGGCGCGGTCGTTATCCCGCGGCCGTTCAGCATCGGTGCGGTCACCTTCGACGTGGACACCCTCGTGGCCGCCTCGGCGATGGTCGTCATCGGCTTCCAGTCGGTGCTGTTCGCGCTGTTCACACAGGTTTACGCCAGCGCCGAGGGCTTCCTGCCGGAAGATAAGCGGGTCCGGCACATCCTGAAGACGCTGAGCCTGGAGCGCGGGCTGGTCGCCGGGTGTATCCTCGCCGGCGCCGGGATCGTCGGCATGGTCATCTCCTTCTCTTACTGGAACAGCGCCCGGTTCGGGTCGCTCAACTACGACCACGCCCTCCGGCTGGTCGTCCCGTCGGCCACCGCGCTCATCGTCAGTTGCCAGATCATCCTCGGCACGTTCTTCCTGTCCATCCTGGGCATCCGCCGCACCCGGCACCCGGCCATGGGCGCCCTGGAGACCGACGAGGAAGGCCGCGACGCCGCGCCGGGGAAGGTCAGCCGGGCCCGCCCGGACGGCGCGGTCGCCGCGGTCGGGGTCGACGCCGGTGCCGCGGCCGCGGGGCTGGCCGCCCAGCAGCCCGCCCGGAACGGCAGTGCCGCCAACGGCGGCGTGCCCGCGGGGGCCGGCAGCGACGTGCACGCGGGCAGCCCGGACGGGGCATAAATGCGCGCCCGAGCAGCGAGCGGGTGGCCCTAGGCTTGGACCATGTCCTCGCCAAACCAGCCAGGCCGGCCCATACTGGCCGCGCCGGCCTGGCCGTACGCCAACGGCCCCCGTCACATCGGCCACGTCTCTGGTTTCGGGCTGCCCTGCGACATGTTCAGCCGCTACCAGCGCATGGCGGGGAACAAGGTGCTGATGGTGAGCGGCACCGACGAACACGGCACCCCGATCCAGGTGCAGGCCGACGCCGAGGGCGTGCCGGCCCGCGAGCTCGCGGACCGCTACAACCGCGTCATCGCCGAGGACCTGGCCGCGCTGAACATGTCCTACGACCTGTTCACCCGGACCACGACGCGTAACCATTACGCGGTCACCCAGGAGATCTTCCTGGGGCTGTTCCGGAACGGCTATATCTTCCCGGACACGACGCTGGGCGCCATCTCGCCGTCCACCGGCCGTACGCTTCCCGACCGCTACATCGAAGGCACCTGCCCGATTTGCGGCTACGAGAGCGCGCGCGGTGACCAGTGTGACAATTGCGGCAACCAGCTCGACCCCGTCGACCTGATCAGCCCGCGGTCGCGGATCAACGGGGAGACGCCGCAGTTCGTGGAGGAGGAGCACTTTTTCTTCGACCTGCCCGCGTTCACCGAGGTGCTGGGCAGCTGGCTGCAGAGCAAGAGCGGCCAGTGGCGGCCGAATGTGCTGAAGTTCTCGCTCAACCTGCTGAACGACCTGCAGCCCCGCGCCATCACGCGCGACCTGGACTGGGGTGTGCCGGTGCCGCTGGACGGCTGGCGCGACCGCCCGGACAAGAGGATCTACGTCTGGTTCGACGCGGTCATCGGCTACCTGTCGGCGTCGGTGGAATGGGCCCGCCGCTCCGGCGACCCGGACGCCTGGCGGGCCTGGTGGCAGTCGCCGGACGCCGAGTCGTATTACTTCATGGGCAAGGACAACATCGTCTTCCACTCCGAGATCTGGCCGGCCATGCTGCTGGGCTACAGCGGCCGGGGAGACAAGGGCGGCGCTCCGGGCGGCCTGGGCCGGCTGAACCTGCCGTCCGAGATCGTCTCCAGCGAGTACCTGACGATGGAGGGACGGAAGTTCTCCTCATCCCGCAACGTCGTCATCTACGTGCGCGACTTCCTCGAGCGCTACGACGCGGACGCGCTGCGGTACTACGTCGCCGTGGCCGGCCCGGAGAACCAGGACACCGACTTCACCTGGAACGAGTTCGTCCGCCGCAACAACGACGAGCTGGTGGCGACCTGGGGCAACCTGGTCAACCGCTCGGTGTCGTTCGCGGCCCGCAACATCGGCTCGATCCCGGAAGCCGGTGCGCTAACCGGCGCCGACGCGGCGCTGCTGGAGCACTCCCGGCAGTCCTTCGGCGCGGTCGGCGCGCACCTGGCCCGGTCCCGGTTCAAGCTGGCCATCGGCGAGGCGATGCACACGGTGGCGGAGGCCAACAAGTACCTCTCCGAGCAGGCGCCGTGGAAGCTGGGGGAAACCGACCCGGACCGGATGCGGACGATCCTGCACGTCGCGCTGCAGGTGGTCGACGACGCCAAGACGCTGCTGACGCCGTTCCTGCCGGGTTCGTCCCAGCGGGTCTTCGAGATGCTCGGCGGGTCCGGTACCTGGTCCGGCACGCCGGAGATCAGGGAAGTCGACGAGGAGGGCGGCCCCGCCTACCCCGTGATCACTGGCCGGTACGAGGGCGCGGCGCGGTGGGCGTCCCGGCCCATCCGGCCCGGCACGCCGTTGCAGCCGCCCGTGCCCCTGTTCACCAAGCTGGACAAGTCCGTGGCCGACACCGAAGTCGCCCGCCTCCGGGAATCGGGCCAATGACGGAGGTGCCGGCCGTCTTCGACAGCCACTGCCACCTGGACATCATGGGGCTGCCGGTGCCCGGGGTGCTGGCGGCGGCCCACGCGGCCGGCGTCGAGCGGGTCATCACCGTGGGCATCGACCTGGAGTCGTCGCGCTGGGCGGCACGGTGCGCGGCCGACTACGACACCGTCTACGCCGCCGTTGCCATCCACCCGAACGACACCGCGGCCGCCGCCGGAGCGGGCCACGGCCCGGCGTCGGCCGCCGGCGGCGACGCGGCCCCGGCCGATGCGGTGCTGGCCGAGATCGAGACGCTGGCCGGGCTGCCGCAGGTCCGCGCGGTCGGCGAGACCGGCCTGGATTACTACCGTGACCACTCCGACCCGGCGCTGCAGCGCGAGTGGTTCCGCGCGCACGTCGGCATCGCGAAGCGGACCGGCAAGGCGCTGATGATCCACGACCGGGACGCGCACGAGGACGTGCTGCGCATACTGGCGGAAGAGGGCGCGCCGGACAAGGTGGTGTTCCACTGCTTCTCCGGCGACGAGCAGATGGCCAAGCGGTGCGCGGACCAGGGCTACGTGATGAGCTTCGCCGGGAACCTCACCTTCGCCAGCGCGCAGAACCTGCGCGACGCGGCCGCGGCGGCGCCCGCGGACCTGCTCCTCGTGGAGACGGATGCGCCGTTCCTGACCCCGGTGCCCAATCGGGGCAAACCGAACTCCCCGGCCCTCGTGGCCTGCACCGCACGCCGCCTGGCCGAGGTGAAGAACATGGACCTGGCCGAGCTGGGCGCGCTGGTCACGGCGACCGGGGAGCGCATGTTCGGCCCATGGTGACGGCCTCATGGCGCCCGGGCCGGGTATGGGCGAGGTGACCACGCCGGGGGACCTGCGGCTGCTCCGGCCGGCCGAGGTCAGGCATCTCGCGGCGCGACTCGGGGTGCGGCCCGCCAAACGGCTCGGGCAGAACTTCGTCATCGATCACGGGACGGTCCGGCGGATCGTGGCCCTGGCGGCCCTGCAGCCCGGCGATGTCGTCCTCGAAGTCGGCCCGGGCTTCGGGTCGCTGACGCTTCCGCTGCTGGCCGCGGCGCACCAGGTGGTCGCGGTGGAGATGGATCCCCTGCTGGCCGCGGCGCTGCCGGCCACCGTCGCGGCGCACGCGCCCGGCCTGGCCGGCCGGCTGGAGGTCGTCACGGCGGACGCGGCCCGGGTACGGGAGCTGCCGGGAGACCCGCCTACCGTGCTGGTGGCCAACCTGCCCTACAACGCGACGGTCCCCGTTCTGCTCAACGTGCTGGCTCAGATCCCCTCGCTGGCCCGCGGACTCGTCATGGTGCAGGCGGAGGTCGGCGTCCGGATGTGCGCGCCGCCGGGCAGCCGGGAGTACGGCGTGTCGTCGGCCAAGCTTGCCTGGTCCGCCCGGATGCGCCTCGCCGGGCCGGTGCCGCGGACGGTGTTCTGGCCGGTGCCGGGGGTCGACTCCTGCCTGGTCTCGTTCACCCGGACGGACCCGCCGCGGACCGGTGCCTCCCGCGCGGAGGTGTTCGCAGTCATCGACGCCGCCTTCGGCCAGCGCCGCAAGACGCTCCGGGCGGCGCTGGCCGGCTGGGCCGGGTCGGCGGGGGCGGCCGAACGCCTGATCCGGAAGGCCGGCCTCGATCCCGGGGCGCGCGGTGAGGCGCTCAGCGTGGCCGATTTCGCGATGCTGGCCCGGGGCCCCGGCCTGGGCGGGGAACTATGATCGGGGAACCGTGACCGCTGTGACCGTGCGGGCCCCCGCCAAAATCAACCTGCAGCTCGCCGTCGGGCCGCGGCGACCCGACGGTTATCACGACCTGGTGACCGTGTTCCAGGCGGTCTCGCTGTACGACGACGTGACCGTCAGCGAGGCGGAAGGCCCCGGCGACCAGGTCCTGACCCGCGGGGAAGGAGCCGCCGCGGTGCCCGGCGGCGCGGACAACCTGGCGCTGAAGGCGGCCGCGGCCCTGGCCCGCGCGGCGGGCCTGGCCCGGGAGGCCACGGGGCCGGTCGAGGTCACCATCCGCAAACGGATACCGGTGGCCGCCGGGCTGGCCGGCGGCAGCGCGGACGCCGCCGCCGCGCTGGTCGCCTGCAACGAGCTGTGGCAGGCCGGTCTCAGCACCGGCGAGCTCAGCGAGGTCGCGGCGGATGTCGGCAGCGACGTCGCCTTTGCGCTGCTGGGCGGTACCGCCGTCGGCCAGGGCCGGGGTGAGCGGCTGACCCACGCGCTGGCGTCGGGGGAATACCACTGGGTGCTCGCGGTCGCCGGCGGCGGCCTGTCCACGCCGGAGGTCTACGCCACGCTGGACCGGCTGCGGGCGCGCCGTGGGCCGGCCGGCCGGGCGGCCGCGCGGCGCGCAGGCCCGGATGCCGCCGCCGCGGCAGGCGATCGCGCGGCGGGCGAGGGTGCCTATCCGGTGCTGGACAACGCCCTGATGGCCGCGCTGCGGTCCGGTGACCCGGCCGCCGTGGGCCCGGCGCTCAGCAATGACCTGGAGCGCCCGGCCGTGTCACTGTTCCCGGCGCTGCGCAAGACGCTGGCGGCGGGCCGCGAGCTCGGCGCCCTGGGTGCGATCGTCGCCGGCTCCGGCCCGACCTGCGTCTTCCTCGCCGGGAGTGCCGCGCGTGCGGTCGACCTCGCGGTATCCCTGTCCGGGGCCGGAGTCTGCCGGGCCGTGGCTCGGGCGGCCGGCCCGGCGCCGGGGGCGGCCATCACGGCCGGGCCGCTATGAGAGTCTGCGGCTGGCCCGCTGGTCAGGCCGCGGCCCCGGGATGGCCGGCATGGTGAACTTGATCAGCGCGGAGAAGATGGCCAAGGCCTTCGGTGACCGCACGCTGCTCGACGCGGCATCGCTCGGGGTGTCGACCGGGGACCGCATCGGCGTCGTCGGGCGTAACGGGGCGGGTAAGTCGACGCTGCTGTCCCTGCTGGCGGGCAGCGCGGAACCGGACTCCGGGCGGATCGCGCGTGCCGTCGGCCTGCGGATCGGCTACCTGCGCCAGCAGGACGAACTGTCTGGGACGGTGCGCCAGGCTGTGTTCGGCCCGGCCGCCAGCGAGACGGCCGAGCACGTGTGGGCCAGCGACCCGCGGGCCCGCAGCGTAGTGGCGGAACTGCTCGGCGGGGTGGACCTCGGCGCGAGCGTGACCCGGCTGTCCGGCGGGGAGCGGCGGCGCACCGCGCTGGCGTCACTGCTCGCCGCCGACCGTGACGTCCTGCTGCTCGACGAGCCGACCAACCACCTCGACATCGAGGCGATCGACTGGCTCGGGCGGCATCTGCGGGACCGGGGGTGCGCGCTCGTCGTGGTGAGCCACGACCGGTGGCTGCTGGACACCGCCTGTGACCGCACCTGGGAGGTCGAATCCGGCCAGGTGCGCGCGTACGACGGCGGGTATTCGGCGTATGTGCTGGCCCAGGCCGAACGGGAACGGAACGCCGAGGCGGTCCAGCGGCGCCGGCGCAGCCTGATGCGGAAGGAGCTTGCGTGGCTGCGCCGCGGCCCGCAGGCGCGGTCCACGAAGCCGAAATTCCGCGTCCAGGCGGCCAACGCGCTGATCGCCGACGAGCCGCCGCCCCGGGACACCGTCGAGCTCGCCAGCATTGCCACCGCACGCCTCGGCAAGACGGTCATCGACGTCGAGGACGTCACGCTGCGGGCCGGCCCGCGGGTGCTGCTCGACGATGTCACCTGGCGGCTCGCACCCGGGGAACGGGCCGGCCTGGTGGGGGTCAACGGCAGCGGGAAGACTTCCCTCCTCCGCCTGCTCGACGGGTCGCTGGTGCCGGTCCCGCCCGGCCACGGACCGGGCGGGGCGGCCGGTCCGGGCCCGGTGCGGGCCGAGGGCACCGTGGTGCGGGGCAAGACCGTCCGCATCGGCCACCTCAGCCAGGAACTGGCCGAGCTGGATCCGGGCCGGCGCGTGCTGGAGGCCGTGCAGGACGTCCGCTCATTTGTCCGGGCCGGAAAGCGGGAGCTGTCCGCCAGCCAGATGCTGGAACGGTTCGGCTTCGGCGGGGACAAGCAGTGGGCCCCGGTGGGTGAGCTGTCCGGCGGGGAACGGCGCAGGCTGCACCTGCTGCGGCTGCTGGTGGACGAGCCGAACGTGCTGCTGCTCGACGAGCCCACCAACGACCTCGATATCGAGACGCTCACCGAACTTGAGGACCTGCTCGACGGGTGGCCCGGATCGATGGCCGTCGTCAGCCATGACCGGTATTTCCTGGAGCGGTGCACCGACCACGTGGTGGCGCTGCTGGGCGACGGGAAGCTGTCGTTCCTGGCTGGCGGGGTCGAGGACTACCTCGACCGGGTACGCGGGAGCCGGGAGGCGGCGCTGCCCGCCGCCGGGGTCCCGGCCCCCGGGCCGAGCGGCCCGGCGGCCGGGGAGCGGGTCGCCCGCAAGGAGCTACAGCGGCTCGAACGGCAGATCAGCCGGCTGTCCGACCGTGAGGCGCAGCTCGGCGCGCAGATGGCCGACCACGCCAGTGACTACGAGAAGCTCACCGCCCTGGGTGCCGACTTGCGCTCGGCCCAGCAGGAAAGGGCCGCGCTGGAAGAGCGCTGGCTCACCGTCGCCGCGGACCTGGACGGGTGAGGGGCGACCGGGTCACCTCGGGGCCAGGTGATCGGGCCGCACGAGGACCGGCCGGGGCCCGCCGGGACGCGACGGGCCCGCCTGCCGGTCCGGTAACGGCGGGGCGGCGGGCCGAGCCGCCGCTACTCGGCCGGCAGCCCGTCGAACGGCGCGAGCAGGGTGCGCAGCAGACCGGCCAGCGTGTGCCGGTCGCCGGGGCCAAGCGAGGCGAGCAGGTCCCGCTCACGGCGCAGCAGATCCGCCAGCGCGTCGTCGGCCTTGGCCCGGCCCTGGTCAGTCAGGGTGACCAGGACGCCGCGCCGGTCTCGCGGGTCGGGATTGCGGCGGACCAGCACGGCCTCCGCCAGCCGGTCGATCCGGTTGGTCATGGTGCCCGACGTGACCAGCGTGGCCCGGATCAGCGCGCCGGGCGTCATCTGGTACGGCGGACCCTGCCTGCGCAGCGCCGACAGGACGTCGAATTCCCAGGCCTCGAGGCCATGACTGGCGAATGACGCGCGCCGGGCCAGGTCGAGGTGCCTGGCCAGCCGGGATACCCGGCTCAGCACCTGCAGTGGCTCCACGTCCAGGTCGGGCCGCTGCGCACGCCAGGCAGCCACGAGATCATCGACCTCGTCGCGCAGCGCGCCGCTGGTGCCCGGCTCGTCGACCGGGACCGTCCCGCGGCCGGCTTCCCCGCTCTGGATCGGCTCGGCGTTCAGGGCCAGTGCGCCCTGGCTCGCGGCGGATGGGCCGGTGCCGGGCTCGGGAGCAACCTCCATCGCTCAAGGATATCTCTTGACGTCAAGATGCCGCGCCGGGTAGGCAGGGAGAAGTATCTCGATATCGAGTAACGGGAGGGAGTGGTCATGTGGGATCCGGCCAGTACCGGCGGTTCGCCGGCGAGCGGGCACGGCCCTTCTTCGACCTGGTGGCCAGGATCGGTGCGGACGCGCCGCGGTCGGTCGTCGACCTGGGCTGCGGCCCCGGCGACCTCACCGTGGAACTCGCCCGGCGCTGGCCCGGCGCGGCCGTGCCCGGCATGCGGCGCGCCTTCCCCCCGCGGGCCCATGGCACCATGCTGCCGTTCCGGCGCGTGTTCGTGGTGGCACAGCGCCCGGGGTGACCGCCTGCGACGCCATGCGGCCCGCTCGTACCGGGCGGGGAACCGGCGCGCGAGAGTAAACCTACTTTGCGAATTGATTTAGTGGGTAATCCCTGGCATGATCGTTGCCCGTGCACTGTGGTCATCATCGTCTCCACGTCGATCTCCGCCGTCAGGCGAGTTCGCTGTGTCCGCGCAGGACGGCGCAGCGTAGCATCGCCCGCCGGGGGCGGCCGGGAACCACGACGCGAGGAGAAACGCCTCATGACCACGATCATCCCCGCCGCGCTCAGCCCGCGGCAGCTCGCTGAGGAAGTCCGCGCCATCGCGGCCGCGCCGCGGCAATGGATGTCCCGCATCCGGCTCAGCCCGGACGAGCGGTGGTACGAGCGGATGCACGCCGACGGCCGGTATGAGGTCTGGCTGATCAGCTGGCTGCCCGGGCAGGGCACGGGATTTCATGACCACGGCGGCTCGGCCGGCGCCTTCGGCGTCGTGTGGGGGACGCTCGAAGAGCACCAGGCCCGGACGGCCGGGCGGCGGCCGGTGGTGACGGCCACCCCGGTCAGCACGGGCGGGGTGCGTTCCTTCGGCCCGGCCTACGTGCACGACGTACGCAACACCTCGGAGGCGGTGGCGGTCAGCGTGCACGCCTATTCGCCGCCGCTGAAGGAGATGACGCGCTACGACCTGACCGGTGACGGCCTGGTCGTGCTCGACACCGAGAGCGCGGCCCAGTGGTGAGCGGCCCGCCCGCCGCGCCGGCCGGACCGGCGGGGGCCGTCCCGCGGGCCGGCGCGTCACCGGCACCACCGGCAGCGGCAGTGCCCCCCGTCCGGCCGCCGGCCGTGCTCCCCGTCCGGCCGCCGGGCGCCTGCACGATCGATGAGGTCCTCACCGCGGCCCGGACGCGCCTGCGCCGGCTCAGCCCGGCCGAGGCGTTCGCGGAATTTTCCCGCGGGGCCGTCCTGGTCGACATTCGCCCGCAGGCGCAGCGTGCCCGCGAGGGCGAGATCCCGGGGGCGGTCGTCGTCGAGCGCAACGTTCTGGAGTGGCGTTTCGATCCGGCCAGTGATGCCCGGCTGCCCTGGGTGCACGGGTATGACCAGCGGCTCATCGTGTTCTGCTCGGAGGGCTATACCTCGAGCCTGGCCGCAGTCGCCCTCAAAGACCTGGGCCTGGCCGGCGCCACCGACATCATCGGCGGCTTCATGGCGTGGGCGGCCGCCGGGCTGCCCGCGTGCCCGCCGGCCTCGGCGGGGCCGGCCGCCCGGGCCTGCTGACGCTACCCGGCCTCAGGGGCTCCGCCCGGCTCGTGCTGCCCGGCGATGATCTCCGGCGGGATGCGAGGGTCGGGGTCGAGCTGGGACAGCCCATTCCAGGCCAGGTTGATCAGGTGCGCCGCGACGTCCTCGCGCTCCGGCTTGTGGGCGTCCAGCCACCACTGCCCGGTGAAGGCGACCATGCCCACCAGCATCTGCGCGTACATCGGCGCCAGCCTCGGATCCTGGCCGCGTGAGGACAGGAAGTCCCCCACGATGTACTCCACCTGCCCGGCGATGTCGGACAGCAGCGTGCCGAAGGTCCCGGTGCCCGATCCGGGCGGGGAGTCCCGGACCAGGATGCGGAAGCCGTCGGCGTTGTCCTCGATGTACTTCAGCAGCTTGACCGCGGCATCCTGGAACTTCGGCATCGTGTGGCTGCCGTCCAGCAGCGTCGTGGCCATGGTGAGCAGGCGCTCGACCTCACGGTCCACTACGACGGCGTAGAGGCCCTCTTTCCCGCCGAAGTGCTCGTACACCACGGGCTTGGAGACTCCTGCCTTGGCCGCGATCTCCTCGATGGAGGTTCCCTCGAAGCCACGCTCGGCGAACAACCGCCGCCCGACGTTGAGTAGCTGCTCGCGGCGTTCTTTGCCGGTCATTCGTCTGCGGCCGGATCTGAAGGGGGAATCGCCGTTCACTAATCCATCATTGCGTTCAGCCGGCCGGTTCGTCACTAATCGACGACTGCCGTGGTGCGATTGGTGCAAGCTTGCGACGCGTCATGGAGCCGAGCTTCCTGGTCGCGGTGGGCGGGCGCTTGGCCTCCAGCCGGTCCGCGTCCGGCCAGCGCACATCGTAAGCCCAGCCGAGCTTCTCCAGTGCCCAGATCACCCGGGCGCTCGGGTCCAGTTGCCCCTTGAGCACGCCGTGCCGGGCGCAGGTCGGGTCGGCGTGGTGCAGGTTGTGCCAGGACTCGCCGAACGAACCGATGGCCAGCCACGCCACGTTCCGCGACTTGTCCCGCACCTCGAACTCCTCGCTGCCGAACGTGTGGCAGATCGAGTTGATCGACCAGGTGACGTGGTGCAGCAGTGCGATCCGGACCAGGCTGGCCCAGAAGAACGCGGTGATCGCGCCCTGCCAGGACATCGACCACAGGCCGCCGATCAGCGCGGGAGCCAGCAGCGACGCGGCCACCAGAGCCGGGAACAGCCGGTGCACCCGCCGGATCCGCCTGTCGGCGAGCAGGTCGGGGATGAACTTCTGCTTCGAGGTCCTGTTCGGGTCGAACATCCAGCCCATGTGCGCGAACAGCAGGCCCTTCGACAGCGCCTTCCAGTCGTTGCCGTACCGCCACGGCGAGTGCGGGTCGCCTTCCCTGTCGCTGTACTTGTGGTGCCGGCGATGGTCGGCGACCCAGTTGAGCACCGGGCCCTCGATGGCCAGCGTCCCGGCCACGGCGAGCGCCACGCGCAGGCCGGGCTTGGCCTTGAACGAGCCGTGCGTGAAGTAGCGGTGGAATCCGACGGTCACACCGAGCCCGGACAGCCAGTAGAGGGCCAGGGCGATGATCACGTCGTGCCAGCCCAGGCCCCAGCCCCACAACAGCGGAATGGCCGCGACCAGCGCCAGCAGCGGGACGATGACGAAAACCCCGACGAGCGCCCGCTGCACCCGGCTGGCCGGCTCGTCCTCGAAGTCCGGCCGCGCGGCCCGTGGGGCGGGCTGTGCGGCAGGCTGTGCGGGCGGGGCCGGCTCCTGGGTCCGGAAGGCGGCGGCCGGCGGCGCGACCCTCGGCGGCATGTCGGCGGGTGCCTTGGCTCGCTCGGCGGAAGTAGTCATCGTGCTCCTGGCTGTAGTCGGGACCTGTGCGGGGCCGTGAAGTGCGCGCAGCGCATGCGACGCTTACGTAACCGTAACCTACGACACCGTAGGTTAGGCAAGGCTTCGGCCGGAACTTTGTGAAGATGTTCCGGACGGCGCTCCGGCAGCCTGGGGCGGTGCGATGCCCGGGTGGCCTGCCTGCCGGTCAAAGCCATCAGCCCGAGCGGCCACGGACAACCCGCGTCGGCGGCTGGCGGCGGCCGGCTCGCGCGGTCACGGTCGGCCAGCGTCCGTCGGCCAGCCCTGCCTAGGAGTCCCCTGCCCTGACGTGCCCCGATCATGCTCCACGGCGAACTATTTGCGGATGTCGACCCCCCATGGCCTTGGATGTGGTCCGAGCGTGGCACGAATAATCCGCCCTCAGCCGAGGTCAGTCGTGCCTTGTTCCCCCGGGCCGGTCATGCCGATGCTGTGACGGCGACGTGGCAGTGGGTGGGAAGCTCACACGGGGCCGTCAAAGCCATCGTGTTCTCATCCACAGCGCCCGCATTAGCTGCGCCGAGGAGACGTCGTGCGGGTCAGGACCCGAATCCTCCATAGCGAAGAATGGTTCCGGCGCCTGGACTCGAACCAGGACAACTGACTCCAAAGGACAGCGGGCTGCCGATTACCCCACGCCGGAGTGCTGTCTCCCGCCGGCCCGGGGGCGACGGAGCGGCACTTCTACGATACCGGTGCTGAACCGGCCTCTTCGAGGTCTGCGGCGCCACCGGGAGCCGGCAGGACCATCTGATTGCCGCAGGCGCCCGCCGCCGACATGGCCGCTGCGGCCCAACCCTCGATCTTCAGGTAGAGATCCCTGCTCCCATACGCCATGATCTGCAGGCACCCGTGATAGTCGGCGCCCGTATTCCGACACGGCGGACAGTTTGGGGCTTATCGCG
>Ga0335078_10001387_pt1 | contig 36726 bp, 34 predicted proteins | sample Lox_Sample_32_FD_206711 | JGI IMG/M metagenome (GOLD analysis project Ga0335078, IMG submission 206711) | Soil microbial communities from Loxahatchee National Wildlife Refuge, Florida, United States - Lox_Sample_3.2 | ecosystem: Environmental > Terrestrial > Soil > Wetlands | place: USA... | reverse complement strand
GTGCGGCTGCAGATTGGCCTGCACTGCTATTTGCGAGGAGCCTGAGTGAAACTGGGGATGGAGAATCGGAAGCAGGTCATCGCCCTCGCGGTGCTGGGAGTGATCGCGTTGCTGGTGGTGCTGCATGAGTACTGGCCTTCATCGACGGCGGGCCCGCCTTCCGGCGCTCAGACTGTTTCAGGCGGAGCGGGCGCGAAAGCAACCCGGCGCACGAAATCGGGAAAGGTAGTCCCGGTCGTCGAGCCACGGCTTGATCCCACTCTGGACCTGAGCCTGCTGAAGCAAAGCGAAGAAATCAAGTACGGAGGCAATGGCAGAAATATCTTTGTCGCGGGCTCGGTGGCAACGATTATCCCCAAACCACTGAGCAATGGCGCGACCGATGTGGGACAACAGCGAGCCGGCATCCGCATGCCGCCGGTGATCCCGCCGCCTCCGCCGATCACGCTTAAATTCTTCGGCTTCGAAAACGAGCCCGGCGAGCAGAAAAAGGTATTTCTTTCACAGGGCGAAGATGTCTTCATCGCCGGCGAAGGCGAAATTGTTGACCGTCGCTACCGCGTGCTGCGCATCGGGCCAAATTCCGTTGAGATGGAAGACGTCCTCTATAACAACCGGCAGAACATTCCGCTAACGCAGGGATAGAAACCACTTCGTAATTTAGCAATCGGGTAATTTGAGGCAGGGTATGAGGCGCGGTTCAAATTTGCGAACTTGCTCAATTACCAAAACACGAAATCCCCAGAGCGGCTACATGCTGATCACGCTGATGCTGCTCATGGCGCTCGCCGCAATGGCTCTGTTCGCCGTCCTGCCTGACATGGCGCAGCAGATCAAGCGCGACCAGGAAGAGGAAATGTGCCACCGCGGCACGCAGTACATGCGGGCCATCCAGCACTTCTACAAGAAATTTGGACGCTACCCAACGCGCGTCGAGGAACTGGAGAACACCAACAATCTTCGATTCTTGCGCAGCCGCTACAAGGATCCGCTGGTGCATGACCAGCAGGGCAAAGAAAAAGATTTCAAGCTGCTGCATATGCAGGACGTAAACCTCGGCGGTGGCGGGCCGTCACTGGGGCAGGTCCCCGGTCTCGGTCCCTCGCCGGGCAACCCTGCGGGGCCGGGCGGACCCGGAGGAGGTCAGCCGGCGTCGGGGTCGCCGCAGCAATCGGGCCCCACAGGCGCGGCGCAGGGCAAGGATGGAGAGGACGACGAGTCTCCGAATCCGCAGGGGAATCCTGGATCGAGCAGCCCGGGCGGAACTTCGGGGTTCAACTCGGGCTCAACTACCGGCAACAGCCTGAATGGCACGGTATTTGGCGGAGGCCCGATTCTGGGCGTTGCGAGCACCAGCAAGGCCAAGACGATCCGCGAGTATAACAAGAAGAATCACTACAACGACTGGATCTTCGTTTACGATCCAACCTCGGATCGGGGTGGACTGCTGATCGGGCCCTGGCAGGTTCCGCAAGCGGCAACGATGCAGGGCGCGACACCGGCGGGACAACTCACGCCGGGAGCGCAACAGCCGTCGGGGCCTGGGACGCCTTTCGGGCAGTCGCAGAGTCCGCAACCCCAGCAGGCGCCTCAGAACCAGCCTCCGCAGAATCAGGACACACCGAACCAGCAATAGATCGACCGGGAGCAGCGGATTCAATCGCAAGACAAAAGCCTCGCTGGCGCGAGGCTTTCGTAAATCTCTCCAGCAAACAAGCCGGCAATTCCCCGCCGGCTAATTCCGAAATAACTTAAACGCTGAAGGACGAGCCGCAACCGCAAGTGCTCTTCACGTTCGGATTGTCGAACTTGAAGCCCGCGCCTTCCACCGTCTCGATGTAATCGACGCGCGCGCCGCCCAGATACATGAGGGAGGTCGCGTCCACGTAAACCTTGAGGCCGTCAAAATCAAAAACCTTGTCCATCATTCCAGCGCCATTTTCGAAGGCCATGGAATAGGAAAAGCCCGAGCAGCCGCCCCCCACCACGGAGAGACGCAATCCCGACGGCACCGGATTCTGTTGCGCCATGATTTCCTTCACTTTGGCGACCGCGCCGGGGGTCAGGCTTGGGCCTGCGGTTTTGGGCTGAGCGGTGGTCGGTTGAACGGGCGTGGTGGTGGTTGCCATCTCTGTAGTCTCCTCTAGAACTGGATTATAACAAACGGTGCAGGCGGTGGCCCAAGGCTTTTTGCCAGCGCTGTACCTTGGCGACTATCGTCGCTTCCCTGCTTCTTTCCGAGGCTTCCGCTCCGGGTATGTACCCGGTCTGCGCGGATCCGCCTTTTGCCTATTGGATGTCGCAGCCGGGCACTTGGACGCCAAATTGGTAGCATCCCAAACTGACCCTCAAAAACGATTCACGCCGCCTGGGCCGAATAGGTCTATAATCTTCCGCAGCACGGGGCCAGTTAACCGAATTACGCCGGAAAAATCTTGCCGTGGGCGGACACGGTTAGGATAGCCCGATTTCAAAGCCGAGGTGGCGTATGTCTCCCATGTACATGCTGCTCGTTGCCTGGGGTGCACTGACCGCGATCCTGATCGTTCTCCTGATCTATAAGAGCACACTCTCGATGCACGAGGATGATTCGATCATGCTCAACGACACCGGATCGCAGATGCAGAAAGATCAGGCGGAAGTGTTGGCGAAGATGCGGAAGCTTACGCCCATCGTGCGGGTTCTGAGCGCGCTCTCCGGACTGATGATTCTGGTGATCGCGGGGTTATTTATTTACCAGGGGCTGAACGCCTCCTCGATGCCGCAGTAAGTAATCCGCAACTGCTCGTAAAGGGCGAACGCTCCCTTCAACCGCGGTCAGGCTCTGTTCGCCCATTCGCGCCTAATTCGGTGCCCCACGCGGATCTGCGGCACGACGATCAGGCCGCTTTTTCCTGCAAGCCCTTGATGTCCTCGAGCAGGACTTTCTCGTGCCCCTCGGGATTGACCTTTTCGTACACCTTGCGCACGATACCCTTCGGATCGATCACAAACGTCGTCCGCTCCCAGAACTTCATTCCCTTCCATTCCGCCTGGCCGACGCCGAGCGTCTTCATGAGCCTGGAATCGGTGTCTGAAAGGAGATCGATCTTGAAGGCGAACTTGTGGTGAAAGTTCTTGTGGGACGCGACATCGTCGGCACTCACTCCGACGACCTTGATTCCAGCGGCGTCGAAGTCGGACTTGGTCGCGGTCAGGGCCTTGCCCTGCGTGGTGCATCCCGGCGTGTCGTCCTTGGGGTAGAAATAGACGACAAGCCAGTCGCCAGCGAAGTCGCCGAGTTTGGTGATTTTGCCGTCCTGATTGGGAAGCGAAAAATCCGGAAACCGGTTGCCGATTGCAAACATGTAGGGGAGTCCTTTCTTTTTTTGATTTCGACTTTGTATCCAACGAAGGCTACGGTCAGGCCGCCGGTTTTAGCTTCTTCATGCGCTCTTCGATCTCCTGCGAGGAGACATCTTCTTTATGCGTGGCCACCCCCCAGAGATGCCCGAACGGATCTCGAATAAATCCCGAGCGGTCGCCATAGAACTGATCCTGCACAGGCTTGAGAATCTTCGCGCCGGCAGCCAGCGCGCGATCCACAACCGCGTCCACGTCCTCGACGTATAACAGGATGCTGACGGGTGAACTGCCGAGGGTCAGCGGCCCGCGGTGGTCCATCTCCGGGAACTCATCGGCGAGCATGATGTGCGAATTTCCAATTTTCAATTCCGCATGCCCGATCCGGCCATCCGGCCGAGCCATGCGCATGACTTCAGTAGCTCCGAAGATGTTCTTGTAAAACTCAATCGCGTCGGCCGCTCCGTTGACGATCAAGTAAGGAGTGATGGAGTTATAGCCCGCGGGGATGTGGGGGACTGGCATTGTGATCTCCTGGGGTGCCCCGGTGGGGCGGGGATTCCTTTGTCTTATGAGAACACAAGTTTGCAGGCTGCTCAATGGGGGCGCATCAAGGCCCGGTTGCGCTGTCGTTTGCTTTCGCTCCGTATCCTCGGGGTCCCCCCCTACCCCCATCTAATAGAATCAATATTTTACGAAGGGTTTCCTCGCAAAATATTCCGGAATAAGGAGTTAGCGGCAAAATCTAGAGAACATGGGAGTTACGTTTGAAAAACGTGGATTTTTCCCATTTTGGGATTTCGACAAGGATGGAGGAATGCGGAGAAGGGCGGCGTGCGATGAATGAAAACCTGGAAACTGCAGAGCACACGGAGTTGCACGGAGGACCTTAGCGGGCAGAGTGCGGAGGACCTCCGAGGCGGCTCGGAGGTCCTCCGGCGTGGGATTTTCAGCCGTTGTGACAGCGGTGTCCTTACGCTGCCGGCTGTAGCTTCTTCATGCGTTGTTCGATCTCGTGGGCCGAAAGGTCTTCTTTGTGGGTGGCGAGGCCCCAGAGATGTCCGAAGGGGTCGCGCAGGAAGCCGGAACGGTCTCCATAGAACTGATCTTCGACCGGCTTGAGGACTTTTGCGCCACCCGCGATCGCCTTCTCGAAAGTCTTGTCGACATCGGGGAGGTAGACATAGAGGCTTACGGGAGAGGCGCCGATCGACTCCGCGCTGCGGTTGCCCAGGGCGGCATTTTCGTCGGCCAGCATGATGACGGAGTCACCGAGGCGCAGTTCGGCATGGCCGACTTTGCCGTCGGGAGCATTCATGCGCATCAGTTCGGTCGCGCCGAACACCTTCTTGTAGTAGTCGATGGCCTGGGTTGCGTTGCTGACGATGAGATATGGGGTAACCGAGTTGCGCCCCTCGGGAACGTAATTGACGGTGTTCTTGCTCATGATTTTCTCCTTCAGATAAAGATGGATGGAGGTTGAGGTTTGGCGCGCAACCGGACGGGCGGTCCGAAATGCTCAGTTGTTTTTTCTATAGCAGCACAAACGAAGGGCGAAGTCTATACAGCGAATTGCCGTCGTGCCGCGGATTCCGAAAATACTTGGACACGGAGGTACGCGGAGGAGAACCCTGGAGCAGAGGGACTTGGCCACCATTTCGGCGAGTGCCGGCATCGGACGGCTGCTACACTCGTCTCATTTCTGAGCGACGTTGTGCCGGAACTGCCCGACATCACGGTGTACATCGAGGCGCTGGAGAAGCGCATTCTGGGAAAGCGGCTGGAGCGCGTGCGCATCGCCAGCCCATTTCTGCTGCGGACGGCGGCTCCGCCGCTTGGGAGCGCCGAGGGCCAGGTCGTGGCGCGGCTGCGCCGGATGGGCAAGCGGATCTGCATCGGACTTGAGAATGATATCTGGCTGGTGCTGCACTTGATGATTGCCGGGCGATTGCACTGGAAGAAGCGGGAAGCGAAGCTCTCTCCGCCGCGCGGGCTGGCGGCATTCGATTTTGAAAATGGCACACTGCTCTGGACGGAAGCCGGGTCGAAGAAGCGCGCTTCGCTGCACGTGGTGGCGGGCGAAGCTGGACTGGCCGCGCTCGATCCGGGCGGGATCGAGGTGCTGGATGCGGACCTCGATCAGTTTGCGGCGGCGCTTACTTCGGCGAATCATACGTTGAAGCGGGCGATGACCGATCCACGGTTGTTCAGCGGGATTGGGAACGCGTATTCGGATGAGATTCTGTTTGAGGCGCGCTTGTCGCCGCTCGCGCTTACGCAGAAATTGAAACGCGAGGAGATTGAACGGTTGTTTGCGGCGACACAGAAGAGCCTGACTGACTGGACTGAGCGGTTGCGGCGGGAGGCGGGCGGTGAGTTTCCGGAGAAGGTAACCGCGTTTCGGGCGGGAATGGCTGCGCACGGGCGGTACAAGGAAGCGTGTCCGCGCTGCGGGGCGAAGATTCAGCGGATTCGGCATGCGGCAAACGAGACGAATTATTGTCCGAATTGCCAGACGGGCGGGAGGCTGCTGGCGGATCGGTCGCTGTCGCGCCTGCTGCGCGAGGACTGGCCGAAGACGCCGGAAGAGTTGGAGATGCTGACGCGGGAGCGGAGATGAGTTGTCAGTTGCTACTTCTCTGTTGCCAGTACGTCTGGTCGTTTTCGAAATGTGAAGTGAGATTCCCACACATCGCGATACACCGCGATGTGTGGGTCCCCCTCAACTTTTGATAACCGGTTTCGAATCCTTGTTAGTAAGTGGTCAGGAAGCCGAAGGAGTAGTCAGGCTGTTCCGGACCGTAGGAGCCGAAGGATCCGACAATCTGGTGATTGTTGTTTATGCTCTCGAGAACGGTGGAAATGGATCCGGGGAACGGGACATCGAAGGGCGTAAAGACACCTCCGCTCAGCAGAAAGGCGTGGCTATGGTCATCGTCAACATCGGTGTAGGATCCAACGATGTCGCCGCTGTCATTGATGCCGAGCAATTCCGTGCCTTTGGCGCCAGGATAGTCGACCTGGATGTAGGTTCCGTTCTGGAGGACGAATCCGTGGCCGCCACCATCGGATGTGCCATAGCCACCGACGATGGTGCCTTGCTTGTTGATCGAGAAAGGTAGATTTTCGTTCGCGCCCCAGGCTGCGGGCACATCGATGTTGGTGTAAACGCCCTTGTGCAGCATGAACCCATGAATGATGGAATCGGGAGTCTGGTATTCACCCACGATGTCACCGGAAGCATTGACGCCATAAGGCCCGGTGTTCATTCCTCCGGGGAAATCGATGGACGTAAAGTTTTTGCCCTTCAATGCAAAGCCGCCAGTCTGGCCGTTGCAGTCGGCATCGATGCAATAAACGCCGATGATGAGGCCGGACTTGTTGATCCCGAACGCGCCCGATGAGGCCGCGCCGGGATAACGAATTTCCTTGAAGGTCGCGCCTTGCAGCTCGTATCCCTGGAAGGAGCCGTCGGGCAGGCTGACCAGACCGACGATTTTTCCTTTGTCGTTGATGCTCGCCGGGTACTGATTTGCAATGCCTACGGGATCGTTGATCAGGAGAATGGGATTATTGCCCAAGCCCGTTGGGGCGCCTGCGGGAGCGCCGGACTGACTGCGGCTGCCGAACGGCCTGTGCCGCGGCAGTTGCCGGGTGGCGCTTTGGGCGGACAGATGGGGTGTGAACGCCAGCAGCAGAGTCAGAATGGCTAGAGTCGTCAATCGGATGGTCGCGCGGAATTTGGTTTGTGGCATCGGCTTTCTCTCCTGAGTGGGGGCGAGTTCTCCCCTGCTAGCCTTACATGCGCAGGACGAGTGGAAATTGGCTCAGCGCGCGGAAACCGAACAGCGCAAAAGCGGAAACCGGACATGTCCGAAGGCGCTCTTTCGCGGGGGCGGGGCGTAGCAGATGATGGATGGGTCATGTTCTGCAAACGAATCATTCCTATCTTATTGACGATCGTGCTGGTTGGTTGCGGTGGGGTGTCTCCGTCGTCGTCTGGTGGCGGCGGTGGAACGGGCGGAGGAGGAGGAACGGGTGGCGGCAACCTGGCGTGCGACGTGATGAGCACCGGTCAGACGGCGAGTCTGAACGGGTTTGTGCCGTTCAGCAGCAGCGGGGCGTGGAATAGCGATATTTCAGCGGCGCCGGTAGATCCGAATTCGGCGAGCATCATGAGCAACTGGGTGGGTTCGGTCAACATGCATCCCGATTGGGGCAACGACCCGACCTACGGAATCCCTTACGTGGTGGTGGATGGAAATCAGCCGCTGGTTGACGTTCATCTGGGAGCTTATCCGGATGAAAGCGATCCGGGGCCAATGCCGATTCCGGCGAACGCTCCGGTGGAAGGCGGCGCGGGCAGCGGCGGCGATCAACATGTGCTGGTGCTCGATAACGGCAACTGCTTTCTGTATGAGCTTTACAACGCGTCATCGAACGGCGACGGGTCGTGGAACGCGGATTCGACGGCGGTGTGGGATTTATTGAGCACCGGCAACGCGCAGCGGCCGTGGACCTGGACATCGGCGGATGCGGCAGGTTTGCCGATCTTTCCGGGGCTGGTGCGCTATGACGAAGCCTCTTCGGGGAACATCAAGCACGCGTTTCGATTTACGCTGCCGCGCACGTACGCGGCATTTACGCCTCCGGCGTCCCATGCAGCGGGGACTACCAGCAATTCTTCGGCGCCACCGATGGGGATGCGCCTGCGGCTGAAGTCGAGTTACGACACTTCTGGGTTTTCGGCAAATACACAAACCATTCTTACGGCGATGAAGCATTACGGGCTGATTCTGGCCGACAACGGGAGCGCGCTTTATGTGACGGGAGTGTCGGACAATCGGTGGGGCGTCGAGATCGGGGAACTGAAGACAGTTCCGTCGTCGGCGTTCGAGGTAGTGCAGATTAGTCCGGTGTATACAGATTCGAATTATCCGACTGGAGCGGCACCTGCAATTGCGAGCTTTACGTCTTCGGCATCGCACGTACAGGCCGGTGGAAGCGTGACCTTGTCGTGGAGCGTGAACGGGGCGACCTACAGCGTGGTAAATCCGGGGGCGGGAGCGGTGCGGGGAACGAGTGTGGTGGTCTCACCGAGTGCGACGACGACTTACACGCTTTACGCCACGAACCAGTATGGGAGGTCGAGCGCGACGGTTACGGTAAGCGTTCCGTAAGGATAAGAGCCATGAACTGCGGGGATTCGGTTCCTGGGTCCGCATCCTCCAGTACCCGAGCTTACGCTTGGCATGGGCTAATGCCACGATCTTCACCTGGTGAGGGTCGTCGAGGTAAGCAATAAAAAAGCGGGCCGTTTCTACCCCTACTTCTTCACCACCCCAATCCCCAACTCCCGCAATTGGCCTTCGGCCACCGGGGTTGGGGCTTCCATCATCAGGTCTTTGGCGGCGGCGGTTTTTGGGAATGGGATCACTTCTCTCAGACTTTCTGCTCCGGCGAGGATCATTACGATTCGGTCGAGGCCCAGCGCTATGCCGCCATGCGGGGGGGTGCCGTATTCCAGTGCTTCGAGGAAGAAGCCGAAGCGGCTACTGGCTTCTTCTTTGGTCATGCCGAGGGCCTGGAAGATTCGGCTTTGGATGTCTTGCCGGTGAATACGGATCGAGCCGGAGCCCAGTTCGGTTCCGTTCAATACCACGTCATAGGCGAGCGCTCGCACCATGGCCGGGTCGCTCTCGAGCTTGTCCATGTCTTCTTCGTGCGGCGAGGTGAAAGGGTGGTGGGCGGCCATCCACCGTTTTTCGCCTTCGTCGTATTCGAACATGGGGAAATTCGTCACCCAGAGGAAGCGGTAGTCCTGGGCGGGGTCGCCGGTTTTTTTGAAGATGCCGTGACGGTCGGCGTATTTCTGCGCGAGCGCTACGCGCAGCAGGCCCGCGGAGGCATAGATCTGCATTTCGGCGGGTGTTACTTTGCGCTTGCTGGCTGGATGGACGGCGACATCCGAGGCGGTTTGCGCGCTGCCGACAACCAGCACGATCAGGTCGGTTGCAGCGGCGTCTCCGGTGTTGGCGCGAATTTTTTCGCGGATTTTGGCGCCGGCTTCAGGATGTTTGTTCTCGATGCGCTTGAAGTCTTCGAAGACGCGAGCTCCGCCTTTCGAGACAAAGAGGGGCTTGATGTCGTCGCGCTCTTTGCGCGAGAGCTCGCCTACTTTCGGGGTGCGAATCGCCAAGACTGGAAGATCTTTGTTGATGGCGAGGGTTTGCAACTCTTCGGCGGTAAAGCAGTCGCGCACGTCGGTCAGCGCGGGCAGGCGGAGGTCGGGCTTATCGATGCCGTACCGGCGGATGGCGTCGTCATAATCCATGCGCGGGAAGCTGGTTTTGATGTCGTGGCCTGCGGCCTTGAAGGCGGCGGCCAGAAATCCTTCCACCGTTTCCCAGACGCGCTCGGGCTGGGGGTAGGACATTTCGAGATCGATCTGGGTGAATTCGGGCTGGCGGTCGGCGCGCAGGTCTTCGTCACGGAAGCAGCGGACGATCTGAAAATATTTGTCGAAGCCGGAGATCATGAGGATCTGCTTGAAGAGCTGGGGCGATTGGGGGAGCGCATAGAACGTGCCGGGTTGTACGCGGCTGGGGACCAAGTAGTCGCGAGCGCCTTCGGGGGTGGAGCGCGTCATGAACGGGGTTTCGATCTCGAAGAAGCCCTGCGACGAAAGATAGTCGCGGATGGCGATGGCGACTTTGTGGCGCAGCTCGATATTGAACTGCATTGGGTCGCGGCGCAGGTCGAGGTAGCGGTACTTGAGGCGCATCTCCTCGTTGGCCAGGACGGTGTCTCCGGGCAGGAACGGAAGGGGCTTTGAGACGTTGAGAATGCGCAGCTCGTCGAGTACCAGTTCGACTTCGCCGGTAGGAATGTTGGCGTTGACGGTGTCGGCATCCCGTTTTTTTACAGTGCCGATGGCGGCGATTACGAATTCGTTGCGCAGCTCTTCGGCTTTCTTGTGGACGGCGGCATTGAGTTCGGCGTTGCAGACGACCTGGGCTACGCCAGTACGATCGCGCAGGTCGACGAAGATGATCTGGCCGAGATCGCGGCGGCGGTTAACCCATCCCATGAGGACGGCTTTTTTGCCCGCGTCGGAGGCGCGAAGAGCGCCGCACATGTGAGTACGTCGTAGATCTCCTAGAAAATCGAGCACGGAATTGCCTTTGGCTTACAGGAATGAAATCCGGTGAACGCTGAATGCTTGATTATAAATGGTGGGTGGGGCGGCCGCTTTTCGGTATTCGGTATTCGCTGCTCACTTTTCGCTCTGCTTGCGTTCTCCTGCTTGCCATGCGGCAGGAAAAAAGCCGCCCGGATTGGGCGGCTTTCCACACGGAGCTTGGCCTTCCCCGTCCACGCTCCGCGAAACGCGTAGCGCCGAAATCGAGCTTCCGAATCCGGCGCTCATTTAATTAGTAGCGCGACGGTGGAAGGAAAACGGGGTCATTTAATTTCCTACTTCGTCCTGGTGTCCTTGCCGTCCATGACTGTCGACCAATCCTTGCCGTCGGTGGAGATTTCGAATTTGTAGGCATAGGCACCTGGCGGCATGAGCTTCATGGTGAAGCGGCCTTTCATGGTCTGCGGGCCCATTTTCAGATCGCTTAACCAGGTCCAGGTGTCGCCGTCGACCGTGCCGGTGGAGTGGGTATGCTCGCCCATGCTGTTGAATTCGTCGTAGGTGTAGACCTTTTCTTGCGAGTCATAGCCCATATAGGCGGTGCTGGTGCCGCTTGGCATACCGCCGCCGCTGTATTTGGAGTGGATAACCACGAAATAGCCGCCGTCCATCCACTCGGTGTTTTCTTCCATGGTGAATTTTCCGCCGGGGCCCATGGGACCGGGCTTCATGTCTCCCGCGGAGGTCCAGTGGCCGACGAAGAAGTCGAGCTTTTTGTGTTCGGGGCCAGGTTTGGGGATATCCATTTGGGCAAAGGCGGCAACGACGGAGAGAAGAAATCCAAGAAGCAGGATGGTGGTTTTCATGCGGACTCCTGATTTGAATTTTCGAGGGGAAAGTATGCGGGCCGATGGTAGAAGGGCGGAGCGGCGATGTCAATGCGGCTGCTGTTAGAACTGAGGCTGAATCGACTTGAGAACGCGGGTCAATCGGGGATGAGACTGCGACTGTTTCAGGACGCGGTCTACGATGGGTCCGACGCCGGGAATGCGGCGGGCGTAGTACTGGGGGTCGACGAAAGGATTGACCTTTCCCTGGACGGGCGCCGGGGGAATCACAGAAAAGGCCGGGGGAGCGATCAAATCGCGATCGAAGAGGGATCCCTCTTTATTGGGAACTGTGGTCCACACGGGAAGTCTTCCGGGAGAGGGCGGGAGCAGCAGGTTGAAGTTCACCGTTTTACGAAATGAAACGGATGGCGGAGGCAGAGGCGCTACTCGCGGTTCGGTCTCCCATCCATACTCCGGTCGAGGTGGCAGCGAAGGGGACGAGAGCGACGCGACGAGCGGGCGAGGGGCTGCATTTTCGCGAGGCGGTGGATTTTCCGGGGCAAGAGAGCGTGGCGCCGTGGTACGAGGCTGGCGAATCCGGTTTTGTGCGGACCGGGCCTGCGCCGAAACGAGCGGCGCACAAAGGGCGAGCACGAGAAGCAAAAGCGTGGGGCGGTTCGCACAGCCCGGGTTGGGGTTGAAGGCCCGCACCGCAGCTTCCGATCGATTGGCCATGGGTGGGCATCTCTTCACCCACTTCTGGCAGGTTCGCCAGATAGGCGGAATTAGGATTCGCGAGCTCGGGAAACTGTTGTCTCCGGTAGGGCGAAGGCGGGACTGCTTCGGGAGTCTTAGCCGAAAAGAGAGGACGTCTACAGGCTTTCCGGGACGCCGGTTGAGGTTTCGGGCTGGGCGATACGCTGCGCCAGGTCGGCGCGCGGGACGGTCACCTGCTCGCCGGATGCGAGGTGCTTGAGGGCGAAGGCGTCGGCTTTCACTTCGTTTTCGCCGACGATGAGGATATAGCGGGCTTTGACGCGGTCGGCGGCTTCGAAGGATTTTTTCAGGCGGAAGGTTTCGTCGCCCAGTTCGACGATCAGGTCTTTGTTGCTGTGGCGCATTTCGCGGGCGAGGCGCGCGGCTTCGCGATTCATGCCCGGGCCGAGCGGAGCGATGTAGACGTCGGGCTTGCGGAGTACGGACTCCGCGGTTGCGGCCAGAGAGAGGACGAGGCGATCTTCGCCGATGGCGAAGCCGATTCCAGGAGCAACCGGGCCGCCCAGGGCTTCGGACAGGCCGTCGTAGCGTCCGCCGCCGAGGATGGCGTTTTGCGCGCCCAGCGCGCCGTGCGTGAATTCGAAGGCGGTGCGGGTGTAGTAGTCGAGTCCGCGGACGAGACGGTCATTCAGTACGAAGGGAACGCCGACCGATTGCAGGATTTCTTTGACTTGTTCGAAGTGAACGCGGCAGCCTTCGTCGAGAAACTGGCTGATGCGCGGAAGGGTTTCGATGATGGGCTGATCTTCGGGGACTTTGCAGTCGAAGACGCGTAATGGGTTGGTGACGGCGCGGCGCTGGCAGTCGGAACACATTTTGCCGACGACGGGATCGAGTGCCTTGCGCAGCGCTTCGTTGAAGCGGGCGCGGTCGCTGGGGCAGCCGACGGAGTTGAGTTCGAGGTTCCAGCCGGTGATGCCGACGCGGTCGAGGATGGTGGCGAGGAGTTCGAGGATTTCGGCGTCGCGGGCGGGAGATTCGCTTCCGGCGGATTTTGGGCCGATGACCTCGGCGCCGATCTGGAAAAACTGGCGGTAGCGGCCTTTTTGCGGACGCTCACGGCGGAATTGCGGGCCGATGTAGAAGAGTTTGTTGAGACCGCGTTTTTCGAGTTGGTGCTCGATGTAGGCGCGAACCACGCCGGCGGTGTTTTCGGGGCGGAGGGTGAGGGATTGGCCTTTGTCTCTTTCGGCGCGGCCGCGATCTTCCCAAGTGAACATTTCCTTGGCGACGATATCGGTTTCTTCGCCGACGCCGCGGGCGAAGAGTTCGGTGCTCTCGAAGATCGGCGTGCGGATTTCCTGGAAGTTGTAGGCGCGGAAGACGTCGCGGACGGTTGACTCGACGAAGTTCCAGAGCGCGGTGTCGGGCGGGAGAAGGTCGCGGGTTCCTCGGACTGCTTTGATCATTTTCGCTCTTCGCTAGTCGCTGTTTGCTATTCGGCTCTCAATGCTGGCCGCATGGCGGCTACTACTCGCCCTTTCTCTCGCGCAGATATTGCCTTTTGTATCCAATGTAATTTTCCACGTAGCGGAGGATGGTGTCTTCGTCCGCCTTTTCGAGTTTGCGGCGAAGCTTGCCCGGCGAGCCCATGTAGAGCGAGTTGGGCTCGACGATGGCGCCTTCGGGAATGAGAGTACCGGCGGCGATGATGGAGCCCGAGCCGATGACGGCTCCGTTCAGAATGATGGAGCCCATGCCAATCAGGCAGCGCGGCTCGACGCGGCATCCGTGGAGGACTACGTTGTGGCCCACAGTAACGTAGTCGCCGACGTAGACGCCGAACTGATCCTTCATGCCGTGGAGGGTGCAGCCGTCCTGAATGTTGGAGTAGTGGCCGACGCGGATTTCGTGGACATCGCCGCGGAGGACTGCGTTCATCCAGATGCTGGAGTGCTCGCCGAGAATTACGTTGCCGATGACCTGGGCGGAGTCGTCGACGTAGCTGGTCTCGGGAACCTGGGGCGTGACGCCTTTGTGGGAGCGGATCATTTGAATAGTGACGATAGCATGAAGACGCGCGCAATTGCAGAAGTCAGGCTGCGGAAGCGGCAGGTCTGAGTTTGAGGGTAGAGATCACAGGCGAGAACCGTTCGAGGCGAACGATTGCGATGAAAGGCACGGTGCACCGGTCTCTCCGCGTTATACAATTCGCTTTCGTGGGGGCAAATATGAAAGTTCGTTACGCGATCGTGGGTAGTTTTGTTTTTTCGCTGTTCCTTCCTTTGTTCCTTTCTTTGAATGCAAGTGCGCAGCCGAGCGGGGCGCAGGCATCTTCGCCCGACCTTGCCAAGTTCTTCGCCGACTACTTTGAAGAGCGGGTGCGCGACTCGCCGGAGTTTGCGACTAATATCGGGCGGCATGAATTTGACGACCGCTGGAGCGATCTTTCAAAAGAAGGACGGGAGCGGCGGCGGACGCATCTGGAGCGGGCGCTGGCGACGGATGAGAAGTTTTTTGCGCAGCAAGGGTCTCTTTCGGATCAGGATCGGCTTAGCGTCAAGCTCATGCGTTACGACTTGCGCACGCAGCTGGACGCGTTCGATATCGATACTTACCTGCTGCGCGTGGGGCAGATGACCGGTTTCCACAACAGCGTTTATCTCGTCATCGACCGGATGACGGCCTTCAACGTCAAAGATTGCGAAAACATCATCGCGCGCATTCGAGCTGTGCCGGCATATGTCGACCAGAACATTGCGATTCTCAACGAGGCGATCGCGCGCGGCTGGACGCAGCCAAAAATTGTTGCGGACCTGGTTATCGAGCAATTGACGAAGCAGGTGGCACAGGATGCTTCGAATACACCGCTGTTAGTTTTCCTGAAGAAAATGCCGGCGAATATTCCGGAGGCGGAGCGCGAGCGGTTGCGAAAAGAAGCCACGGCCGCGTTTGAAAACGATTTTCGTCCGGCTTGGCGGAAGGCGCTGGCGTTCATGCAGACGACTTACGCGCCGAAAGTGCGCGCCGGGGTTGGGATTTCGACGATGCCGGGCGGGGCGGAGGCGTATCGTGTTCTGATCCGTCGGCTGACTACGACCGACGCTTCTCCAGAAGAAATTCATAAGATCGGGCTGGCCGAGGTTGACCGGATTGAAGGCGAGATGCTGGCGATTGCACGGCAGACGGGATTCCAGGGATCGGTGAGCGAGCTGCAGGTGAAGCTGGAAGGCGATCCGGCGCAGAAGTTCCACTCGAAGGACGAAATGCTGGCGTATTGCCGGAATGCGGCGATGATCATCGAGCCGGAGTTGCCCAACCAGTTCAAACATATTCCGATGCTGCTGTTTGGCATTCGCGCGATTCCGGAGGACCGCGAGCAGACCAACGCGTCGAACGCGCAGACGCCGTCGCCCGACGGGAGCACGCCGGGCTGGTTCAACCTGCGCGCGTATGAGCCGGAAAAACAGGTGAAGTACGACAAGGAGTCGCTCACGCTGCACGAGGCAATACCGGGGCACATCTTTCAGGGAACACTGGCCCGTTCGCAGAAAGGCTTGCCTGATTTTCGGAAATTTTACGGCAACAGCGCCTACAACGAGGGGTGGGCGCTGTATGCGGAGTCGCTGGGCTCGCAACTCGGATTATTCAAAGATCCGCTGAATAAGTTCGGGCAGCTGGCCAGTGAACGTTTTCGCGCGGCGCGCCTGGTGATCGATACAGGGATTCACTCGATGGGTTGGACGCGCGAGCAGGCGCAGGATTATTTACGGGCGCACGCTCCCACGCAGGCGATTGAGGAGGTCGACCGGTATATTTCGTGGCCGGGGCAGGCGCTCTCCTACAAGATGGGGCAGTTGAAGATCGCGGAGTTGCGGAAGAAAGCGGAGACTCAGATGGGCGCGAAGTTCGATGTGCGCGATTTTCATGATGCGCTGCTGCGGGATGGATCGCTGCCACTGGAACTACTGGATGAGGAGGTAGGGAAGTATATTGCCGCGGGACAGTGAGCAGATTGCGCGGTGAGCAGTCAGAGTCAGATTGCGCGTCACACCCTTGAACCATGGAGGACACGGAGAATCCGGGTGCGCTGCTGTGTTCTAATCGAAAGCTAGCCTACACCAATGACTGAACAGGAGCTCCAGCAGGCGCGTGCGGAAAAGTGGCGTCTTCACCGGCGACCGGTGCGGACGCTGGAGGATGCGCGCGCGTTTCTGGAATCGGTGGGATTCTGCTTGATGTATCCGGCCCGCCCGAACCTGCTGATCCCAACTTTTGTGGGCGCATGGGTAGGGGAGGACGAGCGGTTGCCCATGCCGCAGCATGCGTTCGCCGATCCGCGGGCGGGCGAGGCGATGGAACTGATGGTACGCGCTCTGCGAAGCAAAGCTGCTTATGAGGCGTTCCTGGTGGATGAGAATAATCCGTTCCTGGTGTCGCCGGCGGTTTTTCCCTTTTTTTATGCGCTGGTGGGAGAGCGAAACCCAAAGGTCGCGCCGAAACCTGGGCCGCGGTCGGAGTATTCGCAGCTCGCCTGCGACGCATTCCAGATCATTCGGACGCAGGGTCCGATCTCAAAAAGGAAGCTCGGAGAACTGCTAGGCGGAGGATTATCGACGGCGGGTCTGGACCGGTCACTGCGGGAACTCTGGGCGAAGCTGCGAATTACGCGCGTGGATTACAGCGCGGAAGAAGGGTCGGTGTGGGACGAGATGACACGCTGGGCGCCGGACAAGGTGTGGGAGGGGGTGGGCGCATCGGTAGGAGAATCGCTCACCGCGCTGCTTTCGAAATATATGGACTGCGTGATCATGGCGGAGCAGGAAGAAGTGGAAGCGTTCCTCTCCAACTTTGTTCCGCGGTCCAAAGTGAAGGACGCGATCAAGGCCTTGCTCGCCGCGCGGGAGCTCAGTTACGTTCGCCTGGGGAGCAAGTCGCTGCTGCAAGTGGCTCCGCGGCGGGAGGCGTTTGTGCTGCGGCCGCGGGCGGAGGGAGCGTAGAATCGGTTCTCGGCTCCCGGTTCACAGTTCCCCAGTAAGACCTCTTCGATTTCGGCTGACAAGCATTTAGAATCGCCATTCGCATAATGCACGATTCCTCTCCACGAAAACTCATCATCGCTATTGACGGGCCAGCGGGTGCGGGCAAGAGCACCGTCGCAGCGCGGGTAGCGCGCAGGCTCGGGTACGTCAATCTGGAGAGCGGAGCGATGTATCGCGCGCTGGCGCTGAAGGCGATCGAGGGTGATGCTTCATTCGACGACGAAAGCGCGCTGATAAAGATGGCACGCGACTCGCACATCGGGTTGGAGCCGACGCTCACCGGCAACCGCGTGCTGCTGGATGGTCGCGACGTTTCCGGACGCATTCGCGAGCGCGATGTGACCGAGGCAGCGTCGAAGGTTTCGGTGCATCCGCTGGTGCGGCAGTGGATGGTGGCGCGGCAGCGCGAGATGGGCGCGGGCGGCGGGGTGGTGATGGAGGGGCGCGACATTGGGACCAAAGTTTTTCCCGATGCCGGTCTCAAGATTTTTCTGGATGCCGACCCGGTGGTGCGGGAGCAACGGCGGATGGATCAGCAGCACATCCAGGGGGCGTCGGCCGAGTCGATGGCCGCCGATTTGCGCGAGCGAGACCGGCGGGATAGGACACGGGCGGCGTCGCCGCTCGTCGCGGCCGAGGATGCGGTGGTAATCGACTCCACGTATTTGACGGAAGACCAAGTGGTAGAGCGGATCGGGAGTTTCGCGCAGGAGAGACTTGCCGCCAAGAAGTAGATGGTGGGTGAGAGGTTTGGGATTTCAATTCCCGCTGGTTTTGCCAACCGCAATTTTCTGCTGCGCTCGCTCAACCAGTCCCTTCGCAATTTGCGGCCAGCGATCGTGCGCTTTACCTCCCTCGCCCAGATCGGCGGCGGCGAATCCGGTTGCCGCCACGTCCTCACCGTAGATGATCATCAGCTCTTTACGCTTCTGCTCATCGAGCAAGTGCACCAGGCGTACATAGATCATTCCGGGCGGCATTTTGTAGCCGTGCGCGCGGATCAAGGCTTCGATATGTTCACGGTCCGAGCCCGGCGTCGTTTTTTCGTTGCTGGCGCGCGCCCATGTGTCCACGTAGAAATCCATACCGCCAATTTGCGTGTGTTGCGGAGAATCGTAGGTATGTTTCAGTTCGGGCCGGCTCGGGACGTAAGCCTCAAACTGCACCCAATAGAGCCGCTGCACATTGTGCTGTGCATCTGCTTCGACGAAGGCGTGAAGCTCGCAATCGGCGATGTCGTAGAGTATCCAGCGGTCCGCGCCGGCGTATTGAGCTGAGTTCGGCAGCCGGATGTCGACGGCGGGATCATGCTGTGAAATGACGCGGCTGCCCTCTATCTTGCGTTCCGGGTTCGCGCCAGCCAGCGAACCGCACAGCAAGGCGCACTGCATGGCCAGGATCCCGAGCCGCTTATGCAAATTCGACCTCCGATAAAACTTGCACTGCAAATGATAGTCCAGTTGCGGGCCGCGCGATTTCCGGCGATGCGCCTGGCCTGCTAAACTCAAGCCCCAGATATGAGAACGCTTAATTTTATTATCGCTTGCGCGCTGAGCACCGGCCTTTGTCCCAGGATCGCGACGCCGCAGACATCTTCGGCGGCAGCGCCGGCAACCGGCGGCCCGTCTTCGGGTCTCTCTTCTGGTCTTTCCTCCGATTTGCGCACACCGGAGGAGAAACATCTGCGCAATGTGCGGCAGCTGACGTTCGGCGGGTCGAATGCGGAAGCTTATTTTTCAGCCGACGGCAAGCGAATCATTTTTCAGTCGACACGCGACAAGCTGGAGTGCGACCAGATTTTCATCATGAATGCGGATGGCAGCGACCAGAAAATGGTTTCGGCGGGGAAGGGGCGCACGACATGCGCCTACATTTTCCCGCACAACTCTTCTCGTGAGGACAGAATTCTTTATTCGTCGACACATCTGGCTGATGCGGCCTGCCCGCCGCGTCCGGACTATTCGAAGGGGTACGTGTGGGCGGTCTATCCGGGATTCGATATTTTCACAGCGAAGTTGGACGGCTCGGATGTGAAGCAGTTCACCACCACTCCGGGCTATGACGCCGAGGCGACGATTTCCGAGGACGGGAAGAAGATCGTTTTCACTTCCATGCGCAATGGCGACCTCGATATTTATTCGATGGACGCGGATGGCAAGCATGTAAAGCAACTTACTCATGAGTTGGGATACGACGGAGGGCCGTTTTTTTCCAAGGACAGGAAATGGATCGTATACCGCGCTTACCATCCGAAGACGGACCAGGAGATTGCCGAGTACAAGGAACTATTGAAGCAGAATCTGATTCGTCCGACTACGCTGGAGATCTGGCTGATGAAGGCCGATGGAAGCGGCAAGCGGCAGTTGACGAATTTAAATGCGGCGAGCTTTGCGCCGTCGTTTTTTCCGGATGGGAAGCGGATTATTTTTTCTACGAACGTGGGCTCGACGGGCGGGATGGGGAATTTTGAGCTCTATACCATAAAGGTCGATGGCAGTGGACTGGAGCGAATTACGTTCAGCGATGGCTTCGATGGGTTCCCCATGTTTAGTCCGGATGGGAAGCAGCTTGTCTGGATCTCGCATCGCAATGGGAAGGCTCCGCATGAGACGAATGTGTTTATCGCGGATTGGGAAGAGTGAAAGGCAAGTTAGAAGCTAGATTGCAGAAGTAAAAGCCTTATTCGACTTAGGGTGCCGGTTCTTTGTTTTGGAGGTCGCGCTGCAAGTGATCCTTGATTTTTTCCGGGAGGCGCGAGGTTTGCAGGATTTCGGTCAGGTGTTTGTGTGACATGTCGCGCGTGAATGCCAGCGCCTTCGCGAGGGAAAGATGCCCGGTGCGCAACAGAGCGAGTTGAATCTCGTGGCGACGACTCCACTTTTCATGTCGTGAGACGGCTTGCACCAGGGCGGCGCCGGCTTCCGGCTTCGCGACGGCTTGCACAACGTGCGCTTCCGTCAGGCGTCCATTTTCAAGAGCCGTGCGCATGATTCGCTCTTCTTCATCGAGCAGGAGGGCGCCAGCTACATTCCCCGAGGCTCGGCGCGCCAGCGTCGAACGCTCACCCTGAGCAGTCGTTTTCAAGCGCGCGATCAGCGTTTCATCTGCCCTGAGTTTTACGTCGCCGGGCACTGCCGGCGAGAGCGCCACCTTCATCAGGTCGAAGGTGTAGAACTGACGGATCAGCGGCATGGAAACACGACGCGGGGCACGCGGGTGGCAGGCGAGCGCGATTTTTATTTTGCGGAGTTTGAGAATGGAACGGTTCTTGGCGAGCTGTTCGATTGTATCGGCGGCGAGATCGGCGCGCTCCAGCAGGGCCAGGGCCCGATCTTCGGTCAGAGCGGGGTCAGCGGCTTCGCGCAATAAAGCATCGTGTTCGGGGCTATGGGCTGCACCCTGCGGCGGAACTGCCGCGGCTCCTGGCGCGGAGGGTGGCCGCTCGTGTTGATCATCCATCAACGTCATCTGCCGGAGTCCGCCGGGTTCTGTTCTCGAATGCCGCGACCGCAACGATTGCGAAGGAGAAGCGGCACTCGCGTCTCTACTACAGCTTTTGTGATTGCATACCTGCTCTACGCGCTCGCGCCAGCGCACCTTGAACCGGATCGACAAACTCGTCAAGCAGCTGTACGCCGGGAAAACCGGCGACAAGTTCATGGTAGAAAACGTGGCGCACCTGCTCCGATTGACGAAGGACGCTGCCCGTCATGGCCACCGGCACGTGCGGCGGAACGGGGGAGATGCGCCGCATAACGATGGCGGCCAAGGCGGCTAGTTCCGATCCGGCGCGGGACAACAGATCGCGCGCGACGGAGTCGCCTTCACTTGCGGCGCGCACGACGATGGGAAACAGGCGCGGGAATTCCGGGGGCGGAATCGCGTTGGCGTGCTGCACGAGAGCGTCGATGTTGTGCAGTTTCCAGGCGTCCAGAATGAGCTCGGCGAGGGCGCTTTGGCGGCCTTCATCGCGGGCACGCAGCAGGGCAGAAACGGCGTGGCGGCCGATCCAGTGGCCCGAGCCCTCGTCGGAGATGGCGAAGCCCCAGCCTCCGGCGCGCACATTATGGCCGGAGAGGTCGCGGCCATAGACGATCGAGCCTGTGCCGGCGATCACGATCACACCGGGACCGTCGCCGAACGCAGATTGGAGCGCGATTTCGGCATCGCCGGCCACTTCGATGTTGGCTGTAAATTGGCGATCGATCTCCGCCAGGATGGAGCGAAGTTGGGTGGCGATTTCGGGGCGGGCGGCGCCGGCCGCGCCCAGGCAGACAGCGTCGATCTGGCCGGGGGAGATTTTCGCGGCAGCGCAGACATTGTGAACCACAGCATGCAGGGATTCGCGGGCTTGCGCCTGGCCCAGGCGAACTATGTTACAGCCGCCCGAGACGGCCGTCGCGAGCACGGTGGTTTCATTGGCCACCACGCAGCGCGTCTTCGTGCCGCCGCCATCGATGCCGAGGTAGAAGGCCATCGCGCTAGTTCTAACACAGGTTCGCGTCGACTTTCGGTGTGGAACATGCTTGTGCAATGCTCGACAATTCAGGGGCGGCCGCGAGAGTAAGGGGCTTAAGGCGCGGAGGGCCCGCTGAGGACGCTGAGAACGGTTGAGGAATTGGATTGGGATTGAATCGCATCGATCTGCTGATCATCGCGCTGTATCTGGCGGGGATAACGCTATTTGGCCTGCGCTTTCGCAAAGGCCAACGGACCATGCGCGATTACTTCCTTGCCGATCGCGATATTCCGTGGTGGGCTATTTCGCTTTCGATCGTTGCCGCGGAGACCAGCACGCTTACCATCATCAGCATTCCCGGGCTGGCTTACGACTCCAATCTGACGTTTTTGCAGTGGGTAATGGGGTATATGGTTGGCCGCGTCATCATCAGCTTTGTACTGCTGCCCCAGTATTTTCGGGGCGATCTCTATACGGCTTACCAGTTGATTGAGCGGAGGTTTGGTTCCGGGCTGCGCAGCGTTACGGCCGGGCTTTTCCTGTTGACACGAGCGGCGGCGGAGGGCGTGCGCGTGTATGCGGTGTCGATTGTGGTTTCGATTGCGCTCGGAACGGGCGAGATTACTTCGATTGCGATTATTACGCTCCTGACTCTGATCTACACATTCGAGGGCGGGCTCGCCGCCGTAGTCTGGACCGATGTGGTCCAGACATTTATTTATATCGGCGGAACGCTGGTTGGGCTGGTGACGATTCTCCACCTGATTCCGGGCGGATGGAGTGCGGCACATGCGGTGGCCTCGATCTTCCATAAGTTTCAGGTATTCGATTTCAAGTTTCCCGGTTCTCCTTTTCGAGGTCTCGGCGGCGGATGGTGGGATTGGCAATATGTGTATCTCGCGAAACCTTACTCGATCTGGGCGGGCATCATCGGCGGAGCCTTTTTCGTTACGGCGAGCCACGGAACTGACCAACTCATCGTGCAACGGCTGCTGGCGGCGCGGAATCAACGGCAATCGGTGCTGGCCCTTTTGTCGAGCGGAATCACAATCTTGTTTCAGTTTGCCCTGTTTCTTTTTGTTGGCGTGATGCTGTTTGCTTACTATCGCGTGCCTTCGGCGGAATTTGGGCGGGCAGACAGGATTTATCCGACGTTCATCGTCAGCCGGATGCCGCACGGGATTTCCGGACTGCTGATTGCGGCGATTCTGGCGGCGGCGATGTCGAACCTCAGCGCGGCGCTCAATTCCCTTTCATCGAGTTCGATGATGGATTTTTATTTTCGCTTTCGTCCGGAGATGCCGGAGGCCGGCCGGCTACGGCTCGCGCGGGTGGCGACGGTGGCTTGGGCGCTGGTGCTGTTCGGGTTGGCGGTGCTGGCCCTGCGTCACGGCGGGCGCGTGGTTGAAGTCGGATTGCAGATTGCGTCGGTCGCTTATGGAGCGCTGCTTGGGGTGTTTCTGCTGGGAGTCCTGACGCGGCGCGCAAATCAGACGGGAGCGATCCTTGGGATGATCGGCGGCCTCGCGGCGGAGCTTTATCTTTGGCGGATGACCCAGGTCGCCTTCACGTGGTGGGTTGCGATTGGAACTTGCGTGACCTTCGCGGTGGGATATTCTGCCAGTCGGGTGTTGCGGGAGCAATGAAAACGCTAACCACAGAGCGCACGGAGGGACACGGAGAAAGGCCTGAGCTGGCGCGCGATCTCAAGCTCTCGCATGCGGGGGCGATTGTCGTCGGCACGATTATTGGGAGTGGAATTTTTCTGGTTCCGCAGGAGATGATGCAGGCCGTCGGGTCGGCGCGGGTTGTTTACCTGGCATGGATGGTTGGCGGAATGCTTTCTTTTTTTGGGGCGCTGACTTATGCGGAGCTAGGCGCCATGAAGCCGCAGGCGGGCGGCGAATATGTTTATGTGCGCGATGCCTATGGACCGCTGGCCGGCTTTTTGTACGGCTGGACGTGGTTTCTGATTGCCAAGCCCGCTTCGATCGCGACGGTTACAACCGGCCTGGTGCGGACGCTGGCTACTTTTCCCCAGTTCGCGTTCTTTTCGCAGGCGTGCTTTTCGACGCCGCATGGCTCCCATTCCTTCGTGGTCACATACGGTCAGCTGGCTGCGATTGTCGCCGCGATCGCGATGACGTGGCTGAACTACATCGGAGTACGCAAGGCGGGGGAATTTCAGTTTCTATTTACCGTGCTGAAAGTTGCGATCATTCTGGCCATCGTGGTTGCGGGGTTCACTTACACGGGCGGCACGTGGGGGAACTTCGCGACCGAATTCACGGGGGCAAAGGGCGGGATCGCCGGGTTTTTCGCGGCGCTAGTGGCGGCGCTTTGGGCGTATGACGGCTGGAACGATCTCAATATGGTGGCGGGAGAGATTCGCGAACCCCAGCGCAGTATTCCACTCTCGCTGATCTGGGGAGTTGCAACGGTAGGAGTGCTTTACATTCTGGTCAACGCAGCCGTGCAGTACGTGATGCCAGCCGCAGCGGTGGCTGCTTCCGCGCGTCCGGCGGCAGATGCGGTTGGGCTGGCGCTGGGACATGCGGGGGCCGGCCTGGTTTCAGCGGGAATTGCCGTTTCGATGCTGGTGACTCTGAACGGCACCACCATGAGCGGGGCCCGTGTTCCGTTCGCCATGTCGCGCGATGGATATTTTTTCCGGAGCATTGCCACGGTTCATCCGCGGTTTCACACGCCCTCGGTTGCTCTGCTGGTGCAATGTGCACTATCGATTATTCTGCTGCTGGCGGGCGGGAGCTTTCGCCAGTTCTTCTCTCTGGCGATCTTCGCCGAGTGGCTCTTCTATATGATCGCGGGCAGCACGGTGTTTGTCTTCCGGAGGCGCGAACCGGATGCGGTGCGGCCCTACCGGGTGCTCGGTTACCCAGTTATTCCTGCCGTCTTTGTGCTGGTCTCCGCTGTCCTTCTGTACTACACGTTTACCGACAACTTGCGCTATTCGGGGGAGGGGTGTCTGGCAATCCTGGCGGGCATCCCCATCTTCTTTTTTTTCAAGAGAAAGAGCGTCGGGTAAACAACCCAAAGGGTAACCACTGCTACTAAAACTGGTTACCAAAGGACACGCGCAGGGGACACGTTTACCCCCTGCAGAAACTCCCATAAGGTGGAGACTCCAAGTCCTGAGCCTACTCCCCGGCTCGGGTTCCTCCATTGGAGCCAAAGAATGCCTACGGTAAAGCGCGAGTTTCAACTCGGAATCTTGCCCGAAAAAAAGTATGACTGGCGCACCTTTGCGGCCAGTTACGGGTTTGTTACGGCGTGCGCCGCGTTTCTTTGCTTTTTCGGGATCTTCATGCCGGATACGATCAAAGTGGCGTTGAATTACCACGTTACCGAGTTAATTCCGCGTCCGGCATTGCGGGCCGAGCGAATCCACAAGCTGCCACCGAAGATTCAGGCGAAGCTTCTGCCACCTGATCCGGTATTTCAGGCTCCGAAAATCGTTGTACCGCGAGAGGCAATGACGCCCAAGGTGAAGCTGCAGGAAGTCGAGGCTCCGAAAGTAGTGATGAACAATTTCATGCCTGCGGCACTGAAGGTCACACCGGGAGGAGCGCGGCCGGTGCTGATCCATACTGGAGATTTCTCGGGCAGCTCCGCAAAACCGACAGTGAATGCGCCGATCCAAAAAGTGCAGACCGGCGGCTTCGGCGATCCGAATGGGTTGAAGCCGAGCGAAAACGGCAAGCCTGGCGCCAAGCTGGTGGCTTCGGCAGCGGGCTCGTTTGACATGCCGATGGGGCCCGGACAGGGCAACGGCTCGGGGGGAGCGAAAGGGATCAAGGGTACGGTGGCGAGCGCGAATTTTGGGGACGGCATCGCGAGTCCGCGACACGGCGACGGCCGGAGCAGCGGACAGGGCCATGGCGTACAGGCTTCGGGATTCGGGACGCAGGAAGTTGCCCAGAACACCGGGCACGCTCAGCGAATGGAGAGCGGTCCCACATCCACCGGCGTCGAGATCCTGGCTAAACCGAATCCGGTTTACACGCCGGAAGCGAGAGAGCTGAAGATTGAAGGCGAAGTGTTACTGGAAGTTTTGTTCTTAGCGAACGGACAACTGCAGGTGAGCCGCGTGGTACGCGGCCTGGGACACGGGCTCGATGAGGCCGCGATTGCGGCCGCCAACAAAATGCGATTTAAGCCGGCCACCCGCAGCGGGCAGGCCGTGGATTCGACAGCAATTGTGCACGTGGTATTTCAACTGGCGTACTGAAATGGGGAGATGAGGTTATGCGCACCAGAAATTTGACGATCTTCGTTCTGGCTCTTGCTCTGCTGATGGTAGCGACGGCGGCAGCGGCTCAACCGACGGCGCCCGCGCCGCAAAACTCGCAGGCGGGACAGAGCTCACAAGCTGCGGCGTCGCCGGAGCAACCGGCTGCGATGGCGCCCCCAACCACCATGGACCAGGTGGTGGACCGCGCGATTATGCGCGAGAAGGAACTCGTCAAATATCTCTCGCAGCGCACGCCGGTGGTCGAAACCTATTTGCAGAATCTGACGCAGGATCCGCAGCTTGGCCCGATCCCGCAGGACGACCGTTACTTTCTGGGACGGATGGATTTGAGCGACTCGATCGACCGGTCCGACTTCCTCGCCGAGAAAGACAAGGACAAAGAAGAGAGCATGGAGAAGCGTCTGCTCGGCAGCCTGACCGGCAAGTTCAAGTTCCAGTATCAGCCGCTGGGCTTCTCGTGGATGATCTACGCCGACCGCAATGACTTTGACCGGAAGCACTACGACTTCCACTATGCGCGCCGGGAGTTCCTGGGAGATATCCGCTGCCTGGTATTTGACGTCATGCCGAAGAAAGACGCAGGCCGCGGACGCTTCGTGGGACGCATCTGGGTTGAAGATCAGGATTTCAATATCGTTCGTCTGAACGGCACCTATAGCCATCCGTCCCGCAATACTTACTATTTCCACATGGACAGCTGGCGTCTGAACCTGATTCCTGGTTACTGGATTCCGTCCTACATCTACAGCGAAGAAGGAAACTTTACGGCGGGCGCGAAGAACAAGCTCGCCTTCAAGGCGCAGACGCGGCTTTGGGGTTACAACCTGAAGCTGGGGAAAGCGGATGACGAGCTGACCCAGATCCGCGTAGACAGCGTGAAGGACACGTCGCCCGATGCGCAGGATGCTTCGCCGCTGGCGGCCGAGCGGGAATGGCAGCAGCAAGCGGAAGATAACGTAATCGAGCGACTGGAACGCGCGGGCCTGCTGGCGCCGGAAGGCGATGTCGACAAGGTTCTGCAAACGGTCGTCAACAACCTTCTGATCACCAATAACGTCGAATTGCCGCGACCGGTACGAACGCGCGTGCTGACGACATCACCGCTCGAAACTTTCAGCGTTGGCAACACGATCGTGGTGAGCCGTGGACTCATCGATGTGCTCCCGGACGAGGGCAGCCTGGCCATGGTGCTTTCGCATGAACTGGCGCACATCGTGCTCGGACATAACCTCGGGAGCCAGTACGCGTTCAATGACCGCATGCTGTTCTCCGACGAGGGCACATTCCACAACCTCGGCTTCAAGCACATTCCCGAAGAGGAAACGGCAGCGGACAAGAGAGCAGTTGAAATGCTAAAGGCATCTCCGTATGCGCAGAAACTGGAGACGGCCGGGTTATTCCTGAAAGCACTCCAGACGCGCGCACCGCAGCTCTCGGCGCTGCTGCAGGCGCACCTTGGCAACAGCATGACCGAGAATGGCACGGTGACACGCATGGCGGCACTGGAGACTTCGGCGCCGGCGCTGGATTGGAACAAGCTCGACCAGATCGCCGCGCTGCCGCTCGGCGGACGCGTCAAGCTGAATCCGTGGGACAACAAAGTCGAGATGGTAAAGGCTCAGCCGGTGGCGATCACTTCGGCGCGCGACAAAATGCCGTTCGAGGTAACACCCTTCTTCCCGCGCTTGTCGCGCTACAACGCAAACGGGCCGACGGGGAACTCGACGCCATCGACGACGGCGGCCAATCAGGCAACGACGCCGGCCACCGCGGCGGACGCTGCGCCGAGCCACTAACCAACCCCATCGCGTGGCGCGGACGAACGCGGATTCTTCGTCCGCATCCCCATAGTTTCAGACACACAAGTTGATCGAAGCGCAGGCTGGAGCCGGAAGAAATTCCGGGCTACCAGCCTGTGTCTACTACGGAAGCTCGTTGCAGAGCAACGACCGGGTGCGAACCGAGCCGTGCGCGCGCCTTTTCATTCCTATCCAATCCCGTGAAACTTTGATAGCATGGTGCACCCCGGGGCGCTTTGCGCCCAGCCGTAGTAGTCCCAGGGAGGGTGAGGATGATCCCAACTACAGATCAAGAGGATACTAGTGTGCCAAATGTTCGTGGCAGTTCGCTCAAGCTGTTCAGTGTGGTTGCTGTATTTGCTTTGCTGATTTCCAGCGCCTCCGCGCAATCGATTACAGTTCTCAAACATCAACCGCCCGATGGCGCCCAGTTGACGTTTCAGTTGACCGATGGCACCGTGCTGGCACAGGGATATGGCGACTCCGACTGGTGGAAGCTCACGCCCGACAATACCGGCAGTTATGTAAACGGGACGTGGACGCAAGTTGCCAGCCTGCCGCCGGCCTATTCTCCAGAGGCATTCGCTTCCGCGGTACTCGCCGACGGCCGGTTGCTGATTACCGGTGGTGAATACAACTTTCTTAACTTTACCTTGACGAACCTGGGAGCGATTTACGATCCAGCGGCAAACACCTGGACCAATCTTCCGCCGCCAAAGTCCTGGAAGAATATCGGAGACTCTCCGGCGTCGGTCCTGCCGAATGGCAACTTTCTGGTGGGCAACAAACTCACAACCAAAATGCAGGTGTACAATCCGTCAACCGGCAAGTGGGCCGCGAGCTCCCCGAAGGGTAAGTCGGATTTCAACGCCGAAGAAGGCTGGACTCTTCTGGCGGATGGCACAATCCTGACGGCGGATGTGTTGGACGCCCCCAACTCCGAAATCTATTCAACCGCCAAACCGAAGGGCTGGAAGACCGCCGGCAGCACCATCGTGGATCTCCATTCCCCCTCGCCCTTCGGCTGCCTGCAGTACCCGCCCAAGAACAAGTGCTACAACCCGCCTGGAGAGATCGGCCCGGCGATCCTGCGTCCCGATGGCACAGTCTTCGTGACCGGGTCGTATACAAGCACCGGGAGCGGGGCTGGACACACCGCGATTTACGACAGCCTGACGCGCGCATGGACGGTTGGACCTGACTTTCCGAGTGGCGACAATGCCGGCGATTCCTTTGCGGCTTTGCTGCCGAACGGAGACGTGCTCGTGGAAGGCGACAGCGGTAAGGGCTATTTGTGGGATGGAAATAAACTGACGGCCACCAACAATGTCCCTGGGTGTTTGATGGTGCTGCCGACCGGGCAAATCCTGGTTGGAGGAGTCGAGGTTTACAACGGTCCGGGCACTTACCAAACCTCATGGCAACCGGCGATCACGTCCGCTCCCACAAGCGTAACTCGCGGGTCGACTTACTCGATCTCCGGGACGCAGTTCAACGGGTTGTCGCAAGCAAACTCGTTCGGCGATGAATACCAGACGGCGACGAACTATCCGCTGGTGCGAATCACGAATAACAGCACGGGCCATGTCTTCTATGCCAAGACTCACGGGCATAGCAGTATGGGCGTAGCCACGGGTTCGGCGATTGTCTCGACGAACTTTGATGTGTCCGCAGCCACGGAAACGGGGCCGAGCACGCTCGTGGTGGTAGCGAACGGAATCCCGTCGCCGTCAGTGAACGTTACTGTGCAATAAGTTGTAAGGGAAACCTTAGATATAGTTATAAGCCTTTGTATCTCTACTTGTATGGGGATACAAAGGCTTAGTTTTTCTAACCGGCTAGAAATGTTTTCTAAGGTCTGCAAAGCGGTCCAAAACCAACAGGCGCTGGGACGCGGGAGCGCTGCCCAGCTCCTCGTGTTCGAGAATCCAGGTGTTGTCGTGAGGCACAAAGATCGCGTGTAAACCCGCCGCCAGGGCCGGATTGATGTCAGACTTCGGGCTATTCCCGACCATCCAGGTGGAATCGGGATCCAGGGCATACTTCGAAACGGCCGAACGATAGGTGGCCTCGTCTTTTTCCGCAACGATCTCAGTGGAAGAAAAATATTCTTTCAATCCGGAACGTTCGACCTTGCCGGCCTGCTCGGCAGGATGGCCCTTGGTCATGAGGATAAGGTGATGCCGGGTGCTCAGGTATGCGAGCGTCTCCGGGACGCCGGAGATAATTTCGACGGGATGCTCGGCAATCTGATGGGCAAAGCTGTGAATGCGCTGGTGCATCTCGGGCGTGACGGGATCGGCGGAGAGCTTTTCGAACGTCTCCATGAGCGAGTGCGCGAAACTGTGCAGGCCGTAACCGTGCTTGACGATGGAATCGCGTTCCACGTCGTTCAGTACGAGGCGTACCTGCTCAGGCGAGTACTCGCGATGATCGAGGAATGAAATGAATTTCGCGATCGCGCGTTCAAAATAAATGTTGTTTTCCCAGAGCGTGTCATCCGCATCGATGAGCAGAGTCTGGGCTCCGTTGCCATCCGACATGACTACTATGATACCGGCTGAGGAGTAGACGCGGTGCTTTGGTAAGATCGAATGCGCATGACACCCCGGGCCCTCCTTCGCTTCGTCACGGTCATTCTTTTCGTTTGTTTCACACTCGCCGCTCAAACGGGAAAGCCACGGGTTATGACGGGGTCGGCGGCGAAGAGCGGCGTGCCGGCAAACTTGAAAGTAGTCCCAGACCTAGCGGAACGCCTTGCAAAATTCAGGCGCGTTGAGATGCCGTTCCGGGCGGCGGGGCTCAGTCCTCGCGACCAGCAGATGATTCGCAAACTGGTGGAAGCATGCGGCTACCTGGAAAGCATATTCTGGCGGCAGAGCGATCCCGATGCATTGACGCTTTACCAGTCGCTGGCGTTCAGCACGAATGCGCGCGACATTCAACTGCGGCGGTATCTGTGGATCAACGCGTCGCGGTTCGATCTGATTGACGACAACAAACCGTTCGTTGGAACGAGCGCCATGCCCGGGGGCCACGGGTACTATCCGGCAAATTTAACGCGCGCGCAGGTGGAGCAATATGTCCAGCAGCATCCCGATCGCAAGAAGGCGATTTACGATCAGTTCACGATTGTCCGCTGGCATGGAGGCGATCTTGAAGCCGTGCCCTACCACATTGCGTATCGCACGTTCTTGGAGCCGGCTGCGCGGGACCTGCGCGACGCGGCGAGTCTGAGCAGCGATGCGGAGTTCGCGAAATTTCTTCAGCTGCGCGCCGACGCTCTGCTCAGCGACGACTATTTCGCGAGCGATGTGGCATGGCTGCAGCTAAAAAATCCGAAGGTCGATATCATCTTCGCTCCATATGAAACTTACCTGGATGACCTGCTTGGCGTGAAGGGCTCGTATGGCGCCGGAGTGATGGTGCGGGACGAGCGCGACAGCAAGGAACTGGACCTATTCGCGAAATATGTGCCGGAGATTCAGGAGGCACTGCCGTTGCCCGCAGAGGACCGGCCCTCGAAGCATGGGCTGGAGACGCCGATGGAAGTGGTAGACATGCCATTTCGCGCCGGCGATCTGGTGCATGGCTACCAGGCGGTGGCCGACAATCTGCCCAACGATCCGCGTGTGCATGAGCAGGCGGGCAGCAAGAAGATCTTTTTCAAAAACTTTATGGATGCGCGCGTGAACTATGTGATCGTGCCGTTAGCCCGCAGGCTGATGGAGCCCGAACAAGCCGCCAAAGTGACGAGCGAAGGCTACATGGCGGGAACAGTGCTGCACGAAATCTGTCACGGACTCGGCCCGGCATTTGCGCGGACAAAGGCGGGCAAGGTCGATATTCGGGAGGCTATCGGACCCTTGTATAGCGGGCTGGAGGAAGCAAAAGCGGATGTTACCGGAATGTTCGCGCTGCGCTGGCTGGTCGATCACGAGGTGCTTCCGAGGAAGAATCTCCAGCAGTACTACGCATCGTACGTTGCCGACCTATTCCGCAGCGTCCGCTTCGGCGGCGCCGAGGCGCACGCGCAAGGCGAGATTGTGGAACTCAATTATCTGCTGGAGCAACACGCTCTAATCCGAGATCGGCACGGCCGCTACGCGATCGACTATGAGAAGATGCCGGCTGCGATGTCCGATCTGACCAGGGAACTACTGGAAATCGAGGCAGCCGGAGACGGCCAGCGCGCCCAAGCGTGGTTCGCAAGATATGACGGGATGCCCGCGAGCCTGAAGGCGTCTCTGAATGCTGTTTCTGACGTACCTGTCGACGTCGATCCGGTGTTCACGTTCCCGCGAAACGTAAAATAGGTTTCGCACCAAAATCGTTCGATGCCGTTTACTGTCTCTCACGTAGCCGCGGTTCTTCCTTTACGGCGCACGCGGCTGATCTGGTCGGCGCTGGTGGTGGGGGCAATGGCTCCCGACTTCGAATATTTCCTCCTCATGTCACCTCAGGACCGCTATGGGCATACGCTCATCGGCTTGTTCCTGTTCACGCTGCCGCTCGGCCTGTTGACGCTCTGGCTCTTTCACGCTTACGTAAAAGCGACTTTGGTCGAACTGATGCCGGACGAGATCCAGCGCAGGCTGGCTCCTGTTGCGGGAGAATTTCGTTTTGGTGGCGCATCGCGGTTGGCGATGATCCTCACATCGCTTTCGCTGGGCATCGTGACGCATCTGATCTGGGATGCCTTTACGCATGGCAATCCGTGGCTGATTCGCAATTTGCCCGCGCTTCGCCATCCTGTTCCGGTGCCGGGCATTGGATTCGTGGCGCTCTATAAGCTCTTGCAACATGTGAGCACGGTTGTGGGATTGGCGATCTTGCTGGTGTGGCTGATGAGATGGTACCGAACCGGCCAACCTAAAGTTGTGGTTCAAAGCGAAGGCGGCCCCCGCCAGGCATGGCCGCCGGCAAAGATTGCGACTCTTGTCTCGATTACGGTATTAGCCGCGCTGGGAGCCATTTTCCGAGCGTTGACAGCCATTGGCGTCCCGTCAAATCACTCAACGCTCGCGCTGTTCGTCGGCGACCTTGCGGTGACGATGATTGCGTTGATGTGGTGGGAGCTTGTCGCGCTGGGGATGTGGCGTTCGAGAACACGAACGAAGTAATCGTCCTTGCTGGTGTGCGCGCCTGGAGGCGCGTCCTTATACCCAGTCGACGCGCGGCTCTTGCGGAATGATGCCGGCTTTGTGTCCCATGTCGAGCAGGCGGCGGACCGCTTCCCTGCCGTCGTCTCCGTAGTCGAGGGTGCGTTCGTTCACGTACATGCCGACAAACTTGTCGGCCAGCTGGGTGTCGAGATCGCGGGCGAACTGCATAGCATAGGAAAGCGCCTCGTCGCGATGATCGATGGCGTATTGGATGCTCTCGCGCAGCGCCTGGGTCACGCTCGTCATCGTTTCAGAGCCGAGAGCGCGGCGGATCACATTTCCGCCCAGCGGGAGTGGCAGGCCGGTCACCTTGAGCCACCATTTGCCCAGGTCGAGCACACGGTGCAAACCGGACTTATCGTAGGTCAGCTGGCCTTCGTGAATGATGAGTCCGGCTTCATACTTCCCTTCCAGAATCTGCGGGATGATCTGATCGAAGGGTACGACTTCAACTTCGATGCCGGGCGCGAAGAGCTGGAGAGCAAGGTAGGCCGTCGTCAGCTTGCCTGGTACGGCAATCTTTTTGCCTTTGATCTCGGTGGCAGTGAAGGACCGCGTCGAAACGAGCGTCGGGCCGTAGCCGTCGCCCACACTCCCCCCGCATGACATCAGGGCGTAATTTTTCTGAACATAGGGATAGGCATGGAACGAAATTGCGGTGACGTCATAAACGCCCTGCTGGGCATCGCGGTTCAGGGTCTCGATGTCGCACAAGGTATGGTTGAAGCGGAGGCCGGGCACACGCACCTTGTTGGTGGCCAGTCCATAAAACATGAATGCATCGTCGGAATCCGGGCTGTGGGCCACGGTAATTTCGCGAACGGGAGAAGATACGGTACTCATAAATTGTTCCAGCTTCTAGCTCCGAGATGTTAGCCTGCGCCATCCGCTCGCGAGTCCGGCGGCCAGCATGATCTTGATCACTTCCGCGAAGACGAACCAGTACAGTCCCCAACGAATTGTTTGTGAGAGGGAGTGCGTGAGGACGAAAAGCCAGCCCAAGCCTCCGGCAAAAAGGACGAATTCTCCGGCCAGCGCGGCGAGCGCCGCCCCACCGAAGCGGCGGGAAGTGCGCTCGTAGATCCAACCGGCAACGAATGCAACCAATGGATACGCGATCAGAAAGCCGCCGGTCACGCGGGTCAACTGCGCAATTCCCCCAGGTCCGGCGGGATTAAAGACCGGCAAGCCCGCGGCGCCTTCCGCGAGGTAGAGGGCAAGAGCGGCGAATCCGCGGCGCGGTCCCAGGACTAGTGCAACCGCCAGAACCCCAAAATTTTGCAGGGTCAATGGCACCGGCGTGAAGGGCAAAGGGACCGTGACGCGCGCACACAGCGCAACGAAGAGGCTAGCGCCGATTACAATTCCGGCTTGCCGGGACCATTCCAGGGTGCGCGAGTATTGTGGCGAGGCGGCTGTCAGCACATGGCCAGGCCGAGATTCGGCTGCGATTCTTGGCATGAACTTTCCTTTCGCGGAGGCGGATCAGACTTCCGGCGGCAGGCCGTTGTCAGCCCGGTTGCCGGGCGCGGGCGATTCCGCGTTCAGTGCCGCGGACGCCTTCATCTGCTTGCGCACGCGCACGTACAGCGACACCGCAACCGACACCACCAGCAACAGACTGACTCCCAGAATTAGAAACCACCAGAGCATCCGCACAACGCATTAGGATAGCAGACGCGCGCAGGAGCGCGTCTGTGATCGCAACTACTTCTTTCCTTTCGCGAGCGCGGCGCGGCGCTTCTCGACGTTGGCGGTGACGCGGGCCAGCCGTTTGCGCGCGAGCTTGGAGCCGGTCGCAACCTGCTCGATGTTTCCCCAGGCATCGGGATTGCCCATTTTCTGGCGAATCTCTTTCAAGAACGGCTGGATCTTCGCGAAGAGAAAAAACATTTCTCCGCTGCACCCGGGCTGGAGAAAAAGCTCTTCATTGAGCGCACCATGAAGAACCATCGAGGCCGCCATGTCCCAGTAGCCGCCCACCTGGCGAATCCAATTGTTCTCCTGGCTGGGAAACGCATTAGCGACCGCCAGAAAATCGTCGGCGCTTTGCGGCCAGAAGTCCACCAGCCACCAGTTTCTCGCCTTGCGCATTTCCGCTTCGCGGCGCAGCTCGTAAAGTTGGAGGATCAGTTGCCCATCTTGTGCAGTCGCTTTCTTTGCCATTTTCGTCCTCGTTGGATCAGAAATGAGTTTTCGGGAGTGCGTGATCTTTGTCTGGCGCACAACTTTCTCTTGCACTCCCTGCGGCCTTTCTCGACGCACTCCGCGCTTCAAAGCTCTTAACCGCGGAGATTAGAGAGAAAACCGCAAAGATTGCGGAGAGAATCTTTTACCCGGACTTCGCCGCATCCGCGCTTGATCCGCCCGGCGCTTCCCTCTCGTAATCACATTCTTTATTCGGACAGGCGATCACGGTGCCGTCTTTTCGGAGGCGCTCCACGAGATAGTCGTGCCCGCACTTGGGACACTTCTCAGCGAGCGGCTTGGCGGCCGAGGTGAATTTGCACTTGGGATACTTTGAACATCCGTAAAAGGTGTTGCCTTTGCGCGCGCGCTTCTCGACCAGCTCTCCTTCGCCGCACAGCGGACACTTCACGCCAATAAAATTCTGCTTCACATACTTGCAATCGGGATAGCCGCTACAGGAGGTGAATTCGCCGTAGCGGCCATGGCGAATGATCAGATTGCGTCCACAATCCGGGCATTTTTCGTCAAGCGGAATATCGGGCACGCGTTTGCCCTGATCGAGCCGGCGCGTGGTTTTGCAATCGGGATAGCCCGTACAGGCCATGAACTGCCCGAAACGGCCGCGCTTCAGGACCATCACACGCCCGCAGTTTTCGCAGTATTCTTCCTGCGCCGTCTCCTGCATATCGGCGGAATCGAGATCGGGCAGATTGATGGGGTTTTCTTTGGTGAAAGTGCAGGAATTGGGGTCGTCTTTGTCGTACGTGCTGCACGCATAGAACGAGCCGTGCTTGCCCCACTTGATGACGAGCGGCGCGCCGCAGCGCTCGCACTTCTCGTCCGTGGGCTTCTCCATACGCTTGATGTTTTCCATGTGCTTCTCAGCGTATTTGAGATCCTTGGCGAACTTTTTGTAGAACTCACCGAGCGCGTCGGTCCACTTTTCCTTACCTTCTTCGATCTCGTCGAGTTCCTCTTCGAGCCTGGCCGTGTACTGGAAATCGAAAATGTCTTTGAAGTTGTCGACCAGCAGGTCGGTCACAACCAAGCCAATTTCCGTCGGGGTGAACTTGCCGCCAATCTTCTGCGCGTACTGCCGCTCCTGAATCGTGCTCAAAATCGTCGCGTAGGTAGATGGCCGGCCGATGCCGCGCTCCTCAAGCTCTTTCACGAGCGAAGCCTCGTTATACCTTGGAGGCGGTTCGGTGAAGTGCTGCTCGGGCTTCAGCGCCTTGAGCGTCAGCTTCTGCCCCGCTTCGAGCGCGGGTAGCTTATGCTTTAGCTCTTCGTCTTCCTCGTCCTTCACGTCTTTCGACTCTTCGTAGACCTTGAGGAAGCCGTCGAACTTCATCACCGATCCGGTGACGCGGAACCAGAAAGTTCCTTTCGCGGACTTGGCATCGATATCGACGGTCGTCTGGTCAAAGACCGCCGGATTCATCTGCGACGCCACAAACCGCTGCCAGATCAGCTTGTAGACCTTGAATTCATCTTCCTGGAGATACTGCTTTACCTGGTCGGGATGACGCGCCACAGAAGTCGGACGAATCGCCTCGTGCGCCCCTTGCGCCTCTTTCTTCTCTTTATATGTATTCGGGGACTCGGGCAGATACTGCGCGCCGTACTCGCTGCCGACATACTCTCGCACTTCGGCAATCGCCTCGGGCGCAACGCGCGTCGAATCAGTACGCATATAGGTGATGAGACCGACGAGACCCTCTTCGCCGAGTTCGACACCTTCATACAGCCGCTGCGCGATCATCATGGC
>Ga0335078_10001386_pt1 | contig 36733 bp, 30 predicted proteins | sample Lox_Sample_32_FD_206711 | JGI IMG/M metagenome (GOLD analysis project Ga0335078, IMG submission 206711) | Soil microbial communities from Loxahatchee National Wildlife Refuge, Florida, United States - Lox_Sample_3.2 | ecosystem: Environmental > Terrestrial > Soil > Wetlands | place: USA... | reverse complement strand
TGGCCTAGGGCGCACGCTTGGAAAGCGTGTTGGGTGAAAGCCCTCGCGGGTTCGAATCCCGCGTCCTCCGCTCGGCTACCCCTGTTGGCTGCGCTCCGCGCGGCTCCCCGCAGCTCCCCGCAGCTCCCCGCAGCTCGCGGAGGATGGAGTCCCTGGGGGAACGACCCCCGGGACCCCGGTACGGGCTGACGCCCGCGGCCAGGCACCCGCCGCCCGCCTGGCAAGGCTGCTCGGTGGTTGCGCTGCCCGCACGCCCTCGCGGGGAAGAGCCCAGGCAGCGAGGGCGTCGGGAGAACCAATAACCTTGGCCCCATCGGCATCAAGAATATCATCGCTGCAGGCCACTGGCATGATCATGAATACTTTTCCGTGTGCTAACGCCAAAAACTCTTCATAACCATAAGAAGCTTCATGATCATGGCACTGTCAGGGAGGATGTGAGAGCAACAGGTGACTCATGTCACTCACTGGTCGCGGCGCCCTCTGCACGAACAGGCACCGGCACCACTGACCGCCGCGGTGAAGCTTCGCAGGCACCGCCGCGGAACTGCGCAGGCACCGCCGCGGAGCGGCCGGGCGAGGCATGAAGGCGGCCGCGAGCGCACCTCGCGCGGGGCGTTACCCGCCGCCGTCCTTGGGCCGCCGTCACTGCGATGTCATCGCGCTGCTTTGGTTTCCCCACAAGGGTTTGGGAAGCAGATGCCCGTTGCGGGTGAGGTCCCGGAGGACGGGGTATCCACTTGCGGGATGTCTTGCTTACATAGATATGCATGGTAAGAAGTCACCGGCACGTTTTACGACGAAAGGCGCGGATGGTGGCCAAGGCCAAGCCTGCGGGAACGCTCGACGGGAGCGGACAGGGCGCCCGCCAGCCGGTGAGTCAGCGCACGAGTCAGCCTGACCCCTTCTGGTACACGGCGAAGACCCGCCTGCTCGGGCAGCCGCTGGTCAACGAGGAGCTCGGTGAGCAGCGGCTGTCTAAGCCGCTCGCGCTCGGCGTGCTTTCACCCGACGGCATCTCCTCGTCGGCGTACGGCACCGAGGAAATCCTCATCGCGCTGCTGCCGATGGCCGGCCTTGCGGCGTTCACCCTGATCCTGCCGATGACACTGGCCATCTTGCTGGTGATGACGCTCGTGGTGCTCTCCTACCGCGAGGTCGTCATGGTCTACATCAGGCCGGGCGGCTCGTACGTGGTGGCTCGGGAGAACCTCGGTCCGCGCATCGCGCAGGTCTGCGCGGTGGCGCTGCTCATCGACTACGTGGTCACCGTCGCGGTGCAGATCGCGGCGGGCACCGCCGCCGTGGCGTCCGCGATCCCCGCCGTGGGCCCGTACAAGCTGGAGATCTGCGTCGGCGTCGTCCTCGTGATGTGCTACGGCAACCTGCGCGGCATCAAGGAGGCCGGAAGGGCGTTCGCGGTTCCCACCTACCTGTTCGCGGGCTCGGTGATCCTGATGATCGTGGTCGGCCTGGCCCGTCAGGTCATCGGCAACCTGCACCCCATCGACCCGAACGCGCTGCACGGCACCTACACCATCGGCTCAGGCACCGAGGGACTCGTCACCGGCGTGATGATCTTCACGCTGCTGCGCGCCTTCGCCAACGGCGGCGCGTCGCTGACCGGCATCGAGGCGGTCAGTGATGCCGTGGGCGCCTTCCACCAGCCAGAAGGCAGGAACGCCCGCAAGGTACTCGTGGCCGAGGGTGTCATCCTCGGCGTGCTCGTGGCGGGCATCGGCTGGCTCGCGCACACCACGCACGCCACCCCCTACGTCAGCGGGTACCCGACGGTGCTCGCCCAGGAAGCGCAGATCGTCTTCGGCAGCACCTTCATCGGGCACGCGCTGTTCTACCTGGTGCAGCTCGCGACCATGCTGATCCTCTACACCGGCGGCAACACGAGCTTCAACGGCTTCCCGTTCCTGACCAGCTACGTCGCGGGCGACTCGTTCCTGCCCAGGTGGCTGCTCAAGCGCGGGCACCGGCTGGTGTTCTCCAACGCGATCATCGTGCTCACGGTCACCTCGGTAGCGCTGCTGATCATCAAGGACGCGGACGTAAACAGCCTGGTGCCGCTGTACGCGATCGGCGTGTTCACCGCGTTCACGATGGCCGGCTTCGGCATGGCAAAGTACCACCACACGCGCCGCGAGCCGGGCTGGCGGCACAAGTTCTACATCAACCTCGCGGCGGGCACGCTGTCCGCGATCGTCGTCGCCATCTTCGCGGTGGTGAAGTTCACCGAGGGCGCCTGGGTGGTGCTCGTGTTGTTCGTGATCTTCGTTCCCGCGCTGATCAGGCTGAACGCCGAGTACCGCGCCGAGTCCGAGGTGCTTGAGACGGTCAGCGGTGAGCAGCCGCCGCCCGCACCGCATTACACCCGCCGGGTGGTCTACGTCCTCGTGGACGGCTTCGACCTGGCCACGCTCGCCGCGCTGCGCTACGCCAGGTCGCTGCGGCCCACCCAGATCCGCGCGGTGCACTTCGTCATCGACAGCCTGCGCGCGGAGAAGCTGCGGGACAAGTGGATCCGCGCCGACCGCGGCGTCGCGCTCGACTTCATCGACTGCCCGGACCGCCGGCTGATCAAGGCGGCGACCGACCTGGCCGAGCGTGAGGTCGAGGATCTCGGCACGCACGTCACGGTGATCCTGCCGCGGCGCAGCTACTCGCCACTGCTCGGCCGCCTGCTGCACGACCGGACGGCGGACAAGATCGCCGCCGCCGTCAGCCGGATCCCGCGGTCGGCCGCGACCATCGTGCCCTACGACGTGCCGAGCCGGGTGGCGGTACTGCAGGCCAGGCAGGCCGCGAAGGCAGGCAAGGGCGGTGCCGTCGTCACCGCGCCCGCCACGGCGAGGGCGGAGGACCTGGCGGCCACCGCGCAGGAAATGGCGCGGGAGTCCGACGTGGTGGGGGCGCACACCGTCCCCGATCACTCCAGGCACTCCAGGCACCCTGGCAACGGCGCCGCCAAGGCGGGCGTCGCCATGATCGGCACCGTCACCGGCGGCAAGGTCACGGTGGAGGGCAAGGTCCGGGTCGTGGAAATCCGCCCGGTCGAGCGGAACTCGGTGCTCGCGATCGAGATCAACGACTCGACGGGCAACCTCACCGCGATGTTCTACGGCAGATCGCACATCCCCGGCGTGATCTGCGGCGCCCGCGTCCGGTTCACCGGCTCCGCCCGCATCCGCGGCGGCCAGCCAGTGATGATCAACCCCGCCTACGAGCTGGTATCGCTGAGCGAGGAGGGCTAGCGCCAAGGGCGGTTAGTTGAATCGGTGGCCCGGCCGTGGAGGCGCCGGCGGTGCCACGGCGGCAGGATCATGGTGCGCGTGTCAATGGCGTGCCTGGCGCGGCACGCGGGGCCGCGGGTGCTGCCTGTCGGCGGGCCGCACCCGCGGTGGACGGACGGCCCAGGCGGCGCCTCCGGATTTACCGGTAAACAAATCACAACGGGTAAAGAAAAGACGGGTAGAACGCTTTTTCTTTACCTCGGGCAAAAAGTTTACCAGCTGAGAAAAATTTACCGGTAAAACGGCGCGCCCAGGGGCGCGTGATGCTCCAGCCTGCCCAACCCCGCCGCCAGCCTGCCCGGCCCCGCCGCCGACGGCCCGGCCCCGCCGCCGGCCGCCCGGCCACGGCCGCCAGCCCGCCTCGTTCGGCTACTCACCGCGAGGCAGCAGTTCGTACGCCGGGTTGATCATGGCCGGGCCGCCCTCGCGCATGGACACCTTCCCGGCGAGCCGGACGCGCGCGCCGGGCTCGAACCCCGGAATGCTCGTCCTGCCGTAGAACTTGGCGGTGAGCGTCCCCGTCTCGTCCGCGACCACGGCGTCGAACACGCAGCTGTTCTCGACCGGGTGGATCTCCACCGACCGGACCTTGCCCTCCACGGTCGCCTTCCGCGCCCCGTTGAGCTCACTGATCACGGTAACCCCGCCCCGGCGTTCGGCTGCCGCGGTGGTCCCGTCGCGCGCCGGGGTACCGGCCGGCGGCGGCACAGGCTCTTGCCTTAGCGGAACGGGGGCGTTTACTCCCCCATCGCCAGCCCGGGCCCCGTTACCGGCAGGAACGGCGCCGGCAGGCTGCGCGCCCTCCCCTGGCCGGGTGCCGTCGGCCGGCTGACCCGCGAGGCGGGCGGTGTGCCTGGCGTGCAGCAAGTGCACCCGGCTTTCCACGTCAAACGGGACGATCATGGCGGCGGCGTTGGGCACCTGGCTGACCACCTCGGCGATCTTGTCCGCCGTGCGGTCGTGCAGGATGCGGCCCAGCAGCGGCGCGTAGCCGCGCCGTGGCAGCACCACGGTGACCTGCGTGCTCTTCTGCGCGGCCTCCCGGCTGACGAGCTCGATTGACGCGCGGGTGAGCCGCCGGTCCGGGGTGTCGATCATCTCGAGCGGTATGTCCTGACCGAACCTGACCCACTTCTCGTGCAGGCGCTGCGCCCGGGCGCTGTCGATGACGAAGTGGACAGCGCGCAGCGTGGTGGGCCGCAGGCCGCGCGCGTACCTGATCGCGGCCAGCGTGGCGAGGTCCACGTCGTCCGCGAAGATCAGCACCACCCGGCGGCTGTAGTTCGGCTGCCTCGCCGGCACCCCCGCCGCCCGGCGGCCCCCGATGTTCTCCAGGACCTCGGCCTCCATCCGGTACTCCCTGTTGAGCCGGATGAGGAGGAAAACGAGGACAGGGAAGATGATGACGATCAGCCAGGCGCCCTCGGTGAACTTTACGATCGCGAAGATCACGACGACGATCGCGGTGTAGACGGCCGCGGTCCTGTTGATCACCAGGCGGCGCTTCCACCCCTGCTCCTTCACCCGCTTGTGGTACCGCGCCATGCCGAAGCCGGCCATCGAGAACCCGGTGAACACGCCGATCGCGTAGAACGGTATAAGGCCGTTGACCTGGGCCCGCGTGGTGAGCAGCAGGATGAGCGACACGGCGGTGAGCACGATGATGCCATTGGAGAGCGCCAGCCGGTGGCCGCGCTTGGTGAGCCAGCGGGGCAGGAACGAGTCACCCGCCACGAAGCTGGCAAGGAACGGGAACCCGCTGAAGCTGGTGTTACCACCGGTGAACAGGATTAGCGCGGTGGCCGCCTGCACCACGAAGTACATGAAGTGGGCCTCGTGGCCAAAGACAGTGCTTGCCTCCTGGGCGAGCACCGTGGGGTACCCGGCCTCATACGGGATCGCGTGCGTGACATGCGCGAGCCAGGAGATGCCGGCGATGAGGAACGCGACGATGGACCCCTGGGTGACGAGGATCTGCCTGGCGTGCTTGCCCTCCGGCGGGCGGAGGGCGCTGACAGCGTTGGATACGGCCTCGATGCCGGTGAGTGAGGACCCGCCGTTGGCGAAGGCCTTGGCGAGCATGTAGATCATGCCGAAGCTGAGCAGGCCCTCGGTGCTGTGCCCGATCGGGAAGGTGGCGCCCGGGTACGCGGAGACGTGCGGCAGGCCGACGGTGACCTCGCGGATCAGGCCGACGATGATCATCAGCGCGACCGTGGCGGAGAAGAAGTAGGTGGGCAACGCGAAGGCACGTCCCGCCTCGCGGATCCCTCGCAGGTTGCCGTAGCACATGATCAGCACGACGATCACCGAGATGACGGTCAGGATGTTCGAGCCGACCACCGGAACGCTCGCCAGCTGCGGGAACGCAGAAACGACCGCGGCCGAGCCTGCCGCTACCTGCACCGCGACCGTCACGGTGTAGTCGATGAGCAGCGCGACCGCAGCGACCTGGGCCACACGGGGACCGAAGTTCTCCCTGGCCACGACGTAGGAGCCGCCCGCCCGCGTGTAGACGGAGACGACCTCGCGGTAGGACAGCACCACGAGCGCGACACCTGCAAGTATCACCAGCGTCATCGGCATGATCAGCGTGAACGCGGCAAGGCCGACCACCTGGATCATCTCGATCAGCATTTCCTCGGTGCCGTACGCGGCCGAGGAGATGCCGTCGCAGGACAGCACGCCGAGGGCAAGCGGCCGGGACAGCCGCTCCTCGCTCATCTGATCGTTCACCAGCGGCGGGCCGAGCAGGCTCCGTTTGAGCTTGTAACCGAACGTCTCGGGCAGCCCGCCGTCCGGCATCACGTCGCCGGCGAGCTCGTCAGGGAGTTGATTAATCATCGCGTCCTTAACGCTAGGTGTGCAGTCCCCCGATGGCCGCAAGTGCTGCGTTAAGCCTAGTGAGCTGGGCGTTAAGGATTCGTCAAGACCTGTCACCGCGCCGCGGCCAGGGGATGAAATGGCTCTCAGGATGACTGGAAGTAAGCACCCGATGGCATCGGCGCGGCGGCTGGGCACGCCGCCCGCGTGGCAACGTGCCCAATCGCGGCGGGCACCCTGGCGGGGCGGCCTGCCCGCCCCGTACGCGCTGCCGGCCGGCTTCGCCGCGCTGCTCGCCATCGGCACCGTGACGGCCGCGCTCGGCGGCAGGCTGGGCGCCACCGGGGTGCTTGTCGGGTGCACGGTGGTAGTCGGCGGGCTCGCCGCCGTGGCCGAGCCGACCGCCGCGATGCCGCTCGCCTTCATCGGCTGGCTGACCGTCACCGGGTTCTCCCGGCCACCGTACGCCGACCTGCGGCTGACCGGCTTCGTCGCAGAACGGGCGGCGATCACGCTGGCGGCCGCCGCGCTGCTCGCCGCCGCCTGCGGCGCGGCGTTCCGCTGGCGCGCGGCAAGAGGGACACTGGAAAGCGTGGAACGGCACGAGCAGAGCGGCATATCCCGGCGCAGGCAGCTGGCCGGCGCGCTGCTTGCCGTGGCCGGGCTCCCGCTGCTCACCGCCGCGCTCGTGGCTCTCAGGCAGGACCTGAACCTCTCCGATGACCTGCTGATCTACCTCGTCGTCGTGGTCTGCGTCACGGTGGTCGGCGGCTTCTGGCCCGCGGTTCTCGCCGCGGTCGCCGCCTGCCTGCTGCTGAACTGGTACTTCACCCAGCCGCTGCACACGTTCACCATCGCCGAGCCGCGGAACCTGCTCGCCCTTGTGCTGTTCGTCACGGTGGCCGTCGCGGTGAGCAGCGTGGTCCACCTGGCGGCACGGCGCGAGGCGGACGCGGCGCGCAGCGCGAAGGAGACCCAGTCGCTGCTCAGCCTCGCCCAGACGGTGCTCGGCGGCGCGGACACCCCGAGTGACGTGCTCGACCACCTGACGGCAAGCCACGGCGGCCACGCCGAGCTCCTCGAGCGCGTGGGCGGCCGCTGGGTCAAGGTGGCGTCAAGCGGCGCTGCCGACCCCGAACCACACACGCTGCGCTTCGAGGTGCGGCCCGACCTGGCACTTGAGGTTCGCGGTCAGGCGGCGAGCGCGACGACCTCGCTGCTCGCCGGGTACACCGCCCAGGCGGTCGCCGCGCTCGACCGGGCCCGGCTGCGCACCCAGGCGGCGCAGGCCGAGGCGCTCGCGGAGGGCGACAGGATGCGGACCGCGCTGCTGCGCGCGGTGAGCCACGACCTGCGCACCCCCCTCGCGTCGATCAAGGCGAGCGTGTCCAGCCTGCGGCAGACCGACGTGCGCTGGTCGGAAGAGGACGAGGCCGAGCTACTCGCGAACATCGAGCAGAACGCCGACCGGCTCGACGCCCTCGTCGGCAACCTGCTTGACATGGGCCGCCTGCAGGCGGGCTCGCTCGAGCCGTTCCTGCGTGCCATCGCGGTGGACGAGGTGGCGCCGGTGGCGCTGCGCGGCCTTGACGACGCGGATCACCTGCTGATCAGCGTTCCTGATGACCTGCCGCTCGTCCGGGCAGATCCCGGGCTGCTCGAGCGGGTGCTCGCCAACCTCTTCTCCAACGCGCTACGGCACTCGCCTCCCGACATGCGGCCGATGCTGCGTGCCAAGGAAGACGGCGACCGGGTGATCATCGACGTGGTCGATCACGGCTCCGGGGTGCCTGACGGCCTCAAGAATCAGATCTTCGAGCCGTTCGCGCGGCTTGACGCGCGGTCACCGGGCGTGGGGCTCGGGCTCGCCGTCGCCAAGGGGTTCGCTGAGGCGATGGGCGGGACGATCGTCGCGGTCGACACGCCTGGCGGCGGGCTCACCGTGCGCGTGACGCTGCCCGCGCTCGTGAGCGGCGCCCGCGCTCCCCTTGGAGCCGACTGATGACCCGGGTACTCGTCATCGACGACGAGCCGTCGATCCTGCGGGCACTGCGGATCAACCTGACCGCGCGTAACTACGAGGTGTCGACCGCGAGCGACGGCACGTCCGGCCTGGCCGCCATCTCCCGTGAGCGGCCGGACGCGGTCATACTCGACCTCGGCCTGCCCGACATGGACGGCACCCAGGTGATCCACGGGGTCCGCGGTTGGTCCGCCACGCCGATCATCGTCTTGTCGGTGTGGGGCGCGGAGCACCAGAAGGTCGCCGCGCTTGACGCCGGAGCCGACGATTACGTCACGAAGCCGTTCGGCATGGACGAGCTGCTCGCCCGGCTCAGGGCGGCGGTCCGCCGGGCGGCTCCCGCCCCCGACGAGCCCGTCGTCGCCACCGAGGACTTCACCGTTGACCTGGCCGCCAAGCGGGTGACGCGGGACGGCGCCGACGTCCGGCTCACCCCGACCGAGTGGCAGCTACTTGAGATCCTGGTACGCAACCGCGGCCGGCTGATCACCCAGAAGCAGCTGCTCCGGGACGTGTGGGGTCCCTCCTACGGATCGGAGTCCAACTACCTGCGGGTCTACGTCGCGCAGCTGCGCCGCAAGCTGGAGCCGGAGCCGTCAAGGCCAAGGTACCTGCTCACCGAGCCTGGCATGGGCTACCGCTTCCAGGGCTGAACGCCCGCACGGCTGGCGGACGGCGGGGCGGCGGGGCAATATCGGACCTGGCGGTGTGACCCTGCCCTCCGCCTGGGTACGTCCGGCTGTGCGGCAATCCCTCGCCGGCGAGACTACAGCGGCAGCCGGGTGATGCTGCCCGCCCCGTCCTGACCGGGCAGCGCGTCCGGCGGCTCCTCGACCTGGCGGGGGCGCCCGGCGTCCGCGACCCCGTTTCCCGCGTTGCCGAAGAAGCCGCCTATGCCCTCCAGGGCCTTGCCGAGCTCGCTCGGCACGATCCACAGCTTGTTCGCGCCGCCCTGGGCGATCTCTGGGAGCATCTCCAGGTACTTGTAGGCGAGCAGCCGCTGATCGGGGTTGCCCTCGTGGATCGCCTGGAAGACCGTCGCGATCGCCTGCGCCTCGCCCCTGGCCCTGGTGGCCTGCGCGGTCGCCTCCGCGTCCGCGCGCACCACGGTGGCCTCCGCCTCGCCGCGTGCCCGCAGCACCGCCGCCTGCCGTGCGCCCTCCGCGGTCAGGATGGCCGACTGCTTGGCGCCCTCGGCGGACAGGATGGCGGCGCGCTTGTCCCGGTCGGCGCGCATCTGCTTCTCCATCGAGTCCTGGATGGACGCGGGCGGCTCGATCGCCTTGAGCTCCACTCGGCTGACCCGCAGGCCCCACCGGCCCGTGGCCTCGTCCAGCTCCTTCCGTAGCTCGCCGTTGATCTTGTCCCGCGATGTCAGGGTCATGTCCAGGTCCATGCCGCCGACCACATTCCGCAAAGTGGTGACGGTGAGCTGCTCGACCGCGGCCACGTAGTTGGCGATCTCGTAGGTCGCCGCCCTAGCGTCGGTGACCTGGAAGTAGATGACCGTGTCGATGTCGACCACCAGGTTGTCCATGGTGATGACCGGCTGCGGCGGGAAGCTCACCACCTGCTCGCGCAGGTCGATCAGCGGGCGCAGCCGGTCGATGAACGGCATCACCACGTTGAGGCCCGCGTACAGCGTGCGGTGGTACCGGCCGAAACGCTCGACGATGCCCGCCCGCGCCTGCGGCACGATCCGGACCGACCGTGCCACGGCGAATATCGCCAGGCCGATGACTAGGACAAGGAGGATTATCGCGACTATGGTGCCCATCACCGTCATCTCCGCCCATGGACCCGATAAGGCAACGGTAACTCCGCCACGCGTTTAGTTCCAGGGGAGGTACGTTGGGTGACCGGCCACCGTTACCTGGCCCAGGCCCGCCACCTGTTCTCATGGCGCTCTATTTCCAGGGGGATGCCAAAGCAGCGGGACAGGTTCTTCGCGGTGAATACTTCCTCGATGGGGCCCGCGGTGAGGACGGTGCCGCGGCGCAGCAGCATCGCGTGGGTGAACCCGTCGGGCACCTCCTCGACGTGGTGCGTGACGAGCACCATCATGGGCGCCTTGGGATTCGCCGCGAGCGTGGAAAGGCGACGCAGCAGGTCCTCGCGGCCGCCCAGGTCAAGGCCGGCCGCCGGCTCGTCGAGCAGGAGCATCTCCGGGTCGGGCATCATGGCCCGCGCGATCTGCACCCGCTTGCGCTCGCCCTCGGACAGGGTGGCAAACCGCCGCCTGATCAAGTGGGCGCAGCCGAGCGCGTCAAGCAGCTCCACGGCCCTTGTCACGTCGGAGGACTCGTACTCTTCCTTCCACCGGCCGAGGATCGCGTAAGAAGCGGTAAGCACCAGGTCGATGACCTTCTCGCCGGCGGGCACCCGCTCGGCGAGCGACGCGCTCGTCAGGCCTATCCTTGGCCGCAGCTCGAAGACGTCAACGTCGCCGAGCCGCTCTCCGAGCACCTCGACGGTGCCCTCGGTCGGGTGCAGCAGCGTGGCGGCCACCTGGAGCATCGTGGTCTTGCCCGCTCCGTTCGGGCCGATCACGATCCAGCGCTCGTCCTCGTGCGCGGTCCAGTCAACGTTGCGCAGCAACAGCGACGTCTCACGCCGGACAGAAACGCCGCGCAGCTTGAGCACCTCGTCAGACACTGCCCCTCCTCACGCATGGCCGGCCACCGCCGGGCCGGACGGCCGCCGAGACCGAACCTATGCCACCACGCCCCGATCAGCCATCCAGGCGCCAGGATGAGCCGCCGCGAGTTGGTCACAGCCGCCCGGAGGCGCCCGGGCAGAAGGTACCGTGAGGGCGAGATGAAACGACCAAGGACCACGATCCTGATCACGCTGACCGGCCGTGACCGGCCCGGCGTTACCTCGCGGCTGTTCAGTGCCCTTGCGCGCTTCCCGCTGAGCGTAGCTGACATCGAGCAGGTGACGATCAAGGGCAGGCTCGTGCTTGGCGTCCTGCTCGCCTGCGACGCACCCCCCGACCTGACCACGATCTATCGCGTCGTCACCGAGCTTGCCAGCGACCTCGGGCTGGAGGCGGAGATCACCACCGGCTCGGCGGAGGCGCCGTCAGGCGCGTCATCGCGAAGGGTCAGCGGCAGGCTGCACGTCACCGTGCTTGGCAGCCCGCTGCTGCCGGACGGAGTTGCCGCGGTCGCGGGCAGGATCGCGGCGAGCGGCGCCAACATCGACCGGATCACCCGGCTGGCGAGCGATCCGGTGACCTGCGTTGAGCTCGATGTCTCCGGGGCCGACCCCGGGTCGCTGCGGCAGGCGCTCGCCCAGGTGGCCGGCGACAGCGGCGTTGACGTGGCCGTGCAGCGCGCGGGCCTGCACCGCCGCGCGATGCGGCTGATCGTGATGGACGTCGACTCCACGCTGATCCAGGACGAGGTCATCGACCTGCTCGCGGAGCGGGCCGGCTGCGCCGACGAGGTGGCCAAGGTGACAGAATCGGCCATGCGCGGCGAGCTCGACTTCGCGGCCTCGCTGCGGGAGCGGGCCGCGCTGCTCGCCGGCCTTGACGCCGCCGTGCTCGATGAGGTGCGCGCCAGCCTGCGGCTCACGCCCGGGGCGCGGACGCTGGTGCGGACGCTCAAGCGGCTCGGCTATAAGTGCGGGATCGTGAGCGGCGGGTTCACCGCGGTGATCGAGCCGCTCGCCGACGAGCTCGGCATCGATTACGTGGCGGCGAACACCCTGGAGGTGGCCGAAGGCAGGCTGACCGGCCGGGTGCTCGAGCCGGTCGTCGATCGGGAAGGCAAGACCTTGGCGCTGCGCAGGTTCGCGCAGGCGGCCGGCGTCCCGCTGTCGCAGACCGTCGCGGTCGGTGACGGCGCCAACGACCTTGGCATGATCGGCGCGGCCGGCCTTGGCGTCGCGTTCAACGCCAAGCCGGTGGTCCGTGACGCGGCCGACACCGCCGTCAACGTCCCGTACCTGGACACGATCCTTTACCTGCTCGGCATACCGCGCGACGCCGTGGACGCCGCCGACCAGGCGGACGAGTTAGGGCCGTCGGCCCGGCCGGCATCGCGCGGCATCCCCGGCAAGCGCTGTCCACCGCAAGCGCTGTCCACCGCAAACGCTGTACGCGCCGCAAACGCTGTACGCGCCGCAAACGCTGTACGCGCCGCAAACGCGATGGCCCTCCGCGCCGGGGTGCTCCCGGCGCGGAGGGCCATCAGCTCGCGGGCTACCGCCCGCCTGGGTGCGATTACTCCGCGGGCGACGAGTCGGCTGGCGCCGGCTTGCCGTTTCCGTTGCCGTTGCCCACCAGGCCGTTCGCCGCGTGGTCCGCGGCCGAATGAGCCGGCGGGACCGCCACGGTGGCGGGCTCGGTTCCCTCCGGTGAGCCGACGCTGGCCGCGGGGGAGGTGGCGCCGCTGACCTCGGCGCCCGCCGGGACGTCCTCGCCCATGCTGTGCGCGCGGCGCTTGGAGATGACCACGGCCGCGACGATGATGACCACGGCGCCGACGGCGACCCCGACCCGCAGGCCTGTGTTGCCGCTGTATTTCACCACGGACGTCGCGATCAGCAGCGAGACCAGGTTCATGACCTTGATCAGCGGGTTGATCGCCGGGCCCGCGGTGTCCTTGAACGGGTCGCCCACGGTGTCGCCGATGACGGTCGCCGCGTGCGCCTCGGAGCCCTTGCCGCCGTGGTGGCCGTCCTCGACCAGCTTCTTGGCGTTGTCCCAGGCGCCGCCGGAGTTGGCGAGGAAGACCGCCATCAGCACGCCCGCGGCGATGGCCCCGGTCAGGTAGGAGCCGAGCGGCGCGTAGCCGAACGTGAACCCGACCGCGATCGGGGTGAGCACCGCGAGCAGGCCCGGGGTGACCAGCTCACGCAGCGAGTCCGCGGTGACGATGTCCACCACCCGCGAGTAGTCGGGCTTCTCGGCGAACGTCATGATCCCCGGGTGGTTGCGGAACTGCATGCGCACCTCGAGCACGACCCGCTGTGCCGCCCGGCCCACCGCCATGATCAGCAGGCTGGAGAACAGGAACACCACCGACGCGCCGATGATCAGGCCGACGAGGACGTTCGGCTGCGACACGTTCAGGGAGAACGTGCTGGCCGCGCCGGCCGGCAGCGCCGACACCACCGAGTCGCGGAACGAGCCGAACAGCGCCGTGGCGGCCAGCACCGCGGTCGCGATCGCGATGCCCTTGGTGATCGCCTTGGTGGTGTTGCCGATCGCGTCCAGCTTGGTCAGCGCCTGCGCGGCATCGCCCTCCACCTCGCCTGACATCTCCGCGATGCCCTGCGCGTTGTCGGTCACCGGGCCGAAGGAGTCCATCGACACGATCACGCCGACCGTGGTAAGCAGGCCGCCGCCGGCCATGGCCACCGCGAACAGCGCGATGGTGGCGTTGCCTGTGGCCAGCAGGTAGGAGCCGAACACCGCCGCGCCGATCAGCAGCGCGGAGTAGACGGCCGACTCCATACCTGACGAGATGCCGGACAGGATCACGGTGGCCGCACCGGTCTCCGAGCTCTGCCCGATGTCCCTGACCGGCCGCCGGGTGGTCTCGGTGAAGTACCCGGTGAGCAGCTGGATCGCGGATGCCAGCACGATACCGATCAGCACCGCGCCGAACGCGATCCACCGCGGGTCGCCGTTGTAGCCCGCGATGGAGGCGTCGGTGATGCCCGCAAGCGCGCTGAACTTCGACGGCAGGAACGTGAAGCACAAGATCGCGACCCCGATGACCGAGATCACCGCCGAGATGAAGAAGCCGCGGTTGATCGCGCTCATCCCGCTGCGGTCCCGTGCCAGCGGCCGCACAGAGAAGATGCCGATCACCGCCGTGATCACGCCGATCATCGGGACGATCAGCGGGAAGATCAGGCCCTTGTCACCGAACGCGGTCTTGCCCAGGATCAGCGAGGCGACCAGCATGACCGCGTAGGACTCGAACAGGTCCGCCGCCATGCCGGCGCAGTCGCCCACGTTGTCGCCCACGTTGTCGGCGATCGTCGCGGCGTTGCGCGGGTCGTCCTCAGGTATGCCCTGCTCGACCTTGCCGACCAGGTCCGCGCCAACGTCTGCGGCCTTGGTGTAGATGCCGCCGCCGACTCGCATGAACAGCGCGAGCAGCGCCGCGCCGAACCCGAAGCCCTCGAGCACCTCCGGCGCGTTGGCCCGGTAGATCAGCACCACGATAGCCGCGCCGAACAGGCCAAGGCCCACCGTGAACATGCCTGCCACGCCGCCGGTGCGGAACGCGATCCGCATCGCGCGGTGCTCGCCAGACTCCCGGGCCGCCGCCGCGACCCGGACATTGCCCCGGACGCACAGGGACATGCCGGTGAATCCGGTCAGCGCGGAGAACAGCGCCCCGACAACGAAGAAGGCGCTGCGGCCCCAGCGCACGCTGTCGCCATCGGCCGGCAGCACAAGCAAGATCCAGGGAATGATGAAGGCGAAGACGCCAAGCGTCCTGAACTGCCTCCTCAGGTAGGCCGCCGCACCCTCCTGCACCGCGTGAGAGATCTCCTGCATCTTCGCGGTTCCCTGGCTGGCCGCCAGGACCTCGCGCACCAGCCAGCCCGCCACTCCAAGAGCTGCCAGTGCGACAACCGCGACGATCACAACCCACGTGAGGTTGCCGCCGCTAACGCTGACCGGGGCCACCGGTCCGCCCGCCGCGAGGGCGGGACTGAGCATAGACATTCAATCTCCTTCGACGTCTGGCATGCGCCGCTAAGTCAGTCGCTGGCCTGATAACGATCACTTAATCCGCCCCGGCAAGACCCGGAGGCTAAAGGCGGCGTGGCCGGAGTATACGCTGCCTACTTGGGGTCTTGAAGGGACATAGGTTTTTTATATTTCCAGAAGCAAATATTGATGTTAGGTAGTGACCCTGAGCCCCGTAAGCCTCACGCGTCACAGTCCCGGTCCCACCGTATTGTGATTTGCCCCAGTTTGACCAGATGGCATGTTGCCGGAGTCGGGCCAAGACGGCACAGTGCCCGGCCCGCCGGCCCTTCCCGGGACGCGAGCCGGGCACTGTGATTGCGCCACATCCCGGATTCAGGCAAGTTCACCGGACCGCCTCGGCGGCCGGGGCCGCGGTCATCCGGCCCGGCGCTTCCAGCTCATCGTGACGCTGGTGCCCGGGCCCGCGGACGCGATGCGGACGTCGTCGGCGAGCCCCGCGATCACGGCGAGCCCGACCCCGTCGGGCAACCGGAGCGGTGCCTCGCCGTCGAGCACGGCGAAGCTGCCGCCACGCCCGGCGGAGGCGTCCTGGGAGCCGGCGCCGTTACCTTCCGCCGCGGCCGAGCCGTCCGCTGCTTCCGGCACGGCGTCGGTCACCACTACCTCGAACTGCTCCCCGTCGTCGGTGAGCTCTACCCTGATGGGCTGCCCCGGACAGTGCCGCTGGTGCGCTTCGACCGCGCGAGAGCAGGCCTCGCCCACGGCGAGGCGTACCTCATCGAGCAGCGACTCGGCTACGCCGCTGCGGCGCGCGACCGCGGTGGCAACCAGCCGGGCGGTCCGCACGTGGACGGGCAGCGGCGTGAAGGTGACTTCGACGGTGGCCATTGTGCAACGGAAGGCTTACTTCTCGGCCTTCCGGGCGGCGATGGCCTGGTCCACGGAGTCGTGGATCCCGAACACCTTGGTGAGGCCGGTGATACGGAAGATCTTGAGTATGCGCTCCTGCGTGCAGACCAGGTCAAGCGACCCGTCGTGCGCGCGCACCCGCTTGAGCCCGCCGACCAGGACCCCGAGGCCCGTGGAGTCGAGGAACTCGACCTTCTCCATGTTGACTACCAGCTGATAGTTCTTCTTGTTGACGAGCTCGATGAGCAGCTCGCGCAGGCGCGGCGCGGTGTAGACGTCGATCTCACCTTCGACGTCCACGATCTCGATGCCGTCCTTGTTGCTGTGCGCCAGCTTCAGATCCACTAATCCTCCAGCGCCCCGAGGGCGTCTCTCGCGTCGTGGGGCGACCCCTGCACGGCATTCAACCACGCTCAGGTGTCATGTCTATACGATTTCATGCTGTCACGACATCCGCCTAGCGGATGACACACTTAAAACCTATGCCCATCGTCGCCTCACCGACAGCCGAAACCCGACAGGAGAGCGCCGCGCTCGCGGTCCTGCGGGCGGTGCAGCACGCCGGCGAACTTGTGCACCTAGAGCGCATACCCGCGCAAGAGGGTCAATCCACCTGCTGGCCGGAATCGGTTCGCGTGGAAGTAGCCGCGGCACTGACGGCAAGCGGCGTCAGTGCCCCGTGGACCCACCAGGCGATGGCAGCCGGGCTCGCCCGCGCGGGAAGCCACGTGATCCTCGCCACACGGGCCGCATCGGGCAAGTCGGCGGGCTACCTGGCCGCCGCGCTGTCCGAGGTGCTCGACGGCGGCACCGTGCTCTACGTCGCGCCCACCAAGGCGCTTGCCGCCGACCAGCTCAAGGCGGTCTGCGACCTTGCGGTCCCCGGCGTTCGCGCCACCTGCTACGACGGTGACTCGACGGCCGCGGAGCGCGCCTGGGCGCAGTCGCACGCCAATTACCTGCTGACAAACCCGGATATGCTGCACAGCGGTCTGCTGCCGAACCACGCCCGCTGGCGCGGGTTCTTCCGTCGGCTGCGAGTCGTGATCATCGATGAGTGCCACGGCTACCGTGGCGTGTTCGGCTCGCATGTCGCCCAGGTGCTGCGCAGGCTGCGCCGCGTGGCTGTTTACGCCAGGGGGGGCGGCCACCCGCTGTCCCTTGCTTCCGCACGTGCCCCTGATCCTGGTCCTGTCTTCATCCTCGCGTCGGCCACGATTGCCGACCCTGAGGACTGCGCGCGGAAGCTCACCGGGCTTGACGCGGTCGCGGTGACCGAGGACGGCTCGCCCCGCGGACCGGTCAGCTTCGCGCTCTGGGAGCCGCAGTCATCTCCCGGGTGGACGACCCCCCGTACCCCCCGGTGCGCGCCCGATGGCAAGGAGCGCCATCGTATCGGACGCGCGGACGAGTCAAGGGTGACCTGGAGCCGACGGTCTGCCACGTCGGAGGCGGCGGACCTGCTCGCCGCGCTGGTCAAGGCCGAGGTCCCGGCGCTTGCCTTCATCAGGTCGCGGCGCGGCGCGGAGACCGTCGCGCTCGCCGTCCGCGATGCCCTCGACGAGGAACTCGCCGGCAACGTCGCCGCGTACCGCTCCGGCTACCTCCCCGACGACCGCCGCGGCCTTGAGGCGGGGCTGCGCGACGGGCGGATCACAGGGATGGCCGCCACCACCGCACTTGAGCTCGGCATCAACGTCACCGGCCTTGACGCGGTGCTCATCGCCGGCTGGCCGGGAACCTGGGCCTCGCTGTGGCAGCAGGCGGGCCGGGCCGGCCGCACTGGACGCCATGCGACGGCGGTGTTCATCGCCCGCGACGACCCGCTCGACAGCTACCTGGTGCACCACCCGCAGACGCTGCTGCACCACCCGGTCGAGCCCGCGATACTCGACCCGGCGAACCCCTACGTTCTCGGCCCGCACCTGGCCGCGGCCGCGGCGGAACTGCCGCTGACCGAACCCGACCTCGACCTGTTCGGCGCCGCGTCCGCGAAGGCGGTGGACGGCCTGGTCACTGCGGGCGAGCTGCGCAGGCGCCCGTCGGGCTGGTACTCCGCCAGGCACCGCCGCCGCCCGGCAGGGGAGATCTCCATCCGCGGCGACCTCGGCAGGCCGGTGCGCGTGGTGGAGGAGGCCACCGGGCGGCTGATCGGCACCATGGACGAGCCGTCCGCGCACCGTTACGTGCACGACGGCGCGGTCTACCTGCATCAGGGCGAGTCGTACCTGGTCAGCAGGCTTGACCTGGCGGACAGGGTGGCCCTGGTCGAGGCAGGTGACCCCGGCTACACCACCCAGGCCCGCGACGTCACCGACATCGACCTCATCGCGGAGCGCCGTCGCGTGCCCTGGGGCGACGCCGAGCTGATGCTCACCGAGGTGCGGGTTACCCGGCAGGTGACCGGGTACACACGCGTACGTTCCGGCAAGAAGGGCAGGAAATCGAGGGAGCCCGCGGTACCGCTCGAGCTGCCGCGGCGCACGCTGCCCACCGTGGCCGTCGCCTGGACCATCCCGAACGAATGCGTGGTTCCAGTGGCAGGCGACGATCTCGGCGGCGCCGCCCACGCCGCCGAGCACGCGGCCATCGGCCTGCTCCCGCTGTTCGCCACCTGCGACCGGTGGGACGTGGGCGGCCTGTCCACCGAACTGCACCCGGCAACCGGCCAGCTCACCGTGTTCGTCTACGACGGCCACGCGGGCGGCGCGGGCTTCGCGGAGCGCGGCTTCGCGGTGGCCGCCGACTGGCTCACCGCCACCAGGGACGCGATCGCCTCCTGCCCCTGCGAGACCGGCTGCCCCTCTTGTGTCCAGTCCCCCAAGTGCGGCAACGGCAACTCCCCCCTCTCCAAGCCCGGCGCCGTCGCCCTCCTCGACGTCCTGCTGGCTAACGCCCGCCGGCCCTCATAGCTCCACAAACACGAAGCGCGGCCGAAGGCCGCACTCGGGGGTGTGGGCGCAGGGCCGCGAACAGGGGAACCGTCGGCGCAGCCGACAGCGGGGGGTGTGGGGGGTCGTCCCCCCACAGCGAACCATAGGCCGGGAAGCGGACCACGGGGCCGCGAACAGGGGAAATTAGATGATCCCCCTCGCCGGGGGGGAGAGCGAGGGGGATCACCATTGCGGTGCCGGCCCTGGGGGGGTTGGCCGGCGCCGCTCCACGGTAAAGCCTGTCGGCGGTCGCAGCGTGGCAGAGGCTACACAGAGCTAGCCAGCGACTCGCGTAAAGGAATTACAACATATATGTGTTCGCCGTGAACAGATGTTCCGCCGGATAGTTTGGCGCGACCGGATATTTCTCCGGGGCGAGCCCAGGCGTGACCGCCGGCCAGGGCCGGCGAGCGGGGAGGGCGGCTTGCGACCGTCCGGCGGCGGCTGCCCGGCGGTCGCACCGGGCCGTCCCAGCGGTAAATGGAATGTGAACGGCCGCACCGATCGAGATCACGAATTGATCACGCATGGGGCTTGGATACGGCGCCCTTTCGTCGTAGAAAGGTGTCACGGACTGGTAGAACGTCCGGAAGCACGACAGCCGGGTACCCACGCGCGAGCAGCCGCGGGAGGCGTGTCGGGCCAGGCCCTTGCGGACTGGCCGACAATTGACATTGCACGCATGGTAGCCAGACTGTCCTGCCTAAGGCGGCGGCGCCCCAGGCATGGGGCGCCGTTCGCGTGCCCGGCTCCAGTTCACTGGGTCGGGAGTTGACTGGGGCAGGAGTTCACTGGGCAGGCTGGGTTCAGTTCACGGGTCAGGACGGCAAAGCTCGTAGTACCCGACGCGGGCGGGGATGTCCGCGCCCCGCAGAATCGCGGGCGATAGCCTTGAGTCACCCGCGGCAGCGCACGCCGCCACGGCGAGGATTCGGGGAGGGATGCATGGTCCGCAGCGGGAAGCCGGATGGCGCCGACGGGCAGCAGTCGCTTGGAGAACTGGTGGCGCTGGCAGCGAAGGACATGTCATCGCTCATCAGGTACGAGATCAGCCTGGCCAAGAGTGAGTTCAAGCTGGACGTGCGGCGCATCGGGATCGCCGCGGGTATCGGCGTACTTGGCCTGTTCGTCCTCTGCCTGATCGTGGTACTGCTCTGCTTCGCCTACGCGTACGGCCTGGTAGCGGCGTTCGGCATCCCGATATGGGCAGCCTTCCTCTACGTGACGCTTACCTGCGTCCTGGTCGTCGCGGCGGGCATCGCGGTCGCGATCTGGCTCGTCCGCAGGGTGACCGGCATGAAGATGACGCGGAAGACAGTGATGGACGACATCGGCATGCTGCGCAAGGCCACCGCCAGCCCGAACGGCTCCGCGGCGGACGTCAAGAACCCGGAAGTCAGCGCGGGGCCGGGCGCTAAGGCCCAGATTCCACCCGCCCGGTCATGACAGCCCCGGTCACGGCAGCCCCGGTCACGGCAGCCCCGGTCACGGCAGCAAGGCGCGAGGCATGCCGGTAGAGCCCGTCATCCAGGTAAGCGGTCCCTGGACCCACCGGTCGGTGAGCGCCAACGGGTGCCGCTTCCACGTGGCGGCCATCGGCGAGGGGCCGCTCGTCCTGCTGCTGCACGGCTTTCCCGAGTTCTGGTGGACGTGGCGGCACCAGCTCGTCACGCTCGCCGCGGCCGGCTACCGGGCGGTCGCGGTTGACCTGCGCGGTTACGGTGACAGCGACAAGCCGCCCAGGGGGTATGACCTGATCACCGCGGCCGCCGACGCGGCCGGGCTGATCCGCGCGCTCGGCGAGGCCAACGCGACCGTCGTCGGCCACGACTGGGGCGGGCTTACCGCGTGGACGCTTGCCGCCTACTTCCCCAAGGCGGTGCGCCGGCTGGCCATCGTGTCGATGGCGCACCCGCTGCGGATGCGCGCGCGGGTGTTGCCAAGCCCGCTCACGGTCTCGCGGGCGCTGTCCGAGCCGGACGGCCCGGCACGGCGCGGCGGGTACCCGCTCGCCTTCCAGGTGCCGATGCTCCCGGAACGCCAGCTGGTCCGCGACGGCGGCGCGCTCGTGGGCTCGATCCTGTCCTCCTGGTCGGCAGCTGGGTGGCCCGACCAGGAGACCATGCGGGTCTACCAGCACGCCATGCGCATCCCGCCAGTGGCCCACACATCGCTCGAGTATCACCGGTGGTTCGTCCGCTCCACTTTCCGGCCCGACGGCCTGCGGTACGCCCGCCAGATGCGGTCGCCCGTCGCGGCGCCGGTGCTGCACCTGCACGGCGCCGCCGACTTCTGCATCCCGCCCTCGGCCGCGCGCGGTGCGGGCCGGTACGTGGAGGGGCCCTACCGCTGGAAGATCATCGAGGGGGCCGGCCACTTTCCGCACGAGGAACGGCCCGAGTCCTTCGATGCCGAGCTGCTCGGCTGGCTTGCCGACCCGGAGCCGGACCGGTGACCACCCCGGCCGGCCGGGGCAGGGACGCCGCCGGCCGGGACAGGGACGCCGCCGGCCGGGCGAGAAACGCGCGCCCGCGGGACGAGCTCGGCAGGCCGCTCCCCAGGTCCGCGGCGCAGGAGCCCGCGGTGCGGTACATGCCGCACGTCCCCGATGACCTGGTGGTAACCCCCGCCGAGGCGGCCGACCTCGGCGGCCGGCTGCTCGCCGACGGACGGCCGTTCCACGCCCACGAGGTCTTCGAGGCGGCGTGGAAGTCCGTGCCCGGGCAGGAACGCGAGCTGTGGCGCGGCCTCGCCCAGGTCGCGGTGGGGCTCACCCACGCCAGGCGAGGCAACGCGGGCGGCGCGGTGGCGCTGCTGCGCCGGGGCGCCGGCCACGTCGCCGCGTTCGCGGGCACGTCCCGCGAGGTCGATGCGGGCTTTGTCGCGGCGCAGGCCGCGGACCTCGCGCTCCGGATCGAGCGGGACGGCCTGGGCTGCGTCGCAGAGGCCGACCTGCGGCTGGCCCTCCGGCCCGGCTCCCAATAAGGGTCAGTCGCAGCCCATCGTGGGTGTCTGGTCCGTCACGTCGGCGCCCATGCGCGCGTCGGCGGCGACCTCGGCCGCGGTTAGCGCGAACCCGGTGTCCGCCGTGTCCACCGCGGCCGCGAACACCACGCCGTACACGGTGCCTGACGTGCTGAGCAACGGGCCGCCCGAGTTACCAGGCCTGACGTCCGCCCTGATCTCGTAGATCTGCCTGTTGACCGTGCCCGTCTGGTAGATGTCCGGGCCGACCGCGGTCTGGGTCCCGCCGATGCGCGCGGCCGCCGGGGTAAGGCCCTCATCGAGCGGGTAACCGGCCACGATCGCGCTGTCGCCGGCCTGCGCCTGGTAGTCGAACTGGAGCGGGGTCAGGTTGAGGCCGGGCACGTAGAGCACCGCGATGTCCACCTGGGGGTCGTAGAGGACGACCGTCGCCTTGTACCGCACCCCGTTCATGGTCGTCACGGTCTGGTCCTGCGTCACGCCGGCCACCACGTGCGCGTTGGTCAGCACGTGCTGCGGCGCGTAGACGAAACCGGTCCCCTCGATGCTGCGGTCGCAGCTCGGCGCGGTGCCCTGCACCTTGAGTACCCGGCTGCGGGCAGCCAGGTAACCGGGGCTGTTCACCACCGCGGGGTCCGGTGAGGCCACCGCGAACAGGTGGGCGGCGCCGATGCCGCTGAACACCTGCGGGAACGGGCCGCTGGCGAGCAGCTGCCTGAACTCGGTGAACATCGTCTTCGCCTGGGGGGGCATGAGCCGGTCCATCGTGCCGAGCACCACCGAGTCGTCGACCTGCTTGACCACGACGGGGAACGACGACGCGGTGAGTACCGAGCCGATCGCCCAGGCGATCAGCAACAGCGACAGGATGCTGACCGCCGACCCGCCTATCGAGTCGAGCGTGGTGGAGGACGGGCTCGTCATGGCCTGCCGCACGTAGGCGCCGATCGAGGAAGCGACGAACTGGCCCACGATCGCGAAGCTGACAAGCAGGACGACCGCCACCACGTCCTGCTGCGTCGGACCGCCGACGATCGCACGAGAGATGGCAGGACCGAACTCGGCGCCGAGTACGGCACCGCCGACGAAACCGACGAAGCTCAGCGAGCCAATGATGAAGCCCTGCCGGTACCCGGACACCGCGAACACGGCGGCCAAGCCGAGCAGGGCGAGGTCGAGCAAATCACCGTGCACAATGTCCACGGTATCCGCTACCGCGCAATAACAGGGCGCCATCGGCGACCCCGTTACGCCGCCCCTCGCGGGAGCTCGCGGATCGTGCCGGCGTCCCAGGGGCGCTCCCACCCGCCGAGCGCGAGCAGCCGGTCGGTGATCAGTGCGGTGAAACCCCAGATCAGCATGGACTCGATGCGGAACGCCGGGCCGCTCCTGCCGCTCGGGAACTTGAGCATGAGCCGGTTCGCCGGGTCGGCGAGTGCCGCGACGCTGATCCGCTCCACCGCCGCGACCTCGCCTATGTCCACCGGCCGTACCGCGCTCGGCGCCCGCCACCAGGCGAGCACAGGGACCACGCGGAACTGGCTGGCGGCGACGAACAGCTCGGGCAGCGCGCCGACCACGTCCACGCCAGCGGGATCGAGGCCCGTCTCCTCTGTCGCCTCGCGCAGCGCCGCGGCGACCGGGCCGTCGTCGCCGTCCTCGATCTTGCCGCCGGGGAAGGCGGGCTGGCCGGCATGGCGCCGCAAGCCCTCGTTCTTCTGGATGTAGAGCAGGTCGGGCCCGCTGGGGCCGGCACCGAACAGCACGAGCACCGCCGAGCGCCGTCCGCCGGAGGCCGGCGGCCTCACCACCCGCGGCACGTCCATCACCGCGGCCGCCGCGGCGAGCCGACGCAGCCAAGCCGGGGCGTCGTCTCCAGCACCGCCCGCCGGAGTGCCCGAGCCATCCGCTTGGCCTGAGCCTGTCACGAGAACGGCCCCTCCTTGACCAGCTTGGCCGCGGTCGCGGCATCGGTAGGGCCGAGGCCGAACGACGGGCACCAGTCCGCGACCGGGCACGCGCCGCAGGCGGGCCTGCGGGCGTGGCAGATCCGGCGGCCATGCCAGATCAGCCGGTGCGAGAGCAGCACCCAGTCCCGTTTCTGTATGAGCTCGCCGACCTCCGCCTCGACCTTGACCGGGTCGTCGCTCGTGGTCCAGCCGAACCGCCGGGACAGCCGCCCGAAGTGCGTGTCCACCGTGATGCCCGGGATGCCGTAGGCGTTGCCGAGCACCACGTTGGCGGTCTTTCGCCCGACGCCTGGCAGCGTGACCATCTCCTCGAGGGTGCGCGGCACCTCGCCGCCGAAGCGCTCGACGAGCGCGGCGGACAGGCCCATCACCGACTTCGTCTTCGCGTTGAAGAACCCCGTCGGCCGGAGGATCTCCGCGACGTCCTCGGGGTTGGCCGCAGCCAGGTCCTCGGGTGTCGGGTACTTGGCGAACAGCACGGGCGTGGTCAGGTTGACCCGCTTGTCCGTCGTCTGCGCGGACAGCACCGTGGCGACGAGGAGCTGGAACGGGTTCTCGAAGTCCAGCTCGCAGTGCGCGTCGGGGTACGTCTCCGCGAGCACCCTGTTGATCTTCCGTGCCCGCCGCACCAGGGCGGTGTGCGTCTCGGGGGTCTTGACCGCCATGTGCCTTAGCGTACGGCCGACGGCGGGCCCGCGCCGCCACCGCGGTCTGCCCGCACAGGATTGTCGGCGCAGCACAGGCGGCGAGCCGAACCGCAGTGGAGGCCGCCTGTTGTCCTTGGCACGGCCCCTGGAGTAGCACTGAAGGCATGCGTACCAGGGCAGCGATCATCAGGGAACCGGGCAAGCCGTGGGAGGTCACCGAGCTTGAGCTCGACGAGCCGCTGGCCGGCGAGGCCCGGATCAGGTTCATGGCCTCGGGGATGTGCCACTCGGACGAGCACCTGCGGACCGGTGACTCCACCGGGCGGCTGCCGATGGTCGGCGGGCACGAGGGAGCCGGGGTGATCGAGGCCGTCGGTCCAGACGTGACTCGCGTCAAGGTCGGTGACCATGTGGTCTGCTCGTTCATCCCCGCCTGCGGTATCTGCCGCTACTGCTCGACCGGCCGGCAGAACCTATGCGACTGGGGCGCGCAGATGATGACCGGGATGCTGGCGGACGGAACGTTCAGGTTCCACGACGACGACGGCGCGGACCTAGGCGGCTTCTGCATGCTTGGCACGTTCGCCGAGCGGTCGGTGATCTCGCAGAACTCCTGCGTCCCGATAGAGAGGGACATCCCGTTCGAGGTGGCGGCGCTGGCCGGCTGCGGCGTGCCGACCGGCTGGGGCACGGCGGTGTACGCGGCCGGCGTCCGGGCGGGCCAGACCGTGGTGATCTTCGGCGCGGGCGGCGTGGGCACCAACGCCGTCCAGGGCGCGAGGTACGCGGGCGCCGCCCACGTCATCGTGGTGGACCCGGTGGCGTTCAAGCGGGACAACGCGATGGTCTTCGGCGCCACCCACGTCTTCGCCAGCGCCGCGCAGGCGCAGGAGGCGGTCATCGACCTGACCAGGGGCCAGCTGGCCGACCACGCGCTCATCACCATCGGCGTACTCAACTCCGAAGTGGTCGACCAGGCCGCCGCGATCGTCGGAAAGGGCGCCCAGGTGACGATCACCTCGGTCGGCAAGTCCGCAGAGAAGCAGATACAGCTGGCCGCCAACGGCAGCGTGGTCGGCTGGCAGCGCCGGATCCAGGGCCACGTCTTCGGCATGTGCAACCCGCTCAACGACATCCCACGGCTGCTCCGTCTCTACCGGGCGGGCCAGCTCAAGCTGGAGGAGCTCATCACCGGCCGCTACACCCTGGACGAGATCAACCAGGGCTACCAGGACCTGGACGACGGCAAGCTGATCCGCGGCGTCATCCGCCACGAGGCCTAGCCCCGCTGGCGCCGGCTCCGGTTCGGTGCCAGAGTCGACGCCACGCCTGGTTGGATGGAAGGCATGAGCCAGCCGCTAACGCATTATCCCGCGCTGTCCCGCCCCGACCTGCTCGCTCCAGCGGTCGAGGCGGCGCTCGGCAAGCTGCCGTGGGCCGACCATGTGCGGGTAGCGCAGATCGACCCGACGCTCGCCGACACCGCGCAGTTCTGCGCGGCGTACGGCATCGCGCTCGAGGAGAGCGCGAACTGCGTGGTCATCGCGGGCAGGCGCGGCGGCGAGACCAGCTACGCGGCCTGCATGGTGACCGCCACCACCCGGGCCGACGTCAACGGGCTCGTCCGCCAGCACCTCGGCGCGCGCAAGGCGTCCTTCGGCGCGGTGGACGTGGTGACGTCGCTGACCGGCATGGAGTACGGCGGTATCACCCCGGTCGGGCTGCCCGACGGCTGGCCGGTGCTGGTGGACGACCGGGTGGCGAAGGCTCCGAGCGTGGTCATCGGCTCGGGCATCAGAGGCTCCAAGCTGTGGCTGCCAGGCAGCCTGCTCGCCGAGCTTCCTGGTGCGGAGATCCTGCCCGGCCTCGGCATCGCCGCGGGCTAGCGCCGGCCTGCTCCCGGCCTGCTCCCGGCCTGCTCCCGGCCTGCTCCCGGCCTGCTCCCGGCCTGCTCCTGGCTAGCTCGTCGCGAGCTTGACCGCGATGCCCAGCATCGTCGCCGCGATCAGCAGGTCGAGCACCTGCCAGGCGCGCGGCGTGGCGAGCAGTCCCGCGGCGAGCCGGGCGCCGAAGCCGAGGCCGGTGAACCACAGCGTGCTCGCCGCGCACGCGCCGACGGCGAACCACCACCGCCCCTGGCCGCCGTGCGCGTTCGCGACCGAGCCGAGCAGCACCAAAGTGTCGAGGTAGACATGCGGGTTGAGCCAGGTGAGCGCCATGATCCGGCGCAGCACGGCGCTCCACTCGCCGGGCTCGCCGCTCGCCGCGGCGAGGGCCGAGGGATGCCGTGCCCGCCACGCCGACGACACCCCGTACCAGGCGAGGAACACGACACCGAACCAGCGCACCGCGTTCAGTGCCCACCCGGCATGCTGCACGATCACGCCGATCCCGCTGACCCCGGCGAGGATGAGCGCGAAATCCGACACCGTGCACACCGCGACCACCCGGCCGACGTAGGCGCGGCGCAGCCCCTGCCGCAGCAGGTACGCGTTCTGCGCCCCGATGGCGATGATCAGGGAAAGGCCGGTAAGCAGTCCGTCGAGCGAAGCGTTGAACACAGGCTCGACCCTAGGCTTGGTTCGATCTGAAGACAAACGAAAGTTTCTAAATATTAATAAGCTGTGCTTAACTTAGCAGGTGGACCTCAACCCGGGCCAGCTTGACGCCCTCGTGGCCATCGCCGACCACGGTTCCTTCGACGCGGCCGCACGGCAGCTGCACATCACGCCGAGCGCGGTCAGCCAGCGCGTCCGCGCCCTCGAGACAGCGGCCGGCCAGGTGCTGATCAGCCGCGGCACGCCGTGCCGCCCCACCGCGCAGGGCGAATGGCTGGTCCGGCTCGGCAGGCAGACCCGGTTTCTCTACGACGAGGCGGCCCAGGCACTCAAGACGGCCACCCCGGTGGAGCTTCCTGTTGCGGTGAACGCCGACTCGCTTGCCGCATGGTTCCGCGACGTGCTCGCCGAGGCGGCTACCTGGCAGGGGACCGCGATCCTGCTGCGCGTCGAGGACCAGGGCTACTCCCAGGAGCTGCTGCGCGGCGGTGACGTGCTCGCGGCGGTCACCAGCGACGCCGCGCCGGTGCAGGGATGCGTGGTCACCCCGCTCGGCGCCCTCAGGTACCTGCCCGCCGCCGCGCCCGCGCTGGCCGGCCGGTGGCGGCACGACGGAGCGCCCTGCTGGGCCTCGATGCCGGTCATCGTGTTCAACGACAAGGACGACCTGCAGCACGAGATGCTGCGGCGGCATGGCGTCGACCAGGGGCCGCCGGTCGTGCACCAGGTGCCGTCGACCGCAGACCTCTACGAGGCCGTCCGCATCGGCCTCGGCTGGGCCATGCTCCCCCAGCCGCAGGCCCGGGCCGACCTGGCCGCGGGCGCGCTCACCCGGCTGTCACCCGACGTGATCGACGTCCCGCTGCACTGGCAGCGCTGGCGCCTCGACTCGCCGCGGCTCGCCGCGCTCACCGCGTCGGTGCGCACCGCCGCCGCCAGGTACCTGCTGCCGGACGGCGCGAACGGTTAGCAGGAACGCGCGCGTGTTACCCGGTCAGCACTAAGCGGCGCGTACTGCATGAGAGTCTCCCTCGTCCGCTACGGTCATTGTCTTGCCCCTGTGACGAAGGGCGGCACGCCGTGCCCTGGCCAGCCGTCCCCGCCGCCCGTGGCGCGTATCGCTTCAAGGAACGCCGCCGACCTCGGGTCGGCCGGATTCACGTGCCGCCCGAGCACCACGATCGCGACGCGGCGCGCCCCGGCCACCTTGAGTGCGACGGCCGTCGATTGCGCGCTGCCGCCGGAGACCCAGGTGTCGTCCACCACCAGTACGTCGGCACCGTCCAGCACCAGCGCGCCGCCGCCCACCCGGCCGGCGACGCGCACCCAGCCCGGGTTGACGCCACGGGCATGGGCCTCAGGCGCTGCCACGGCCAGCCGCACCAGTGGCAGTTCGACGCAGGACCTGACGATGCTGACCAGCGGATGGTCACCCGCCCTCCCCTGCCCGCTCGGCACGACCGCGACGGACTCCGGTCCCGCGGCCATCCCGGCCGCCGCCCAGACCGACTGGCCCTGCCCGGCAAGGAACCCGGCTAGCCGCTCGCGCAGCCGGCCGGCCGCCGCCGCCGCATCCGCCACGTCGGCCCGATCCGATTTGTACCGGCGCAGGTCCTCCGCCAGCGGCCCGCCGCGCACGGCGTACCCGGTTGGCGCGACCACGTCCGCGAGCAGCCCGCCGGCCTCGCCCAGTGCCAATTCACACTGGTAACACCTGGCAAACCCAGCCCCGGCCGGCCCCAGGCAGGTTCGGCAAAACACACCCCGATGCTAGGCCCGCCCTCCGACAAACCTCATCCGCCGACCCCGCACGCAAGATAGTGGACATTTAGGTACATCCGAGTGTCACCAAATGTCCACCATCATCTTCTTGTTCGCTCTGACTACTAATCTTGGCAAAAAATAGTCACTCTGAGCATGTGAAACACTCCGTTCCGTCAAATATGGGTGAGGCGGCCAAGCGGAAGCTGCTAGTGCTGCTGAGCGTCCAAGCCGGGATCATCGACCGCGACCAGTCTCTGGACGTCGGCCTCTCGCAGCGCCAGATCTCCTACCGGCTCCGCTCCGGAGCCTGGCAGCGGGTCTACCCCGGGGTCTACGCGACCTTCACCGGCCACCTGTCACGCGACGCGCGGTTGTGGGCCGCCGTCCGGTTCGCTGGGCACGGGGCGATGGTGAGCCACGAAACGGCGGCGGAGATTCACGGGATGATCGATAGGCCAGCCCCAGACATCCACGTGACGGTGCCGCTCAGCCGTCGGCCCGCGCGGACGAGACGGCCCGTTCGTGGCATCGTCATCCACCGCTCCGACCAGAGCAGGGAGCACCTCCCCGGTCCGTTCAAGCTGCCGCTCACGCGGGTGGATGACACGATCCTCGACCTTGTCGCCGACGCTCCCACCTTCGACCGCGCCTACACCTGGATCTCGCGCGCGATATTCAGGAACCTGGTGACCGCCAGCGCCCTGCGCGGGGCTCTCGCACGCCGAAGCCGGATCCGCTGGCGGGCGTGGCTGGACGACGCGTTCGCGGAGGCACAGGACGGCGTCCTGTCTCCGCTGGAACTGCACTACGTCCGGGACGTGGAACGCGCCCACGGCCTGCCCGCCTCCGAGCATCAGGCACGCCGGGAGCTCAACGGGAAGACGCACTATAAGGACAACTGGTATCCCGAGTACCGGCTTGCCATCGAGATTGACGGCCCCGCCTACCACGAGAACGAACAGGTACAGCGAGACAGGGAGCGGGACAACGCGAACCTCGCGGCAGACGACGTGAAGACCTTCCGCTTCGGCCCGGTGGCCGTGACGGAGCGCGCCTGCGAGACTGCCGCCATGGTTGCCGTCACCCTCCAGCGCCACGGCTGGCAAGGCGTGCCGCGGCCCTGTCGCCGGGCAAGCTGCACCGTCGAACGGGCAGTCTCACAACCCCGCGCGTCATAGCGGACATTCGGGTACATCCGAGTGTGCCCAAACATCCACTGTCTTTGGATGCGGGGGCGTAACCCGCTCGTCAGGTGGCCGGGGCACAATGTTCGGGTGCACAGGGACACCGCGGGCGGCGCTGGCCACGCTCGGGCTGAGATCAGGACGCTTGGCAGCAGCGTCGTCTACAGCGACAACTGGACCCGGCTGCGCAGGGACGAGATCGAGCGGGCCGACGGTGCCAGGGGGACCTACGCCGTCGTGGAGCGGGACAACTTCGCCCTCGTCATTCCCGCGCAGGGCGGCGGTTTCTACCTGGTCGAGGAGTACCGCTACCCCCTTGGCCGCCGGGCGTGGTCATTCCCGCAGGGCTGTTTCCCGCACGGCGAGGAGGGGACGCCTGAGCAGCTGGCGCGTGCCGAGCTCGCGCAGGAAACGGGGCTGCGCGCGGGCAGGCTGCTGAGCCTTGGCATGCTGGCCGTGGCGCACGGCATGTCGAGTCAGTACGGCGAGCACTGGCTGGCCACGGAGCTCACGCAGGGCGAGCCCGACCTGGAGCCCGAGGAGCTCGGCCTGCGGCACGCGTGGGTCAGCCGCGCCGAGTTCGAGGCGATGACCAGCGACGGCCGGATCGTCGACGGCTCCACGCTGGCCGCCTACGCGCTGCTGCTGATGGCCGAGCGGCGCGGCACGGTCAGCCTGCCCTGACCAGCGGGGCGAACAGGTCGCCGCGCTCCGCGACGCGGGCGAGCACGTCGTGCGCGGTGAAGGACAGGTCCCCTGGGGCCCGGCAGGCGGCCACCTCGTCCCAGCTGACCGGGGTGGAGACCGTGGGATGCTCCCTGGCGCGCAGCGAGTAGGGCGCGACCGTGGTCTTGGAGCCGTTGTTCTGCGACCAGTCGATGAGCACCTTGCCTGCGCGCAGGGACTTCGTCATGCGCGAGACCACCAGCCTGGGCAGTTCGCGCTCCAGCCGCTCCGCGACGTCCTTCGCAAGCGCGCTCGCCTGCTCGGCGGTCCATGCCTTCCCGTCGTTTGGAGGCTGAAGCCGCGCGTAAAGCTGCAGCCCCTTGCCGCCCGAGGTCTTCGGCAGCGCGTCGAGGCCGTCCTCGGCGAGCACCGGCCGGAGCGCCTCCGCGACACGGCAGCAGTCCACGATCGAGGCGGGCGCGCCCGGGTCGAGGTCGAAGACCAGCAGGTCGGGGGTCCACCCGTGCTCTGGTGCGGCCGACCGTGATCCCTTGCCGTGGTCGGGGAAGCGCCACATCGGTACGTGCAGCTCGAGCGCGGCCAGGTTGGCCGCCCACATCAGTGACGGCAGGTCGTCGATCACTACGTACTCGACGGGCTCGCCCGGCGACTTCGACCTGGAGCCGCTGGTCTCGATCTCGCCCGTGCGTATCCAGTCGGGCAGCCCGGCGGGGGCGTGCTTAGCGAAGAACGACTGGCCGTCCACGCCGTCGGGGTAGCGCTTGAGCGTCATCGGGCGCCCCGCGACGTGCGGCAGCAGCAGCGGTGAGATCCGCTGGTAGTAATCGAGTACCTCGGCCTTGGTGAAGCCGTCCGCCGGGTAGAGCACCTTGGCCAGGTTGGTCAGGGTGAGGTCCCTGCCGTCCACCTGGACCGCGATCTTGTCGCCTACGGGCATTACCGCCTCCGGGGGTCTATGTCTCCCGTACCACGTCCGCGGGATCCTTGTCGTCGCGCAGCCCCTGGTAGGCGGGGGCGATCATGCGTCCGGCCCGGGTCCAGCGGTCGAATACCACCTCGATCACCAGCCGGGGCTCTACCCAGACAGCGGGCCGGGCATACTCGGCGGGAACCGGCCCGTCGAACGGGCTGTCCGGCCGCCGTAGCGGCTCAAGCAGCCTGGTGAGCATGCGCAAGTTCTCGTCGGTGAACCCGGTGCCGACGTGACCGCAGTAGAGCAGGCCGCGCCGCCCGCCGGCGCCCGCTTCGTAATAGCCGATGAGCAGCGAGCCGATCAGGCCGGCGCGGTTGCCCTGACCTGGCTTGTAGCCGGCCACCACGACGTCCTGGCCGAGCACGTTCTTCAGCTTCCGCCAGCTTCCCGACCGGGCGCCTGGCTCGTAGGCCGAGTCAAGCCGCTTGATGACCACGCCCTCGAACCCGTTGGCGACAGAGGCGGCCTGAACGGCGTCCAGGTCCTCGCCGGGGAACATGGGCGGGCACTGCCAGCCGCTTCCGTTCTGCATGACCGACTCGAGCAGTTCCCTGCGCTGCGCGTAGGGCAGGCCCGCTAGCGGGCGGCCGTCCAGTTGCAGCACGTCGAACGCCAGGTAGGTGACCGGGACCTGCTCCGCGAGCCGGGCGGCCGCGGCGGGCGACGAGACGTGCATCCGGGGCTGCAGTGCCTCGAAATCCGGCCGGCCGCCGGCCAGCACGACGATCTCGCCGTCGAACAGCACCTGCTTGTGCGCGACGGCGTGGCCCATCCCTGCCAACTCGGGGTAGGTGGCGCTGATGTCCTTGCCGGTGCGCGAGACGAGCCGCAGGCGTCCGGTATCGATGAAGGCCAGGGCGCGGACACCATCCCACTTGAACTCCACTCCCCAGGCGTCAAGGCCGCGGGCGGGGGCGCTGCCCGACGAGGCGAGCATCGGCGCAAGCGTGGCGGGCAGCGGCAGCCGCTCGCGATGGATCATCCAGTTCTTGCCGCCGGTAGCGAACAGGACGTAGCCACCGGTCAGCCGGGAGCCGTGCAGGATGACCTTTACCTCGCGCTCGTCCCACTTGAGTACCTCGTAGGTGCCCTGATCCCAGAGGGTGACCGGGCCCGCGCCGTACTCGCCGCGCGGGATCTCCCCCTGGAAGCCGGCGTACTCGAGCGGGTGGTCCTCGGTGTGCACCGCCAGGTGGTTCACCGCGGGATCCTCTGGCACGCCCTTGGGCAGCGCCCAGGACACGAGGACGCCGTCGCGCTCCAGCCGGAAATCCCAGTGCAGCCGCCGCGCGTGGTGCTCCTGTACCACGAATACGCCGGCCGTGGGCGTCGGCACGCCTGGCGGGCCCGCGGGGACAGGCTCCGGGGTGCGCGACGGGTCGCGCTTGCCCCGGTACTCCGCGAGCCTGTCCGGTGTACCCGCCTTGTCGTGGCTCACCTCACCTGCGTACCCCCGTGGTGGCGCGGCCTACCAGCGCCGCCTGGTCGCGTAGGAGTGGTTCCTTATCGCTTCCATCTCCTCGGGCCGCTCGAAGATGGACTGGACCGCGACCCGGCCGGGGCCGGTGAGCCTGACCATGATGTTCCGGTAGTCCCATGTGTTCTTCCAGAAGGAGAACCCACGGTTCCTCGGGTACTCAAGGTGCAGGTGGACCCGGACGGAAATGTCACGGTAGACCAGCGAACTCGGCTGGACGGTCAGCGACTCGCCCTGCTTGAGGTCGCGGATGAACACGTTGCCCTGCGCGTGCAGCAGCAGCAGCCCCGGGCGGTCGGCGGCGGTGAAGATGTCGCCGTACTGTCCCATCGGGTAATGCCACTCCTGCTCGTCGGAGTCGCCGGTGATGTACCAGACGTCGTTGTCGCCCCAGTCGTAGCGGATGTTGCCTGTCGCGGTGAGGAACCGGTGCTCCTTCACCCACATCGACTGGCCGTGCTGCATCGGCAGCGCGATGACCTCGCCCGCGTGGTTGTCCGACAGCGCGATGTGACCCGGGCCGTGCGCCTCGACCATGATCAGCGGCAGCCCGGCCATCATCCGCTTCCAGCCGCCGCGCATGGGCATCGTCTGCATCCGGGTGGTCGGGTCCGCCCACAGCAGGACGTGGTGCGAGAAGTAGACCATCTCGTTCTGCGCGAGGTTGAACTCGGCGACAGGGACGACCGTGCCGGCGATCTGGCAGTGCGACTGGCCGAACTGCAGCTTCGCCATGTCCCTGATCGGCGGCTGCTCGACCCAGCCCGAGTCGCTGACGCTTTTCGTGATGTCGACGGGGGCGCCGCACAGCGGGCAGCTCCGCTGGCTCGCGTCGCTCGGCTGCCGGCAGTACGGGCACACGTACGCGTTCATCGGCGGCTACTCGCCGGATCCGTGGTGGTGGTACATGGACTGGATGCCCACCCGGCCAGGGCCGGTCATCTCGGCCAGGTACATGCCGTGCCTGCCGAACATGCCGGTCTTCAGCGGCATCTGCATGGCCTGCATGTTCACCGTGGAGTCCTTGTACAGGAAGCCGCCAGGCTCGACCAGGATCTTCTCGCCAGGGCGGAGCGTCCGCTCGAGGACGTTGCCGTTGCCGTGCAGCATGAGCAGGCCGGGGTACTGCGCGGTGACGAACCGGTCCATGAACATGCCGCTGCCGCCGTGCAGCAGGTTCACCAGGCCCTTGATCCGGACGAACGAGTACTGGATGGAATGAGAGGCGAGCAGGAACGCGTGCTCGCGGACGTCAAGCTCCATGCCTGGGTGCAGCGGCAGGACCACGAGCTCGCCAGGCGCGTCCCTGGAGAAGGCGATGCGGCCCGGCCCGTTCGCTATCGTGACGATGTGCGGCATGCCGCCCATGACTGTCCGCCGCGGGCCGTTCGTCGGCATCGAGGAGAGCGGGACAGATTCGTCCTTCCACAGCAGGATGTGGTGCTCGAAGTAGACGCCGTCCTGCGGCGAGAGTGCGATCTCCGCGACGGGGACCAGTTCGCCTTCCACCTGGCAGGTGCTTGCCGAGAAACGAAACTCGGTCATGTCGCGCAGCCGTGGCGCTTCGCGCCACCCGGAGTCGCTTACCTTGTCCCGGACGTCAAGCGGCGCGCCGCATGTCATACATGTGGTGGTTCCTGGCTGATTCTGTGCCTTGCACCACCCGCACTGGATTGCTTCCACAGCACGAGAACATAGCAGTTCAGACCAGCCTTACGCTGCTTACGGCCTTACTTGGCCCTAAGCTGTATCGTTTCGGTATGGCACTGTTCTCGCGGGAATTTATCGCGGTACCTGATGATCGAAAGGGCCAGATCGTCTTCAAGTGGCCCGATGTCACGATCCGTCGCTTCACGCACGCGATCGTCAATGCCGACGAAGTGGCGATGTTCGTCAACACCGGCCAGGTCGTGCAGACCATGGGACCGGGCCGGCACCCGATCGACGCCGACGAGCTGCCGGGCCTGGGCGCGCTCATCGACTTCGCCACCGGCGGCAACGCGTACCGGGCCGAGCTGTACTTCGTCGGCACCCGCGAGCACACCGGGTTCCGCTTCGGCGGGCGGGTCGACGACGTGCAGGACCCGCGCACCGGGCTGGTGGTGACGCTGCGGGTCTTCGGCGAGTACGCGCTGCGCGTCATTGACCCGGCGCGGCTGATCACCAACCTGACCGCCACCGTCGACGTGACCGACAACGAGCGGATCGCCGGCTGGGTCAGCGAGCAACTGCTCAAGGTGCTGCGCACCAACGTCACCACCCAGGTGGTGGCCAACGGGTGGCCGATCCTCGGCCTCTCCGTGCACTCGCCGGAGATCGAGCAGGCGGCGATCACCTCGTCGAACGGGCAGCTCGAGGCCTACGGTATCGCGCTTACCCGGATGGGCAACTTCGACATCAACCTGGCCGAGGAAGACGCCAAGCAGCTCAAGCAGCTCGCCAAGGACACCTCCTACTCCCAGCTGGCCGGCGGCTTCCAGCAGTACGCGGCCGGCGAGATGGCGCTGGGCGCAGGGCAGGGCATGGCGCAGGGCGGCGGCGCGACCGAGGGCGCGTTCCTCGCGGCCGGCTTCGCGCTGCCAGGGATGATGGCGGGCGCGATGCAACAGCAGCAGCAGCGCCCGGCACCGCAGGCACCGCCCGCGCCCGCGCCGTCACCCGCGCAGGCGCCGGCCACCGCGGCGGGTCCCGCCTGCGCGTCCTGCTCCACGCCGAACCCGGCGGGCGCGAAGTTCTGCATGGGCTGCGGCCAGCCGGTCGCCCCGGCCGTCAAGCACTGCACCGAGTGCGGTAACGAGATGCCTGGCGCGGCGAAGTTCTGCGCCAACTGCGGCACGCGGGCCGACTGAGCGGGCCCGCCGCCGCGGGCCGGCCCGCCCGCGAGCACCGGCCGCGGCGCGGTCAGCGAGGAAAGGCGGATCGCTGGCGCCCACCCGGGCCGCCAGCGGTCCGCCCTCGTCGTCAACCGGCCCGTCGAAGCCGTCATGCCGAAGCCGCCACAAGCGCACAAAAGCTGCGGGAGGAGCTCCCGCAGCTCAGGCGTTCCCGGGACCTCCCGGGAATCAGGCGTGCTTCTGCACCATCGCGCCGAGGGCGGGCAGCGCCGCCTCGATGTTCTTGCCGGCGCCGCCGCGCACCATCTGGTACGCCTTGACAACCGTGGCCCGGCCGGACTTCTGTGCCATGTCGTCGGTCACGGCGAGCAGCGACTCGGACACCTCGGGGCCTCGCTTGGCCAGGTAGTCACCGAAGTCGGCGCCGCCGGAAGCGGCGAAGTCGGCCCAGTACGGCTCGAGCTGGTAGACCATGCCAGGAAGCATCGCGGTGATCGCCTCCTGGTAGTAGCCGGGAGCGAAGGCGGTGACAACCTTGTAGGCGGCCTTCAGCGGGGCAGCAGTGATGCCCTTGCTGGAGATCTCGCTGTCGACGAGCGCCTGGGTGTCGGCGATGAGGCGCGGGCCGTTCTCGGGCGTGAGAAGCAGGTCCTGCAGCGTGGCCAAGGGAACCTCCTCGGAGGTATGAGAGAAGAACAAACTTTCCGGTCGCTACCGTACTGGCCAAGCTCGCGCCAGATGGGGCATTTGACCAGACGGTAACGAACCACGTGATCCGCCTGTTCGGGAAGTCGCTATTGCGAACGAGTGCGTGGCTTCGCCCGGGCCGGCCTGCGCGCCTTTGGTGGGTAAGGCGGCCCGCGTGGTGCCACCACCGGGGCACGGCGGTATGGGAGGCTTAGCACGCAGTTGTCACCCGGGGGGACGACCGGCCCCCCGGTGCGCGCCCGATGCGATGGCTCCGCCATCGCATCGGGCG
>Ga0335078_10001385_pt1 | contig 36739 bp, 32 predicted proteins | sample Lox_Sample_32_FD_206711 | JGI IMG/M metagenome (GOLD analysis project Ga0335078, IMG submission 206711) | Soil microbial communities from Loxahatchee National Wildlife Refuge, Florida, United States - Lox_Sample_3.2 | ecosystem: Environmental > Terrestrial > Soil > Wetlands | place: USA... | reverse complement strand
GCCCAGGAAGAAAATCCTTGATCTTCTCCCATTGCAAATCACTCAGTTCATATCGGCTAGGTGACATACTCCCACTTCAACACCTAGAAACCAAACTGCAAAGTGTATATGTCGATACCGCCTAGAGCTATGGCAAATTACACGCAAGCAGTGTCGTTTTCCGGCCCCCTTCCTCCGCCGGAACTCCTCGCGAAATACAGCGAAGTAGTTTCTAAGGGTGCAGAACGTCTCATGGTGGTGGCGGAACGCCAGAGCGCACATCGCAAGGCACTGGAAACCACGGTTGTCGATAGCAACATTAGGAATCAAGCGAGGGGCACGCTCTTTGCTTTCATTCTCTACCTCGTGACGATGCTGGGCGGACTTGGCCTGATCGCATCGGGAAAGAGCATCGGAGGTCTAGGCACAATAATCACAGCACTGGCCTCTTTGGCCGGACTGTTCATTTACGGCCGCATTGAGCAGCGGAAAGAGCGCGTGGAAAAAGAGCAAGACATTGCTTCGCATCGCGTCCGTTAGGATCATTCGGCATTTCCTGTCTCCCAAATCCATGCATTCCTACCTTCTTACCCGCGCGATTAAACTCGCCCGCCGTTGGTGTGCCGGCTGTCCCACTCGCCACGGGCGCGCAATGCCGCGACCTCCTGGCGCGCTATCTCCTGCGCGCGCCGGTAGTCCGGCTTGGCCAGGCGATTGAGCGGCATCTGGCCGGGCTCGATCACGATCCAATGCCGCGGCCGCATGTAGGACGCCATTGGGCGCGCGTGACGTTCCAGCTCCTGCACGGATAGCTCGACGCCGGGTTTCTTTTCGACCACGGCCACCACACCCTCCCCTGCAACTTCATGCGCCACGCCTACTACTACACAATTAGCAACTTTTTCGGCAAGTGTGCCGATGTGCGTCTCCACGTCGCCGGGAAACACCTGGTAGCCGAACGACTTGATGACCCACTTGGCGCGCCCGGAGAGATGAACAACTCCGTTGCTCTTATAACCAAGATCTCCGGTATAGAGAAAGCCGTCGCGCGAGATGGTGCGTGCGGTCGCTTCGGGATCGTTGACGTAACCGAGGAAGGTCTGCGGTCCGCGAAAGCAAATGTGGCCGATCTCGCCTTCGGGCAACTCGCGTCCAGCCATGCCATCGTCGTGCATGGGCTCGCGGATCGTGCATGGGTAGACGAGCATGTCGCGGCCCAGGGCGTCGAGGATCTTTTCTTGCTCCGCAACGCCGACGCTCACATAAGTGCAAAAGCCCGCGCACTCGGTGAGGCCCAGACCCGTGCCGACCTCGGGCGCCATGGCGGCCAGCTTGTCGACAAACGGCCGCGAGACGGCGTTGCCACCATACGCGGCAAACTTCAAGCTTGTTAGGTCGTAGCGCTCGTAGTCCTTCAGCATCCACTCCAGGTTGAACATCACGGGAATCTGGCCGAGGAGATCCACGCGATGCTGCTCGATAGCGCGCAAGGAGCGAGCGGCATCGAAGGTCTCAAGCAGCACGGCCGTGCCGCCGCCGAAGAGCGTAGTCATGAGAATCTCGGTTTGTGCGCCGACGTGCGAGGCGGGCAGATTGACCAGCGAGCGGCTGCCGCGATCCCCACCAAAGAACGCGCCGGCGAGGCACATGTTTTGCGACGTAATGTTGCGATGCGATAGAAGTGCCGCTTTGGGCGAGCCGGTTGAGCCCGTGGTGAAAATCACCAGTGCGCCGTCCTCTTCCATAATCGGAAAAGCGCCGGCGGCGAGTTGCGCCGCACCGGCATCGGGCTTGCTGGCAGCGGCGTGCGCAGCAATTTTGGCCAACTCGGCATAGGAGCGAAAGCCTTCCGTTGGCTCTGCCGAGCTTACGGTAAAGAAGTGCTCGATCCAGGAGCATTTTGCGGCGACGGCCCGGCCCACCTCGCGAAAATCGATAGGGCCGTAGAGGCCGAGGCAAACGAAGCCACGCGGATGAAGCATCTCGACGACGCGGATCACTTCAATGGCAGGCAGGCGCAGATCGAGCGGGACGACGATCACACCGATCTTGAACAAGCTGTATTCGAGCAGCACGTGATCGGCCGACATGGGCAGCAGCGTGACGAGGTAGTCGCTTTTTTTGAGACCAAGGCGCAGCCATTCGACAGCCAAGGCCGTCGTGAAGCGGTCGAATTCGCCCCAGGTGACCGCTCGGCCGGTTTCGGCGCTCACCAGGGCAGCGGTTCCAGGCCGTTCTTGGGCCCACTTGGCCACTACGCTCTGCAGCAGGTGGCGATCGGCAAACTGTTGGTTGTAATCGTCCAGGGTAAATTGAGGCAGATTCATCCGATTCGCTGATTCTTGCATCAGTCGATCATGGAAAGAGGGGTGCGTCAAGCGCTTTGGGAGGAGCAAGAATCGGGAGACGCGGCTGACTCGTCAATTCGCCGGCTGCATAGCCGCGACCAACGGATTCACGGGTGGGATCGCTTCGAGCGGGAAGCCGAGTCTCTTCCACTCGTCGTAGCCTCCCCGCAAGGGGCGCACACGTTCGACGCCCAGCTTGTGCAGCATCATGGCAGTTTTAGCCGCGGTGGCCTCGCTCGGGCAGGTGCAATAGAGCACCACATCGCGGTCGCGCGGGATCTCGTCGCGGCGCGCGGCGATCGCGTCAGGCGAGAAATGCTGAGCGCCAGGCAGCGTGAAGGGCTCCGGCAGCAGCTCCAGCGGATGGCGCAGGTCGACGATAAAGACGGGTTCTCCCGCGTCAAGCTGGCGTTTCAAATCGGCCGGCTCAAGGCGCGCCGCAGCCAGCTTCTTCAACACCGCCCGGCGGCGATATATGCGGCTAAGGAAAAAGGCCACAATGCCAAGCACAAGAAGGGCGCCGGAAAACCGGCCTACCCAGCTGAACAGGTCTGCATTACGCTTGAGCAGATCGCCGAAGAAACGGCCCAATACGAGCAATGCTCCCACCCAAAGCGTTGCACCTACCCCGTCGAGGAACAGGAACTGGCGATACTTCATGCCATTTTGTCCCGCGACGGGCGGCGCCAGTATCCCCAGACCCGGCACGAACTTGGCAAACATGAGCATGGCGCCACGACGGTGGCCAAAAGAGTCCTGTGTGCGGCGGACGCAGGTGGTGGGTTCGAGCGAGAGCTTGCAGAGAAGGCGCAGAACGCGATGCCCATGGCGGCGGCCAATGAGGAACCACGCACTGTCGGCCATTAGGGTGGCCGTTGCACCGACCGCGAGCGCAAAAAGGAAGTTGAGGGGACCGTTCGCGGAGAGCGCCCCGGCCGCCAGAAGCACCGGTGTGGCGGGCAGGGGAATCCCCAACTGCTCCACCAGAACCCACGCAAAAAGCAGCAGATAGCCGTAAGTCAACAAGATGTGTGTGGGCAGTTCCATGAAAGACATTGCACCTATGCAGGAGTATTGGCTAGCCGCAAATGCGGATATGTGCTCGCAAACAAGCACCTCGCTTATGGGATGAAGCTGGGCGCGGATTGGGTGCAAGCGGAGCGGATTGGCTTTAGGGGTTCGCTTCCGGCATCGGATCGCTCCCGACCACCTTCGTGGTGGACGCGTAACGATGGAAGTTCGAGTAAGTGGCGGTCATTCGTCCACGGTTGGCAGTTGCTGCGCATTGGCACACGTGGAGATGGTGAAGACAGTAAAAAGAAACGCACGAAATCTCACAAAATCTCCGGCTCCCGAAACGACCGCGGAATCCTTTCAGCCGATCGAAAAACACACGCCCCGTGCCGAAACTCGTGATTAAATGCATCTGTTTTACCGCAGTTTAGCCGTATCCATTGCTCAATATCGGAGGTAGTCGCAGTTCCCATTTGCCTGCGTACAGTCTGGTTTACGAGGCCAGCTGGTGCGAACGCACAACCTGTTCAATGGTCCAATCGGTCCAGGCGCCCTGATCGGCGGGGCAGGCTAGGCGGGCCAGATCATTGGTCACGACGGCGTCGACAAAGTTTTCAACCACGGGATAATGCAAATTTGCATGCGGTGGCAATGTTTCCACGCGGCTGCCTTCGCGTGTATAGAAGTGCAGGTCTGGGCCGTTGAGCGGATCGAGATTGATCTCGCCTTCCTCGCCGATGATGCGGAACTGGTCGCGCGGCACGCGCGAGTTCCAGCGCACGTCCACGACGCCACGCACGCCGGCGGGCAATTGCAACAAAACCGTCGCGGAGTCTTCAACGCTCATCTGGTGTACTGCGTTCGACAGCATTCCGCAGGCGCGCTCCACCCTGCCGAAGAGGAAGTTCATGGCGTCGATGCGATGCGAGGCGATGTCGTAGAGTGGGCCGCCGCCGGCCAGCGCCGGATCGAGCAGCCATTCGCGGCCCTCGGTTTCGAGCCAGCCGTGACAGTTGGCCTCGGCCAACACCGGCCGGCCGATGGCGCCCTCGACGATGAGGTGCTTCGCACGGAGGAGTTTCGGATAAAGCCGGCGGTAATACGAGATGCCGAGAAAACACCCCGATGCGCGCGCTTCGACTACCATCTGTTCGGCCTGAGCGAACTGGATGGCCATAGGCTTCTCGCACAGTACGTGTTTGCCTGCGCGCAGGGCCGTGATGGCGGCGTGCGCGTGCAACGACACAGGCAGCGCGACGTAAACGGCATCGACGGCGGGATCGGCCACGGCCTCTTCGATCGTGGGCCAGGATTTCGCGCCGGGAAACTCGCGCGCCTTGGCCGCATCGCGCGTGACGAATCCATGAAGCGCGCTGCGCGGCTCAGCTTGAATGGCCGCAATCACGCGGCGGCGCGCGATGTCGCCGATGCCGGCGAGAACCCAACGAACTTTGTCCATCGTCATTCAGAATAGCTCGTTGAAAGCAGCGGGCGTGAGCTCGCAAATTGCTGGTCGGGGCTGAAATGAGAATCCGAAATCCACCGAAGGGGACAAGAAACACCTGCAGATCCTTAGATTGCGTTTGGCGCACAAGCACGCCAAACATCGCTCAGGATTGCAGCGTCCGTACCGCGTCTACTGCTGGACCGGTGTGGTCGCAGCCGGAGGCGGAACAGCCGCTGCCGGCGCGCTTGCAGGGGCAGAAGCAGGAGCGTTGCCCGCTTCTTGGTTCTTCTCACTAAAGAAGTCGTGGTCCCAGAGATTCTGGTAGAACTCGCCGGTAAGCTCGGCGGCGCGGGGTCCGAAGGTAGGCCGTCCGCCTTCGAGGAAGAAGACCGTCACGAGCGCGCCCTGCGGCGCCTCGGAGTACGAAGCAAACCAGCCGTAGCGCGTGCCGTTATCGGAGCAAGTCCCAGTCTTGCCGAAGACCGGCAGTTCGCGGAAGCTGGCGCGCAGACTGCGCGCAGTCCCATATTCCACGGCGGCCGCCATGCCGTCTTCCAGGTCCGGAACAAAACGCGCGATGTCGAGCATGCGCTTCACGCGGGGCTGGAATGCGGCCGCCTCTTCCGGCGTGGTGGGATGCTGCAGATAGTAAAGCGTTCCGCCGTTGGCGATGGCGGCGACAAACGCGCCCAGTTGCAGAGGCGTAAGAGAGACGCCCTGGCCGAAGCTGCACATGCGACCCACGCCACCTTGGGACTCAGGAATCGATTGATCGGGATAGACGCCAAGTTGCTCGCCGGCAATGTTGTAGCCGGCCAACTCGCCCAGGCCGAATTGGTTGGCGTAGTGGCGCACTCGCTCGAAGCCCAACTCGCGGCCGATCTCTTCAAAGTAGAGGTTGTTGCTCTTGGCCAGTGCCTGCGTCATCGTCATATGAAAGCCGGGCAGTTGCACCGGAGTATCGCGGGTGACGAGCCCCTCGGAGAGCGCGGCCAAAGCGACAGTGAGCTTGATGGTCGAGCAAGGCTCTGCGCCCGGTGAGAGCGCCAGCTTTTGGTTCACCATGGCAAGAATGCGGCCGTTCGACGGGTCGATAACCAGGGCGGTGCCGTTCATGTCGCCAAGAGCTTCCAGCGCGGCTTGGCGCACCACCGGATCCTCACCTGCCGTCACATCGTCTGCACCGACCCCACCCGCAACAAACGAGCTGGCCGTGAAGTGTTCGTAATATCGATGGCGGCGATGATAGGTCACTCGACGCACCTGCACCCTGGCCGTGGCAGCCGTGGCGCGGTTCGTTGTCGGGGATTTTGCGGCAACTCGGGGTGTGGCACTGTGCGTAGCCGCTGAACGATCTGCCACGGAGCGTGTTGCAGAGGCGTGAGCGACGCTCGTGCGGGTTGCAGTACCCTTTGCCGCAGCGCGATGCGCCGCCGCGCGGTGCGACTCCTTGAGCCGGGACGCCGTCTTGGAATGATGAACTGGAGTTTGCGGAACATCCAGCGCTGCGGCAATCGCAACGCCGAAAACAAAGACCAACAGGGCTATTCCAAGAAACTTGACGCGAGACAACTTCATCCAGCCAACATCCTCTCAACCTTGGATTTCGTGCCGCGCGTTCGCTTTTTGACGACGCACTTCGTGCTTGCCGTTTATGCCGTAAGCGGAATCACTCGCCCGCAAAAGGCAAACGGCCCTTTCTGTCGACCCTGCTGCCGGATAGCACAGGTCTCACACTTCCTCATCGAACCGCCCGATCCACCAGCCCACCCCTAATACTAAAGTAACCCAATCTGCAAGAACGTGCTCGCATCACAGTCTTGCCGGGTACAACTTTTGAGGGCATTTGCCCCAATATACCGCTCTCTCGTTCTTATTCAATCCCCCAAAGGGGGCCAGGGTACGAAAACAGTACACATCGCCTCCCGGCTTCCTGTTTTGGGCTCCTAAAACTGCAGGCGGCGCAGAAAAGTGGGCACGTCCAGATCGCGATCGGGCTCCTGGACTGAATCGGCGAACAACGATAGTTCGGGTTCTTGTGCTTGCCCCGCTATGTCCTCGCCCCCCGTGTGGTACGAAGGTACGATGAGATCCGCGGCGTAGTCTCTCGGCGGCGTCTTGAATTCGATTTCGCTCTCGATGGCATCGAACTGCGGCATCGCCGGTGCAGACGTGCTCTCGCGTTCTATCGCGGAGCCGATGGTTTCCTCGGCCGGAGTCATGGATTGTGGCGTCACAACACTGACCGTAGTCGCCACGCCCGGTGCGGCTGCTGCAAAGAAGAACCCTTCGTTGTTGTTTTCTGCAACCGGTTCCTCGTCCTCGCTCAGAAAACGGGCTGGTGCAGGCGCGGGAGACGGTTCGGGAAGCCAGCCGCCAGGCGCTACCACAGGAACAGAAACTACCGGCGCTTCTTCCACGTTCAACATGCGCGCGCGGCGCTCCGGCATCTCTTCGCGGAAACCGGTGGCGATGACCGTGATTTTCACTTCCTCGCCCATCCTTTCATCGAGCACCGCGCCGAAGATGATGTTGGCGTCTTCGTGCGCCGCAGATTGGATGAGCGAAGATGCCTGGTTGGCCTCGGATAGCTTGAGCGAGCTCGACCCGGTAATGTTGATGAGGATGCCGCGCGCGCCGTCGATGGCGCCGGCCTCGAGAAGCGGCGAAGCCATGGCTGCTTGCGCGGCTTCAACGGCACGGCTGGCGCCGGAGCGCACGGCTGTGCCCATCACCGCGTGGCCCATTCCTGCCATGGTCGTCTTCACGTCGGCAAAGTCGCGGTTGATGATACCGGGAATGGTGATAATGTCGCTGATGCCCTGCACGCCCTGGCGCAGCACGTCGTCGGCGATGCGAAAACTCTCGAAGAAACCCGCGTCCTTGGCCACGACCAGCAGTTTCTCGTTGGGAATCACGATCATGGTGTCGACGCTTTCGACCAGCTCATTCAGCCCGCGCTCGGCCTGCATCATGCGGCGCTTGCCTTCGAAAGCAAACGGCTTGGTGACCACGGCGACGGTGAGAATGCCCATCTCGCTGGCCAGGGAGGCAATGACCGGCGCGGCGCCGGTGCCCGTGCCGCCGCCCAATCCCGCGGTGACGAAGCACATGTCGGCGCCTTCCAGCGCCTCGATGATTTTCCCCGAGTCTTCGAGCGCGGCATGGCGGCCGACGTCGGGACTGGAGCCGGCGCCGAGCCCGGAAGTAAGCCGCGCGCCCAGTTGCAGCTTGATGGGCGCCTGGGAAAGCTTCAGCGCCTGCACATCGGTGTTGGCCACGATAAACTCCACGCCCTCCATGTGCGCTTGAATCATGCGGTTTACGGCATTGCCGCCGCCGCCGCCGACGCCGATCACCATGATGCGCGCACCGCGCAGGGGCTCCTCGTGAAATTGAATCCGCATCTCTCCGGCTTCGCTTCTTTGCTGCTCCATGGACACTTTGCTCTCCTCGTCTGCAATTCCAGCTTTATTAGTCCCTACGTCCCTAGTCCCTGCCTCTAAAAACTTGCGGCAAACATGGCGCGCAGCTTCGCGCCCAGACTGCGGTTGTCTTCAGCCGCGCGCATGGCCCGCGTGCGATGCGCGTAGAGAACCATGCCGATGCTTGCAGCCCACGATGGATGGTTCAGGTCTCCGGGCATGTGCGACAGTCGCACCGGCAGCCCGGTGCGTGCCGGCACGCGCAACTGGCTCTCCGTCACGTCGAGCATTCCGGGCAACATGGCTCCGCCGCCGCTGAGCACGCAGCCCGCGCCCAGCGCATCGAGCACTCCGCCATGCCGCAAGCTTTCGCGCACGTAGTGCATCAGTTCACGCGCCCGCGGTTCCAAAATCTCCGCCATAGTGCGCAGCGCCAACCGTTGCGGCTGCGGGTTGGCAATTTCGATTTCGGCCAACTGCGGCACCGCGGTGACAACCGCATTGCCGTATTGCCGCTTCAGCTCTTCGGCCTGCGCCACAGGCATTTGCAGGCCGATGGCAAGATCGTTGGTGAAGTGCGCGCCGCCGATGGGAACCGACGCGGTATGCGCCACCGCGCCCTCAAAAAACACCGCCATGTCGCTGGAATGCGCGCCGATGTCGAGCAGGCAAACGCCAAGTTCGCGCTCGTCGGCCGACAGCGTGCACTCGGCCGAAGCGATGGCCTCAAGCACCGCTTCGGAAACCTCCAGCCCGGCGCGATTGGCGCAGGTAACGGTGCTTTGCAGCGCGCTGCCGGAGCAGGTGGCGATGTGCAGCTCGACCTCGAGCCGCGCGCCGACCATGCCCACCGGATCGAAGATGCCGGGCTGCTCGTCGAGGATGAACTGCCGCGGCAGCAGGTGCAGAATTTCGCGGTCGGCAGGCCGCACGATGGCGCGCGCATGATCCACGGCGGCACGCACATCCTCGCGCGTAATCTCGCGCATGCCGCGGCCCAGCTGCAATCCGCCGCTGGTGTTCAGGCCGCGAATATGCGGCCCGCCCACCCCTACCATGCACTCGGCGATGTTAACCCGCGCCGCGCGTTCGGCTTGCTCGCTGGCAGCGCACACCGTCTTTACCGCGGGAGCCAGTTCGGCGATCAAGCCTTTGCGCATCCCCGCCGAGTCCACTACGCCGTGGCCGCGATAGCGCAGCACTTGCTCGTTCACATCGGCGGCGAGCACACGCGTGCGTGCGCTGCCGATGTCGAGCGCCACGATCAGGTTGTCCTGCCTCTGCCCCATTGCGCTCACTTGTCGCCGGCGCCGGCCGAAGCTGCGCCTGAAGTTGTGGCAGGATTTCGCCTGCCTGAGTTTGTTGTTGTGCGTTTCGGCGCCGCGTGTTTCTTCGCCGGCGAAGGCTTATTCTTTTTGGCCGCAGTCTTGTCGGGCTTTGCCGATGCGTCGCCGTGCGCGCCCGCATCGCCTGCGGCGCCTTCCTGCGTTTCAGCGCCGGATGCCATTTGCAGAATAGGCCAGTTCCTGTCGTCGTCGAAGCGCAGGTCCACAGACTTGAGATGCGGGAAACGCTGGCGCCACGCATCGATGTTCGCCTTGTAGCGTTCGAACCGTTCCAGAAAACGCCGCTCGCCAAGATGCACGAGAATGTCCGACCCCTGTTCGGGCATGAGCACGCGCGCATCTTCGGGATCGGTCAGATCGATCTCGGACACCTGTTCGGAGTTGTGCTTGCCGCCAGCGTCCAGCTCTGCCATCAGACGCATGTAAACGTCCATGCGCTTCTTGCGCGCCCCCGCGGAGTCGCCGGGATCGATGCCCGTCAGCACTGGGAACGAGTAATGCCGCTCGGCCATGGTCTTGGGAGACATCGAAAGCAACACTCCATTGGCATCCACGAGGCCGATCTGCTGCCCGTGTTGCGTGAATGCAACCGGCCGGCGCTCCACCACCGCGACGCGAATCTGATCGGGCAGCACGCGCATGACGGTCGCGTGCTCGATCCAAGGAATTTGTTCGAGTTCCCGGCGCCGGTCGCGCAGGGGCACATGGAAAATGTTCTTGCTGACGTCCTCGCCAAAGACGGACAGCAGGTCGGCACGGCTCACTTCGGTAATGCCGGTGGCCTGAATGTTGCTTGTGCCGGCAATGCGGAAACGCACGTCCTGCTTGAGAAAATGCGCGAGCAGAAGGCCGGCCGCTGCAAAACCGCCGAGCACGAGAAACGTCGCGAGAGCTAGAAACATGCGGCCTGCGGTGCTCGCGGGCTTCCACCAGGACGGCTTGACCGCGCCAAGGCGTTCCGCGCTCGGACGCATCACACCGTCGCCGTCCGGGTCGTCAAACTCCAGCGGCATGCCTGGTGAACCGCGCCTACTCGCAGTGCCAGGGCGCGCACGCCCGTCAACCTCAGGCATGCGCCGACGGCACAACTCAGGGGGCGGTTCGTCGTCCCACAACAGGAGCCGGTTTGTCGTATTGCCTTGATTCGTCACGCCTGAGCACGGTCGTGACAATCGCCAGATTTTATTATGGCCCGAGGATGGTTGTGAGCCTTACGCGCTTGGGGCGGGGGAACCTGATGGGTTACGGGGAAGGCCAGGTGTCAGGTATCGGGTTTCAGGTATCGGGTTTCAGGTGCCAGGAGTCAGCGTCAAGTGCCATTAAGCGCAGCCAGTATCTGCGGAGCCAGCTGGCTCACGCTGCCCGCACCGAGGGTCAGAATGAGGTCGCCGGGTTGAGCCGACGCGGTGACGGCAACAACCGCAGCCGCAAAGTCCGGCGCGAACACGACGCGCGGGCCCTGAATACGCTCGGCCAATCGCTCCGCCGTCACGCCCGGAATCGGCTCCTCGCTAGCCGCGTAGATGGGCAGGACGACCACAGTGTCCGCATCTCTAAACGCGCCTGAGAACTCGTCCAAAAGATCGAGAGTTCGGGAGAATCGGTGCGGCTGAAAAATCACGTGGACCATGCCTCTGGTGCAGGCGCGCGCCGCTTCGAGCGTGGCACGAATTTCGGTGGGGTGGTGGCCGTAATCGTCGACAACGGTCACGCCGCGCGTTTGACCCCTTTGCTGGAAGCGCCGGTCGACGCCGCGAAAGTGCGCCAGCCCCTCGGCAATCTTGGCGGGCGAAACTTCAAGCTGCCGCGCAATGGCCACAGCGGCCGTAGCATTGAGCACGTTGTGCCGGCCGGGCACGTGCAGCTCAAAGGGCCCGAGCGGCCCCGCGGCTGTATGCACCTGGAAGCGTGAGAACGAAGTTCCCTGCCCTGTTGCCGAGTCCGGCGCTTGTGCTGGACCGCGAATGGGATCGAGGATTTCAAGCCGGAAATCTGCCTCCGCGGCCACGCCGTAAGTGAAGACGCGCCTCCGCACGCGCGGCAAAATGCCATTGAGCAGCGCATTGTCGGTGCATGCTGTCGCGGCGCCGTAAAACGGCACGCGGTTCATGAAATCGACGAAAGCGCGCTCCACGTCGGCCATGTCGTGGTAGCAGTCCATGTGCTCGCGGTCGAGATTGGTCACCACGGCCAGGATCGGCGAGAGCTTGAGAAACGACCGATCGCTCTCGTCGGCCTCGGCCACCAGATACTGTGTCGTGCCCAGCCGCGCGTTGGAACCCATCGCGTCCACTCGCCCGCCCACCACCACCGTGGGATCGAGACCGCCCGCGCTTAACGCCGCAGCCACCATCGACGTGGTCGTGGTCTTGCCGTGCATGCCTGCGATAGCGATGCCGTACTTGAGCCGCATCAGTTCTGCCAGCATCTCCGCGCGTTGGATCACGGGAATCTTGCGCGCGTGCGCCTCGACGACCTCGGGATTCTTCGTGTTTACCGCCGAGCTGGTGACGACCACCGTCGCCCCCGCAACGTTGGCCGCGTTGTGCCCCTCATGGACCGTCGCGCCCAGCTGCGCTAGCCGGTCGGTCACCGGACTGCGCTTCAAATCGGAACCCGACACCTTCATGCCCAGGTTGAGCAGGATCTCGGCAATGCCGCTCATGCCGATGCCGCCAATGCCGATGAAGTGCGCGTGCTGGGAGGTGGCAAACATGGCAGTGAAGGATAAGGGTAGCAGAGACGGCGAGATGTCAGTCGTCAGCTTTCAGCTGTCAGCTAATCGCTGAGCGAAGTTTGGCCGATTTTTTCGGCCAAACGAAGTCGAAGGATCTGCGGTTGTTTTTCAACGAATTTCGGGAACACCGCTCTTAGACCTGTTGAAAATTGGTGACGGTGCGGCTGACCCGGCGAAGGAACCGATTTCGTTTGGGTTTGGATATCTGGCGCCCCGCCCTTTGCGCAACCTTTGCTCAGTGGACGGAGCGCACAGCAGTGTCCCTATTCCCTATTAGCTGTCGGCTACTTCCTGCTACTCACAGAAGACCCGCACCTTTGCCTTTTCCTCTTTGGCATCGACATCCACGGTCAAATCTTCCAGGTGGTCGATGAGCTCTTCGAGGTTCTCCGGCTTGATCTGCGACAGGGTCAGCGGAATGCCGTGCTGGCTGAGCTTCGCGTCCAGCTGGTCGTGCGCCTGCTTTGGAATCAGGCTTGCCAAGCGCACGCCGGCGCGGAGCAATTGCATGGGCACGCGCACGTTTACGGTTGTCGGGTTGCCGGCTTCCGCCGCTTCCACCAGCACGCGCAGATACTTCGCGCGGGCCTTCACAGTGGATTCGCCCGACGGGTCCGAGCTGAGGATTCTGCCAGTGAATTCACTTGCGGTAACGGTGGTGTTGGGTTCGAGCGCGGCCAGCAACTGGTCGGCCTCGTCGGCGGTGATCTTGCCCGCGGCCAGCATTTCGAGAATTTGACGGCGATTTTCGTTCATGGGGTTCTCCTTATTCGAGAGAGTGAAAGAGTGAAGAAGTCAAAACAGGTGAATTGACGCTGATGCATCTTGCCCTTGGAGCGCCGGTCTCCTGACCGGGTCGCCGCGGCGACTGCGAGCTTCCAAACCTACGCTCTGTTGGTCCCCTTGGCACCCGGCAGCAATCCGAGTTACAAGATGCGCACCAGGACGTTGCTGCCATGCGCGCTGACATGCACGTGGGTTCCCGGCAGACCGCAAAGAATCGACCAAAAGACGGCAGTGGCGCGCCATGGACTGATGCGGCCGGCAATGCATAGGCCGAAGATCACAAGAAAAATCAATGGCGAGACTAGAATCACTGGAATCCAAACCAAAAACAGCGGCAGCCAGATGCGTGGCGTGTGGACGTGCGGCGCTTCGATCTGCAAGATTGCGAAGCTGGGAATCATTTCAGAGCCTCCAATTGGCGAATGGCTTCCGTTGGCGTGATCTCGCCGTTTTTGAGTTGAGCCAGAATCTCGGTGCGCGTGGGGGATGGGTCGGTTTCAACAAACTCCAACTGGTTGGAGATGCGGTTCAGCCGCGCCTTGATCGTTGGGTAGCTGACGCCGAAGGTCTGTTCCATCTCTTTGATGGTGCCGTGCGAGCGGAGAAAGGCGATCACGAAAACCTGATCCTCGAGGCTCAGTCGGGCCAGTTCGGGCAGCGCAAATTGACCTTCGACGGCCATTTGCTTCCCGGGAATGCTGACGCGCTCAATAACCACAGGTGACCCCTCAGCAATGTGAAGCAGGTCTTGCCAGTCGGAAACAGATTTGAGATCGTCGGCCATCGTCGGAATCGAGATTCTTGAACTCGATCCCACAATAGCACGTTTCTTAAAAATGTCAACTTAATAGATAAATATATTTAAGTTATTTTCCTAAACTAATTAATCTTTAGAGTGCTTCGCGTTCAAATCTTCAAAAAAATACATAATACCCTCCCTCGCACGTGTAGATGTTCCGAATGCCGTGCACGTTACTGGAAATAAGCAGGTTAACTCGAACGAGACGATTCTTGGACGAACTGTTGAGCCACTTTAGCCAACCTGGCAATCCCCATCCGGATATCCTTTTCGGAAGCGTTGGAGAAGTTCAGCCGCAAATACCGATGCCCGGAGCCGTCTGGGAAGAAGTCCCGCCCGGGAACGAAGAGGACTTTGCGGCGCATGGCCTCTTCCATCATGCTCCAGGTATCGATTTCCTCGGGGCCCGTCACCCACAGGAACATCCCTCCCTCGGGATGCGTCCAGTGAAAATCTTTGGGCATGGATTGACTCAGGCAAGAGTTCATGAGCGCATATCGGGCGCCGTACGTGTCGCGAATTCGTTGAATATGCGCATTGTTGTCGAAGCCGGCTAAATACCGGTCAACGATGCGCTGGTCGAGATTCGATGTATGGAGATCGGCTGCTTGTTTGGCAACGGTCAGCTTGCGTAGCACCGGTTCCGGCGCCGCGATCCAGCCGATGCGCATGCCCGGTGTCACGATTTTTGAAACGGTGCTGACGTAGAGCACGATTCCATCGCGATCGTGCGACTTGATCGGGGGAATATCGGCGCCGGCATAACGCAGCTTGCCATAGGGGTCGTCTTCAACCACCATCATTCCGTAGCGCGCCGCCAATTCGCAGACTCTCGCGCGGCGCTCGGCCGATTGCGTAACGCCGGTTGGATTCTGAAAGTTGGGAATGGTGTACAGCAGTTTGGGCCGTTCGCGGCAAATGATCTCTTCCAGCCGACCGGTTTCAAGCCCCTGCTCATCGGTAGGCGCGGATGCAAAGCGCACTTCGTACGTTTGAAATGCCTGTATAGCGGCCAGATAGGTTGGCGCTTCGGTAAGCACGCAATCTCCGGAATCGAGAAATGCCTTGCCAATCAGATCCAGGGCCTGCTGGGAGCCGGTAGTGACGAGAATGTTCTCGGTTGCGCACGAAACGCCGCGGGCCTTCATCTCAGCAGCAAACTTTTCGCGCAGTGGGCCGTAGCCTTCGGTGACGGCGTACTGCAACGCCTGGGCTCCGGCTTCGGCAAGCACCTTCTGCGCACACAGAGCAACCTCAGCAACCGGAAAGCACTCGGGAGCGGGAAGACCGCCGGCGAAAGAAATCACGTCGGGCTGTTCGGTCACTTTGAGAATCTGACGGATCGTCGAGGGACGGATTTGCTGCGTCCTTCGTGCAAATCGATATTCCATGATAGGGACTTTCCTAGCCCATCGGGCCGAGTAGATAGTGGTGCGGAGCAGCTTGCTGCTGATTACTTGAAGTATAGGGGAAATCACTCAAACCCAGTTCGGAGCCGGATAGAATCGGCAGATTGGCAAACGTGCCGGCTTGCCGACCCGCTCAATTGCCGCTCTCATCCTCGCAGCCAGTCCTTCACCTTCTGCACCATCACATCGCGGCCCACGTCGCTGATGGCGTTGGTGAGGGGGATCTGCTTGGGGCACGCATGGACGCAGTTCTGCGCGTAGCCGCACTCCTGAATGCCGCCGTCGCCGGCGAGCGCGCGCAGGCGGTCCTCTTTGAGAACCTTTCCTGTGGGATGGTTGTTGAATAGCTTGACCTGCGCGATGGTGGCCGCGCCGACAAATCCCGTCGCAACGTCGAACTGCGGGCAGACCTCCATGCAGCAGGTGCAGGAAATGCAATTCGAAAGCGGGTAGTTAATCTCCTGCTCCTGCGGGTAGACGCGCGGGCCGGAGCCGAGATCGTAAGTCCCATCGACGGGAACCCAGGCCTTGACGCGCTTCAGGTTTTCAAACAAAACCGACCGGTCGACCTGAAGATCGCGCACCAGCGGGAACTTCGAGAGCGGCTCGACGCGGATGGGCTGTTCGAGATTGTCGACCAGCGCAGAGCAGGCCATGCGGGCTTTGCCGTTGATTCTCATGGCGCATGACCCGCAAATTTCTTCAAGACAATTGGAATCGTAAGCGATGGGCGTGGTCTCGCGGCCGTCGGCAGTGACCGGATTCGCGGCGATCTCCATCATCGCGGAGATGACGTTCATGCCTGCGCGCCAGGGAAGCTCGAAGCGCTCCCACACGACCGGCGCCTCGGGGCTAGCCTGGCGGCGGATTTCGAAAGTGACGGTACGGTTTGCCATGATGTCCTTCGTTCGACGCCGGGCCTGAAGGCCCGCTTGAATAATGCCTCGGAATCGGGGGCATGAAAACCCCTGCTCCCTCCGGATTAGCAACTGCGGATCCTTCGCTGCATTCAGGATGACATTGGCGCTCGCGCCAATGTTATTTGGCCGCGTCGTAACGCCGTGGCCGCGGCTTAATGTACTGAGTATCGACTGCCTCGAACTCAAATCGCGGGCCTTCAACCCTGCCGGTGAAGCTGGCCTTCGTAGTCTTGAGAAATCGTTCGTCGTTGCGTTCGATGAAGTCGGGCTTGTAGTGTGCGCCGCGCGACTCGTCGCGCAGAATAGCGCCGAGCACGATAGTGCGCGAGAGCTGCAACATGTTGTAGAGCTGACGGGTGAACGCAAAGCCGGTGTTGGCCCACTGGCTCTTGTCGCTCAGATTCACGCGCCGGTAGCGGTCGAGCAGCGCGACGATCTTTTCGTCGGTGCTCTTCAAGTTTTTGTTGTAGCGGATGACGGTGGCGTGCTCGGTCATGGCCTCGCCCATCTCGCGCCACAGCTTGAAGGGATTCTCGCCCCCCTGGTTGTTGATGAGCTTCTTGTTGATCTCGGCCTGGCGCGCCACTTCGGCCGCAGCGCCGCCGTCGCCTTCCGCGGCAGGCACGCTCTTCGCGTAGTTCATCGCATTCGGCCCCGCGACGAATCCGCCGAAGATGCAACTGACGAGCGAGTTCGCGCCGAGGCGATTGGCGCCGTGGTACTGGTACTCGCATTCGCCCGCGGCAAAGATGCCGGGAACATTTGTCATTTGATCGAAGTCGACCCAGAGTCCGCCCATGGTGTAATGCATGCCGGGAAAGATCTTCATCGGCTCCACGCAAGGATCGACGCCGACAAACTTTTCATAAATCTCAAGAATTCCGCCGAGCTTGTGATGCAGCGTCTGGCGGTCGATGTGCGTGAGGTCGAGGTAGACCATGGGTTGGCCGTCAAGCCCAAGACCGAGCTCGTAGACAACCTTGTGAATGGCGCGCGTGGCCACGTCGCGCGGAACGAGGTTGCCGTATTTCGGATACCACTCTTCGAGAAAGTAGAAACGCTCGGCCTCGGGAACGGCTTTGGCGGTGCGCTTGTCGCCTGGCGCGCGCGGCACCCACACGCGGCCGCCCTCGCCGCGCGCCGACTCCGACATCAGCCGCAGCTTGTCTTCACCGGGAATCGATGTGGGGTGCACCTGGATGAATTCGCCGTTGGCGTAATAGACGCCCTGTTGAAAGACAGCCGACTGCGCGGAGCCGGTGCAGACCACAGAGTTCGTGCTCTTGCCGAAAATGGCTCCGATGCCGCCTGTGGCGAGAATGATGGCGTCCGCCGCGAAGGCCTTGAGTTCCATGGAGCGCAGGTTCATGGCCACGATTCCTCGAGCCACGCCCTTGCCATCGATGATGGCAGAGAGAAACTCCCAGCCTTCGAACTTGTTCACCTTGCCTTCGGCCTCGTAGCGGCGCACCTGCTCGTCGAGCGCGTAGAGCAATTGCTGGCCTGTGGTGGCGCCGGCAAATGCCGTGCGATGGTAGAGCGTGCCGCCGAAACGGCGAAAGTCGAGCAGACCTTCAGCGGTGCGGTTGAAGGGCACGCCCATGCGGTCGAGCAGGTCGATGATGGCGGGCGCAGCCTCGCACATGGCTTTCACAGGCGTCTGGTTGGCCAGAAAGTCGCCGCCGTAGATGGTGTCGTCGAAGTGCTGCGCGGTGGTATCGCCTTCACCCTTCAGGTTCTTCGCGGCGTTGATACCGCCCTGGGCGCACACCGAATGCGAGCGCTTCACCGGAACAATCGAAAACAGGTCCACCGTGCCGCCGGCTTCGGCGATTTTGATGACCGCCGCAAGTCCGGCGAGCCCTCCGCCCACCACGATGATTTTGCGTGCTGCCATGAAGTGCCTTTCGGAAAACAGTGAACAGTGATCGGTGGTCAGTGATCTGCTCGTCGGCCAAGCGATCTGCTAAGGGTTCGGGATGGGCGCGTTGGCGAACCACGGCCCCACAAACGCCCAAATGCTTGCGATTCCCACACCGGCGAGCAGCACTCCAAACGCGACGCAGACATAGCCGAAGCGGCGCCGCGCGGTCTCTCCCGGCGTAATGCCCCACTTGGCCGCGAAGAGCCACACGCCGTAGGCGAAATGCCAGCAGACGGCGATCATGGCGACGACGTAGACGGCCACCATCCATGGATTCGAAAGCTCGAGCTGCACCTTATGGAACGCGTAGTACGGATTCTCCGGCAGCATGACGCCGGAGAACCGCTGCCGCCACACGTGCTGAACGATGTACGCAAACGCAATGAGGCCAGTGTAGCGCTGCACCAGGTACATCCAATTCCCGGCCCATGGGTAGTACACGATGTTCGATTTTCCGCGCAGCCAGATCCAGACGCCGTAGACGCCGTGATAGACAATGGGCAGAAAGATGAAGACCCATTCCAGCACGCGCACCAGCGGCAGGCTGTTGAGGAACTTGACCTGGTCGCCGTAAGCAATGGGGCCCTTGAGCGCTTCGAAGTTCGAGAGCAGGTGTTCCAACAGGAATGCCCCGATGGGAACGATGCCGAGCAACGAATGCAGCCTACGCCAAATAAAGCTCATGCCCTCGCCGGCACGCAGGGGCTCGACGCCGCGGCGGACTTGCGGAGCGGGGGAAGGTTGAACAGTTGCCATGAAGAATTTAGCTCCTAGAGCTGCTGGGCGAAGCAGTCTTACATCGAGGGACGATGTGCCGTGTTCTGTATCACATGCATTATTCGAGGCGGGAGCGGCGGGCGTCAAGGCGGCGAAGCGATCGCTCACATATTGGAAGCATCTTCCGTCGAATGACTTGAGTCCACGGCAACTTGTGCGGTTCGCGACGCGAAACCTGTCCCTAAAGGATAGGCTGATGTTAGTTGCGCACTATGAGGAACGCTTCAACCTGCGCAATTGCCTTTGACGGAGCACACCTTCATGATTCGCCGTAGTAAAGATCGCGACCTCGACCGGATTTGCGCCGTGATCAACGACGGCGCGAGCGCCTATAAGGGCGTGATTCCCATCGACCGCTGGACCGAGCCCTACATGCCTGCGGAGGAGCTGCGCCATGAGATCGACGATGGCGTCGAGTTTTGGGTCTTCGAAGAGGATGGCGAGTTGGCGGGCGTGATGGGGGTTCAGCCGATCGAGGATGTGACCTTGATTCGCCATGCCTACGTGCGGACCGCGGACCAGAGACGAGGCATCGGAGCGCTTCTGCTCGCTCACCTGCGCGAGCTGGCGACCGCGCCCGTGCTGATCGGAACATGGGCCGATGCCGCGTGGGCCATCCGCTTCTACGAGAAGCACGGATTTCGGACAGTCTCGCCAGAGACCAAGAATCGGCTGCTGCGGAAGTACTGGACGATCCCGGATCGGCAGGTGGAGACGTCGGTGGTTTTGGCTGACGCAGTGTGGTGGGCGAAGCATGGAGGAAACTGAGACTTGAAACCGGCTCTCACGCGAGCATGGGCAGCAGCGCCGCCAGCGCCCGCCCGCGATGGCTCAGGCTGAGCTTGGTTTCAAGATCGATCTCGGCCATCGTCTTGTCCAGTTCGGTGAGATAGAACAGCGGATCGTAGCCGAAGCCGCCGGTACCGCGGGGCGCATCGAGGATCGTTCCGTCCACCGTTCCATCGGCCACTTGAACCACCTCGCCATCGCGCGCCGCAACGAGGCTGCAATGATAACGGGCCGTGCGCAGCGCCGCAGGAATCTCGACCAGCTTCTGTAGGAGCAGCATGTTGTTCCACACGTCGGTGTTGTCGTTGGCGTCGGGCGAGTCGACGAGGCCAGCGTCGGCGGCGTATCGCGCCGAGCGCACGCCGGGGGCGCCGCCGAGCGCGTCCACTTCCAGACCGGAGTCGTCGGCGATAACCAGCTCGCCCGGCGCGAAACGCGAATAGTACACAGCCTTGGTCGCAGCGTTGGCGAGAAACGTGTCGCCGTCCTCTTCCGGCGCAGAAATGCCGGCGATTCCGGGAAGCGGTTCAATCGCGATGGAAAATGCCTGTGCGGCGGTGCGGAAGTCGCGCAGTTTGCCTGCGCTGGTGGTCGCGGCGTAGAGGCGGAGAGCCATGATCCGAGTCTAACGGGTGTTGTAACCGCCTGGGGATTTCGGCCGCAGGAATCCATTTGCTGTACAAAGAACCCACGCAACCATTAGGCTTTGAATTTGCTCGCGCAAACCTACAGACGCTCATTTGAACGAGAAATGGAGCGGGAATGCCCATAGCAATCCTCGCAGGAATCGGGTGGCACTTCGTGGGAGCGGCCTTCGCCGCCTCCTTTTACGCCCCGATTGGCAAGGTGAAGAACTGGTCGTGGGAAACCACCTGGGCCGTAGCCGGCTTCTTCTCCTGGATTCTGCTGCCCCTCTCTCTCAGCTATCTTCTGCTCCCGGATTTCTACGCATTCTATGCATCGCAGCCGGCCGGCCTCCTGTTGACAGTGGCGTTCTTCGGCGCCATGTGGGGCGTAGGCAACGTGAGCTACGGTTTGACCATGCGGCACCTCGGCATGTCGCTGGGCATCGGCGTGGCTATCGGCGTGACGCTAGTGGCGGGCACGCTGGAGCCGTTGATCTCGCATGGTCGACTCTCTACGCTTTTCACGACTCGGAGCGGATTGTGGAGCTTGGCCGGGATCATCGTCGCCCTGCTTGGCGTCGCCATCGTTTCCTATGCGGGCCACCGGAAAGAAGAGCAGATGGGCGCCGAAGTGAAGGAGTTCAACGTCATGCTGGGCCTCGCCTTGGCGGTGATGTGCGGCATCTTTTCGTCGGGCTTTGCAATTGGACTTGATAAGGCAACGCCCTTACTCGATGCTGCGCGAAAGGTGGGCGTTTGTCCGCTGTTTGCAAGGGTGCCTGGCTTCGTACCGATCATGGGTGGTGGTGCCATCGTGAATTTCGCATATTGCCTGACGCGTCTCGTGTTCAAGAAAGATCTCTCGCTGCGCGCCGATCTGGCGCAACCCGGCCCGACCCTGCTCAAGAACGCCGCCATGGCCGCCTCCGGAGGCATCATGTGGTATTTGCAGTTCTTTTTCTATTCGTGTGGCGAAGCCAATATTCCTAAGCAGCTCGATTACGTGAACTGGATGCTGCACATGAGCCTCTACGTCTTGTGCGGCGGGTTCGTGGGGCTTGCACTTGGCGAGTGGGTTGGCGTGGGCAGCCGTCCTATCCGGTTGCTCTGGGCGGGGATTCTAGTGATCATTGCGGCGGCAAACCTCGTTGGCCTGGGCATGGCGTCGTAAAAGCAGGGACTAGGAACGTAGGGACTACAACCGGTCTCATAAATGGAGATTTATCGCGCCGCGCAAGTATGGGACCCGACAACAAGTCGGGGCCCACGAATCCGGCAGGTTGAAAACGTTGATTTATGAGACCGGTTCTAGGGGATTAACAGCCTCTGGCCACAGTCCAGTCTTGAAAGGGCACGACTTCAGTCGTGCCGAAAAAGCCAACAGAATCGGCCAGGCTTTAGCCCCTGAGAAACGCTTTTCCAACACGCTTCGCTTTTCGCCACGGGCTGCTACGCGGCTGTGAGAGTTTGCTCAGGCGCTTGCGGGTAGAGGAAGCTCTTTGTCGAGTCCTCTGGCGATCAAATCGTTGCGCAGATTCTCTACGTTCGTAAAGACCAGCGCCTTCATACCCAGCACCGCTGCAGCCTCCACGTTGACTGACCGGTCGTCGATAAAAAGCGTCTCCGCGGGTATCGTGCCGAGCTTTTCAAGCGCATAGCGATAAATCGCCGGATCGGGCTTTGCCATGCGCAGCTTGTAGCTCCACACACGCACGTCAAAACTCACAAGCCAGGCAAGTTCGCGCTCCATGGCTTGCTGTACATTGTCGCCGACGTTCGAAAGCACTGCGGTCAGAAATCCTCTTGCCTTGAGCGCACCCTGCCACCTAATCGTCGCGGTATTCTGCGTCATCCACATGCGCGCATCCCACTGCATCAGCTCCGCGATGGCCGAAGACCTCAAGGTAAGCCCCGTCCGGCGCACAATCTCGCGCCAATAGGCCTCGCCCGTCAGCTTGCCTTCATCGAACGCGCGGCGATCGGCCCAGTACAGCTCATCGAGCTTCTCGGCGGAAAGCCCGGTGATGTGCACGAGTTTGGCGTGCGCCTTTGGGTCGGGTGGACCGGTCAACACCATTCCATAGTCGAAGATCACCGCGCGCAGTGCCACGCTCAACCACCTCTCGCGCCCGTGTATGGTTGAGAAGGGCGCCTTTCTCATTGTGCACGATGAGTCTTGGCAATCCGTCTCAGAACCATTTGGCCTGTCGTACCGATTGAACCCATGCGATTCTCAGCACGAACCGGCTGGAACACGGAAGAGAGTGAGTTGGCGCGGGCGCACCGGTTGCGTCGCGAGGCCGGGCTGCCGGTCGCCGACCTCACCGCCTCGAATCCCACGCGCTGCGGTTTCTCGTATCCCGCGTCTCTTCTCGAACCGCTCGCCGATCCTCGCGCTCTCGACTACGATCCGCAGCCGCGCGGCCTGCTTCCCGCGCGCGAAGCCGTTTGCAAATACTACGCGGACCACGGCGTCTCCCTCGACCCCGGCCAAATCGTGCTCACCACCAGCACTAGCGAAGCCTACAGCTTCCTTTTTCGGCTGCTCTGCGATCCGGGCAGCGAGATTCTGGTTCCCCAGCCCGGCTACCCGCTCTTCGACTTCCTGGCCACGCTCGACGATGTGCGCATCAAGGTCGCGCCGCTCGTCTACGACGACGGCTGGCAGATCGACTTTGAAGGCATGAGCCGAGCCATCACCCCGCAGACCAGAGCCATCGTCATCGTGCACCCCAACAATCCGACGGGGCACTTTACCAAGCCGCGGGAGGCCGAAGAGCTGGCCCGTATCTGCCGCGCGAAGGGCCTATCGCTCATTGTGGACGAAGTGTTTCTCGACTACTCAGAAGCAGGGAACAAGGGAGCAAGAGCGCAAGAGAGCGACGGCGCTGCAAGCTTTGCCGCGGGCCTCGAAGGGGTCTCAGTCTTCGTGGTCAGCGGCTTGAGCAAGATTGCAGGCCTGCCGCAGATGAAGGCCGCGTGGATCGTTGCAATCGGCCCGGAAAAAGTTTCGTCCTTGGAACGGTTGGAGGTGATTGCCGATACCTTTCTCTCCATGAATTCGCCGGTACAGTGGGCGCTGCCTGTGTGGCTCGCCAATCGGGCGGCCATTCAGCAGCAGATTCGAAACCGTGTCGGCACCAACTTGGCCGTGCTCGATCGCCGGCTCGCCGCTCTTCCCACTTTGCAGCGGCTCGCCGTCGAAGGCGGTTGGTGCGCAGTGCTGCGGATTCCTGCCCTCGAGCCTGATGAGCAGACGGTTCTCGCGCTCCTCGAACGCGGCGTCTGGGTCCATCCCGGTTACTTCTTTGGGATGCCTGAGTCGGGCTGGCTGGTGGTGAGTCTGCTCGGCGAGGAGCCCGAATTCCGTGCAGGATTGATAACTATTACTGACTACTTTCGAACGAATCAGAGCGGTAATATTTGAGAGCACCAACTTAAACTTCTTCTTGAGCTAGTCCGGCTATCTCAATGAAAGAAAGAGGCCGCCTTCGGTGGCGTCCGCGCTGCAGGTTTTGTCTAAAATTTGGCTTTCCGTTAGCGCCTGTTGAAAAAAACCGGTAGCGCGGCGGCGCTTTGAACGGGAACGACCGGAGAACCCACGCACTGCGTGGATCGCGTGCCGTAGGTTGCGCATAGTAATCGCATTTCAAAAAGCGGACGCAATTGTTTTGAAAGGGCACGGCTTCACAGGCCGCTGAAAAACGCATATGTTTCCTCCGCCCGAGCTTCCGTGACGCGATTTTCGCCGTTTGGCCGTTTCCGCGGGCGGTTTCGGTTCAGGTTTCGCCCCTCGAGGCCGTTTTCGTGGTCCCCAGAGACACTACGGCCCCATCAGGCCGCTGCTTGAATCGGAATCAGCCGCCGCATCCGCACCAGGTTATAGCCCACGATGGTCAGCCGGTAAAACCAATCCACCCGGTCCAGGCCTCGTACCTGCACCTGACGCAGTATGCTGTCGGCTTTGCTCCATCCAAAAACCTTCTCAATCCGCTTCCGCTGACTGATGGCGCGCCGCACAATTTTCATCTGTGCAGGGAATCCATCTCCGACACACTCCTAGGGCCACAGTCGAGGTATCCCAACGGAGGCTAAAGCCCGTTCTCATTTTGCAGCGACGATCGGCCCGCGACCCGCACACTGTGCGGGTTCCCCGGCCGCGCCCTGGTTACAAAACCCAGACCGGAATACAGCGACCAACATTCGGCTCAAGATGCAGGTCCTTCGACTCGTCCGCCGCAGTGGACTCGCCGAGGATGACCGAGTTATCGGTTTATGAGACCAGTTTCAATCTGCGGACGAGCACAGTTTGTCAAGCATTGGATTCGAGTTCGGCAAACGAAATGAGCTGGATATGAGGGACCTCCGGGATCGCGGTCAAGGCCGCGCGCTCGAGGTCGCGCGAGGCGCGCAGCCGCGTGCGCACGCGATCGAGATCGGCATCGTTATAGCCGGGATGCGTGACCAGTTCCCAAGTGCCATCGGGGAGCTGTTGAAGCAGAGACCGCAAAGCGGCGGCATCGAGGCTTCCCGTGCCGGCTACGGCGATGGTGCCATCGGTGGTTACGAATCCCTCTTGTGCAAGGATTTGGCGGGAGCGGGGCGCAAGCGGCCGGAGAGCGGCAACCTGCACGATGCGCGCCAGTGGGGCGCCAACGGTGGCGCGGATGGCCCACTCCGGTTCAAAGGGATGACGCGCCGCGCGAATGCCTGCGGCGCGGGCAGCGCGGAGTACAGGGCGTAGAACGGCCGAGAAAACGTGTGCGTGTTTGTGCGTGTCAACGTGAGTGAGGCGCACTCCGCGGTGCTGCAAGTGAGTTATTTGCGCGGCAGCTTCGGCTTCGATCTCCTCGGTGGTAATTCGGCCTGTGAAGAGGCGCAGCAGAAAAGCACTCAGCGTTGGCAAGAAGCAGCCGGTTCGAGCGTTCAGCAGCCCCGGGATCTTCTCGGGCGGGAGCACCGGTTCGCCATCGACCAGAACCACATGGCAACCAACGCTCAAAGACGGGATCGCGCGCGCTAGTTCGATGGCTTCGCCGGTTGCGCCAGCGCGCGCCATGAGGGAGGTGCTGGTGACCAGGCCTGCGGCGTGCAACTCTTGAATGGCCCTGTTCACGCCCGGAGTCAGCCCAAAATCGTCGGCGTTGACGATAAGACGGCCCACTCGGTGAGTGTACCAACCAGCGCCAAGGCGTCATCGCGAACGCGCTGCTATCATAGGCAGAGGCATGCTCCGCGCACGCCGTGGGCAGTTAGCTCAGTTGGTTAGAGCGCCTGCCTTACAAGCAGGAGGCCGCAGGTTCGAGCCCTGCACTGCCCACCATTGGATTGTCGTCGTGCTGCTGGTGTGGTGTTTCCGAAATTCGTTGAAAAACAACCGCAGATCCTTCGACTTCGTTTGGCCGAAAAATCGGCCAAACTCCGCTCAGGATGACAGTTCGTTGATGCTGCGAATTTCAGAGACAGGACGCTAGATTCAGGCGAATAGAGTAGAAAGTGTTTCACAACCGCCACGGATTTTCCAAACCCCGCCCCTCAGGGGCTAGAGCCCGCGATTATTGGCTCTGTTACGGCACGGCTTTAGTCGTGCCGCAAAGTGAATCGAAACAACACGGCCTCTAGGCCCTGAGGGACGCTCTTTCAACAGTTCGCGAAAAGGTCTTTTCCGCAGCCTCCGAAGCCGTGCCCTTTTAAAACAGCAAGCCTTAGACGGCCGCGTCCTCGACGCCGCGCGCCTCACGGTAGCGGCCCAGTTCCTTCACCATGCCGCAGTGAGCATTCAACGCCTCCAGTGCGCGCGTGCCTTCTCCGCTTGAGCCAATCTGGCAATCCACGTAGAAGATGTACTCCCATGGCTTGCCCGGAACCGGCCGCGACTCAATTTTGGTCAGGTTGGTGCCCATCGCGCTCAAAGCGCTCAGTGCCGCCACCAGCGAACCGGGGCGATTCTCGAGCGTAAACGCCACGCTCATCTTGTTCGCTCGCTGGTCGGTTTCGGCCTCGCCGGAGCGCCGCACCAGGAAGAACCGCGTGTAGTTTTCCGGATCGTCCTCGATGCCGCGCGCAAGAATCTCCGCGCCGTAGTAAGCCGCCGCGGCCTCGCTGGCAATGGCTGCGGCATGGGGGTCGCCGAGCTCCGCCAGTTGCTTGACGCTGCCCGCGGTGTCGTAGAAAGCGATGGGCTTCATTTTGCGATGGCCGGCGAGAAAACTCCGGCACTGCGCCAAGGCCACGGCATGGGAAAACACGCGATCGATTTCGGAGAGAGATGCGCCGGGCAGCGCGATCAGGTTGTGGCAGATGCGCACCAGCGTCTCCTCGACCACTTTGATGTCGTGCTTCAACAACAGGTCAAAGTGCTCGAGGACCGAGCCGGCCAAGCTGTTCTCGATGGGAATGACGGCGGCATCGGCCGCGCCCGAGTCCAGCACCGTAAACACATCGGCCGAGAGCGCGCACGGCACAATCACCGCGCCGAGCACGAGCTTGAGCGCAGCCTCGTGGCTGAACGAGCCCGGCTCTCCTTGGATTGCGATCTTCATGCTGTGGTTCTCTTGCTCTGTCTGCGCACAACGCTCCCGTGGACTTCCTTTCGCACCATACCACGCGCCGCTGTATTGGGCGCGCTCAATGCTGCGTCGAAGTAGCTGACGCGCAATTGCTCTCCACCTGATTCGTCCCTCATCCCCCGTCCCTGCTCTTTGTCTTCTCACTGCCGCATCCACAAATCCGCCGACACGAACGCCAGGAATACCATAGCGATGACCCCGTTCATGGTGAAAAATGCGGCATTCAGGCGGCGCAGGTCGCGCGGCGAGACGAGCGCGTGTTCGTAGGCGAGCAGCAAGCCCACGGCGACGACGCCGAGCCAACCCACAGGGCCAAAATTAAGGAGCCAGGCAAAGCAGACCAGCGCCGACAACGCCAAAAGGTGCATGGCGCGTGCTGTGCGGAACGCGGCCGCGAGTCCAAAGGCCTGCGGCAGGCTGTGCAGCCCAGCGGCGCGGTCGTGCTCGCAGTCCTGGCACGCGTAGAGCACGTCGAAGCCGCCAGCCCAGAGTGTGACCGCGGCGGTGAGCACAAGAATGCGCGGGTCGAGGCCGCCGCGAACCGCAATCCACGCCGCCGTGGGCGCAAGGCCCAACGCCAATCCCAAGCCCAGATGCGACCAGCGCGTGATGCGCTTGAGGTAGCTGTAACCCAGCAGCACCATCAGCGCCAGCGGCGACAGAATCAACGTCAACCGGTTCAGCTCCGCGGCAGCCGCCACAAACACCGCCACGGCAACGCACGTGAATCCCAACACAAAATTGCGCGACAGTAATCCCGCCGGAATGGCGCGATTGCTGGTCCGGGGATTCGCCGCATCCAGGTCCGCGTCGGCCCAGCGGTTGAAAGCCATGGCCGCCGATCGTGCTGCCACCATAGCCACTACGATCCACGCCACAATGCGCCAGCCTGGCCGTCCCCCTGCCGCCAGCAGCATAGCTGTCAGTGCAAAGGGCAGTGCAAAGATCGAGTGCTCCCACTTGATCATCTCCAGCGTCGTGCCGATCGTATTCAGAATCCTGGTCATAGGCGACATTCTCTACTCTACGGCATTTGTCGTTCAGGCTTGCTTTGTGAGTAGGGTGAGGTCGCGATTCCCTAGAACCATAAGCACGCCTATGATCGACTGGATTCAATCTGCAAGTTTGTGGGCAAGTTCTAAGTTCTAGGAAAATTTCGAGGAGTTTAGAACGTGAATGCGAGGCCGGCGCGGAAGCTGCGCTGATCCTGCGCGAAGAGAAGCAACGAGCCGTCGCTTAGAATGTACGGCCGGTAGCCCTGTGCCAGGAGGTTTCTCATGTCGAGCAGCGCCTCCAAGCCCTCTGAGCCATCGCGGGTGATCCGGATGGGCTGGCGGAAGTGCACATTTAGGAAGGGCTCGGCCATTTCCTGCGCGAAGGGCGCCACGGCGGTAACGGCGTCATCGGGCTGCCAGGTGTAGCTGGCGCGCCACTGGGTCTGGGTTCCGTCCAGAGTGCCCGAAAGCGAAATCGAATAAGTTTGCGTGCGGCGCGGATGCGCGGCAGCCAGCACATCGGCTAAAGCCGGGGCCTGTGGCAGGGCTGGCATCACCAGGGCGCCTCCGCTGGCAGAGCTCAAGCGCACTCGATTGCCGCCCGGCAGCCGGTGTTCCAGGCTGGCCTGCATACCAGCGGCCGCATAAGCCGGTCCTGCAACGCGCATGAGGCTGCTCGCAGGGTCAAAAAGCACGCCAGGCGGAACGTCGCCCGGAGCAAATTGGCTCCGAGCCTCCAGAACCGGATTGTCGATGTGATCGGCATAAAATACTACCGACATTCCGGAAGCGTCGGTCCTCCGCTCCCAGGCAATCTCCTGATGAAGGCCGTGCTCAATGGTCAAAGCTCCGCTGCGTTCGGCCAAAGCAGGCAGCCACGCGGCGGCTTCGTTGGCGCCGCCGGCCTGATCGGGAACCATGGTGGCCACGCGATATTGGATCGTGGAGGCGCCGTCGTGCCAAGAGACTGTCGTGTAGGGTAGCAGTGCCCTGCTCAATGGCATTCCTGCCATGCGTGCCGCCACCAGGTCCGATCCGATGTCGGCCTCGGCCGCTTCGCCAAAGTGCATGGTTTCCGAGCTGCGAACGGAAGCCTCATCGAGACCTGCGCTGCCCCCGCTCACCACTTCCGGATCGATGGACACAGCCGCTACCGACTCCACTGAGCCCGCATACCCCAAGTCCTGGCGGAAGCCGAGCATCGATTCCATGCCCGCATCGCTGCCGGGCGCGAAATCCACGCGGGCTAGCAACTCACGGCTGCTCGAAGGCGTATCCTCCACGGCCGAGGAGATGCGCTCACCGTTTTCGCCAAAGGTTCCGGCCTGGCCCGTGGCCACGATCCGCGCCTTAAGTTTTGGTGCAACACTGGGCCCCTCCGAATCCACAATGAGCGGTCCATCTTCAAGCCAGCGCAGCAGGGGCCGATTAGCGGCGGACCGCAAGGTCCAGGCCCAATCGTCCTTTTGCGCATTGCCGGAGCGCGGCTGGGCCGGCAGCCATTGAATGACTTCGTAGAGGGTGTATAGCGTGACATTGACGACAGTGGCGCCGCGGACCTTGACATTCTCGCGTTGCGAAGGCAGGAACGACGGTCCCATGGCCTTCAGAATGTAATGCCCGGGAGTCAGCGAGGAAATCAGAAAACGGCCTTCGCCGTTGGTGTAAACGCTGGCGATGACGCTCAGGCTAGGATTCAACAACTGGACTTCAGCGCCAATTTGCGGTACACCCGCGGAGTCCCGAACCACACCCGACACCGACGTTGTGGCCGCTTCGCTCACCGAAGCGGTCCCCAATACCATCAGCACGGCGAAACCGGCAAATAAGGCGCTGCACTTCATCTGCAGATCTGAACACCTTGCCGCGTCCCTGACGATTTTCCCCCCGAAAGATGTACCACACTACTCTCCGGATTCTCTAGTCCGGTTGCGCTTGCACGGTTATGTCTACTATTCCACGACAAAAGGCGCCGATTGCGCAATCTCTTGTTTCGTAATTGCGTCATTTACCTTTACGGTCACTTTGTACCGGCCTGGGCTCAAACCGGCGATCGGCAGACTCTTTTCCACCGTCAGCTGGTCGCTATGCGCCCCTAAATCTTTTGATTCCAACTGTTTTTCGAGAATCACATTGCCCGTAGAATCGGCGATCTGGTAGATAACCGTCGCCGAATTGCTCTTGGTGGCTTCGTCGATTCCCAGGTTGTAAAACTGCATCCAGAAGTTCAGCACCTGGTTGCGTTTGAAACTTACGGGCGTCGCCGGGTTCTGTGAGACGCGCGGCCGGACATACATATTGCTGATGATGAAGTTGCCGCTGCCAATCTGCTGGGATGAAACAGTGTTCATCTGGTCGGCGAGGATCAGAGACGAGGCCCCCAGCTTTTCGTCCTGAAATTCCGGAACGTTGAGGCTGCGTCCATAGATTCCGACGTGATCCGGGTTGTTTACATCCTTAATGGCGACATCGAGGCGGTAGAGACCGGGCGGAAGCGGCAGCGCCTTCCAATAGAGCGAGCTGCCATTGAGCGACTTCTCAAGCAGTTCGGAGGGCTGCGTCACCGACACGGTATCTTCGAAGGTCTGCACCGTCTTGTGCATGATGGTCGTGACCCTGCCCAGAATATTCACCACGCCCGTGGAAACACCATCTTTGGTCACAAACGTGATATCGCGGTTGCGAATCTGAAGAGTAATCGGCACCAGGTCCATGCTGTCGGTCACCTTCACGTAGTCGGTGCGCACGTCGAAGGGAAACACCGGCCCCTGCAGCAGCTTGTGCGATGAGTTGTAGATGTCGAGGTCGTTCTCGAGGTCTTTGAACTTGACTGGCGGAGGCGCGAATATCTTGGCCTGCAGCTCGATGCGGTCAAATTCCTTGCCCTGGTTGTAATCGCCCATGGGGCCGTCGCCCAAGCTCTCCATGCCGTTCCCTTTAAATCGGTCCGCCTTGTTCTGGCCATTCTCTTGCTCCCATTGCGTCAGGCCGGCGCCGGGAACGTATTTGAGGGCGTCCTTTTCGCTGCGGTCGATGGTGAAGTGATAATCATTGCACTGGCAGGTATCCACGAACTCGAGATCGACGTTCTCGCCGATGCCCTCCAGGTAGCGGTAGTGCCACACCTCGAATGGGAAGGTGGAGGTTTCGCCACCGCCCTCTTCCGGGGGCCGCTCGTACGTGCCGCCCGATGGGTGGGAGTCGATCGAATCAGGCTGGCCCCACATAATGTAAATGCGGCCGCGGTCGGTCTTCCATCCCGGCTTTCCGGCGGCAAAGTGGTCGTTGGCGTACTGGATGCGCCGGTAGTGCTCATCGCGGAACGCGTTCTCTGGAGAATCGGGATCGGGATTGCGGCGTAGCCAGAAGTTCTCGATAAAGGCCTCGCGCTCTTCGTCGTTGCTCAGGCTCAGGAAGGCCTTCCGCTCATTGTCCGAAATGATGTAAGGGACGTCTTCGTTCAGCCATTTCTTGTAGGGGCCATGCAGCTCCCCCTGCAGAGCTTTTTGCGCCCTGTACCGTTCCTTCTCGGAGAGCTGCCGCTTCATGGGATCGGATCCTTGACCCTGATCCTGACCGGCTGACGGCTGAACTTGTTGCTCTGGGACTGGGGCGGCACTCTGTTGAGCCAGAAGGCCTGCAACTGGAAGGGACATCAGGCCGCAACCGACAGCGGTGAACAGTACACGGCGGCTATTGAAAATCATTGCCTTGGATACTCCTGCGATCCCTTATTTTACGGCTCCCGGAGGCGCCGGGCAAGGTCATGTGGCAGTTGCGCAGCAGTTCTGACTGTCGGAAACCGATCAGTAACGGTGGGTGGCTTAAGGCGGAGCGTTTCCTGCGACGATTGCCAGGCACAGGTGCCTCCGTTGATTCGACGCACGTGGCCGGGCAATGTCACCTGAAAGATTCCACCGGCCAGCAAAAAACTTCCTATTTTCCACAAATGTGCTAGGGGGTGTCATCGCATCAGCCATAGGGCTTGCACCACGTGATTTCGTTACGAGCGCGGCGTAGCGCCGGTTTCCGGACCGGCTGTTGTGCGGGCCTCCGGGCCCGCACCTGTTCCGGGAGCGATTACAGAATCACGTAGGCACGGCCTTAGCTGGCAAACTCCTTATTGCCTCGCCGGAATGTGCCGTGACTCACAGGAAGGGCGATGCGCCAATCGACGGCACAGAAGCCTCAATACCGCACCCGAATTCACGGAACCGATCGCTTCGCCGTCGCGTACACTGAATGGGAGGATCTCAGAGAATCCAATCGCCATGAAGAAATTCCTCCTCATTGCTCTTGCTGTGCTGGTGGCCGCCGGGCTTGTTGCTTTCATGGTCATTAAGCAGCAGTCGGGATATACCAAGGTGCTCACGGCTACCGTAGTGCGCCAGGATCTGTCCTCGATCGTCAGCGGCACCGGCCAAATCAAACCCAAGACCTACATGAATGTCGGCGCAACGTCTTTCGGCCGCATCACGCATTTCTATGTGAAAGAAGGCGACCGTGTGAAGAAGGGGCAGATTCTTGCTGCTGTCGAAAACGTGCAGCAAGAGTCCACGGTCAACGCCCAGCAAGCCACTATCTCCGCCGCCAAAACCGACATCGCATCCTATGTCGCCGCGGAGAAGACCGCGCAGGCCAATGTGGAGCACGCGCAGGCGGATCTTGAGCAGAAGAAACTCGACTGGGATCGCGCGCAGGCCCTCTACAGTGGCGGCATCATGTCGAAGCAGGACTATGACGCGAAGAAGGCCGCGTACGATCTCGATGTAGCGGCCCTTGCCCAAGCCGTCGCTCAACTGAATCAGGCCAAAGCGCAGACCGATTCCGCCCGCGGCCACCTGCAGACCGACGTCGCCACGCTCCGGGCCGATCAGGACCTGCTCAGTAAGACCATCGCCACCGCACCCTTCGACGGCATTGTGACTAACGAGCCGTTGCGAGAGGGAGAAACTGTCGTCACCGGCATCCAGAATGCTGAAGGTTCGACGCTGATGACGCTCGCCGATATGAGCGTCGTCACTGCCGAGGTGAAGGTGGATGAGACCGATATCGTGAACGTGCAGCTCGGCCAGACCGCCGATGTAACCGTGGATGCACTGCCCAACAAAGTCTTCAAAGGTCATGTGACCCTGGTCGGCGACCAGGCGCTGCTGCGCTCCACCGGTGTGGCTACGTCGCAGTCCACCACCGGAACCGAAGAGGCCAAGGACTTCAAGGTCGTCGTCACGCTCGACGATGCCTCCGGAGACTTGCGGCCTGGGCTCTCCTGCACCGCCAAGATCACAACCGCGCACAAGACCGATGTGCTCTCCTTACCCATCCAGGCGCTCACCATGCACGACCCGGCGACGGACAATCAAAAAACAAGCGGCGGCGTCCATGCGGCAACCGGGGAACCCGCGCCTCCAGCCAAACTGAATCCCGTGCAGGGCGTCTTTGTGGCGGAAAAGGATGCACACGACCGTCTGCGAGCCAGGTTTGTTCCCGTTACCACCGGCATCACCGGCGCCACGGATATCGAGGTGCTTTCGGGCCTCACCGCAGGCCAGGAGGTCGTCACGGGCCCCTACAAGACGTTGCGCGACCTTAAAGGCGGGTCGTTGCTCAAGCGCGATACCGCCAAACCGGTGTCGCTCACGTCTAACGGAAGCTAAGGAAGACAGGGAGCGAGGGAGCGAGGAACCAAGTAAGCAGGGACTGAAGGGTGGCCGGGCAACCTGTTCAAGGACACGATAAATGAGAAAGATCGTAGCCAACGCGAAAGTTTCCCTCGACGGCGTCATGCAGGGGCCCGGCGGCGCCCAAGAGGACACAAGCGATGGGTTCGATCTCGGCGGATGGAGCACGAAATTTCGCGACGCTAAGGCAGGTGCCGCAATCATGGGCCTGGTGGGCACCCTGGACAAACCCTGCGACTTGCTGTTGGGCCGCAAGACCTACGACATTTTTGCAAGCTATTGGCCCAATGCTCCGGCGGACAGCCCCATCGGTCCGGTCTTCGCAAAAGCGAATAAATACGTACTGACCCGGGGCTCGGCGAAACTTGACTGGGCCCATAGCCACAGGATGCGCAACATTGACGACTTGCGGAGAATCAAGGCGGGCGAGGGTCCGGACATTGTGCTGTGGGGCAGTTCAACCCTCTTTCCGCAACTGTTGGAAGCGAATCTCATTGACCGGTTCCTACTGTTCATCTGTCCGATAGTTCTGGGAAAAGGCAAAAGGCTCTTCGGCAGCATCTCGCACCCCGTGAACATGAAGCTGGTTGGGAACGATATATCTTCGACAGGCGTCATCATGGCGACCTACGAGGACCAAGGGTAACCCGCAGTGCAGACCCCTGAAACCTGGTACCTGACACCTGTTTACTGAGGAGCGCATGGCACTAAACAGCATTGGCATCGAAGAACTTCCGCAAACCATCAATCGCTACTCGACCAACGTGATCGTTGTCGAGGACTTGTGGCGCACTTATGACATGGGTTCGGAGCAGCAGGTGCAGGCCCTGCGCGGCGTTTCGTTGAAGATCCGCCACAACGAATACGTCGCCATTATGGGGCCGTCCGGCTCCGGCAAGTCCACGCTGATGAACCTGATCGGCTGCCTCGATACGCCATCCAAGGGCAGCTACTGGCTCAACGGCCAACTAGTGAGCGACCTCGACGACGATCAATTGGCGCGTATCCGCAACAAAGAAATTGGATTTGTCTTCCAGACCTTCAACCTTCTCGCCCGCGCAACCGCGCTGCACAACGTTGAGCTGCCGCTTATCTACAGCGGCACTCCTGCCGCGCAGCGCCTCGACCGCGCCAAGCAGACGCTTGCCGACGTCGGTCTGGAATCGCGCATGATGCACAAGCCCAACGAGCTGTCAGGCGGGCAGCGCCAGCGTGTCGCTATCGCCCGCGCTCTCGTCAACAATCCATCGATCATCCTCGCCGACGAGCCAACGGGGAACCTCGACTCCAAGACCGGCCAGGAAATCATGGCGCTCTTCGATCAGCTCCACGCCCGCGGCAACACCATCGTGCTGGTAACCCACGAGGCCGATATCGCGGAATTTGCGCACCGCGTGGTGCACATCCGGGACGGGCAGATCTTCTCCGACGAACTTTCATCGCGGCGTCGCTAGGGCTGCTGTGGACGGCGGCTCACCCGCTCAAGGAGGATTTTCCACCGCTTCCACTGATCTTTTTCGAAGATTCACCAAATTAGGTTGACAGGAAGTAAAATTTGGTCCAAGATTTCCACATAACATGAGGGAACGGACGCAGGCGGTCAGGTCGGCCGCTCGGCGCGATGTACTTCATACTGGCCTTCCTGCTTTTCCCTGTGAAGCTGCGTAGCGAATATACGGTCTCGCTGGACGTGTAGTTTTTCTTCCCGGCGCCAGGCCGTCGACGTGAACTGTTTCCGACCACTGGAATTATTGACGCAGACGGCGGATGCAGGCCATACCGCCGAGTGGCTCTTCGTTGCACAGTGTGTTCTTCTTGTTCGGTTTAGCTCTCATTTGGACCGGTTGATGCTTCGGGATACGGCCTTCACCCAGATTCCAGACAGCTTGGCTGCCGCCAAGATGGATCGAATGGGCGTTGCGTTGAACGGAGGGGACCTATGGTCGTCACATCTCAATGCCGCGGTCGCCGGGTAACCGGGATTTATGTGGGCGAGAGCAACGTGCAACGCTACTTTCCCAGGCACGTCAAGGAAATCGAACTCCAGCTCGATCATCTGCGCATTGAGTGCGGGCTGGGTCCACACTTCTGGAAGGACAAGCCGGAAATCTCCGATCCCCGGCTATGCCTGTGGCTGGAGTCGAAGGATCGCAACGGCAATGGCCGCCATGGTCCTATTTCGCTGGCCCTAATTCCCTCAGGCAGAAATTCCTTCATCGTTGGTCTTGCTCAACTAGAAGACGCGCAAAAACAAGCATCTTGACTAGAATCATAGGGAGACGCTCATGAAAACTGATCAGGTTGCTACCGAACTCGAAGTCCGCGCCACCGAAGCCCTAAAGGCGCTCCTGGAACAAGTCTCCGCCATCAAGCTCAAAGAGATGCAACGTCAATCGCCGCCACGCGGCCAAGCCATGGAGATCCTTGCCCACATTGACGTCTTCGGCCACAGCCATACCCTGGCCTGCAAGGTAAATCTCGACACGCGCCCCGGCAAGGTGCGCGATTCGCTCAGAAAGTTGCAGGACAGCGCCGCACATTTTGCAGGCAAGGCTACCCCGGTGCTGATCGCGCCCTATCTCTCGCCTGAGGCACAAGCGCTCTGCAAGGAAAGCCAGGCCGGGTTCCTCGACCTTGAAGGCAATGCCCGCCTGTCGCTGGGAGAGGTCTTCATCGGCAAGCGATCGCTGCACCAGCATTCTGCCGCGCCAACAGTTGCGTGAGCGCTCCTCATCGCTGTTCGCTATTCGTAAGCGATGCATTGTTCTCCGCAACAAAACCAGAAGCTATCTCATAAACCCTTTTGAAAGGGCACGGCTGAAGCCGTACCCTAAAAAGAAACTCTCGGATCTCAGGCTGCCCGAGGAGCGATTTGGACGTTGTAGCCGAGGTTTTCCAGTTTGCCGATCAAGCGCACGACGTGTTCCTGCTTGGCTCGCCAATCGAAATGATCGGAACCAAGATCCTGATAGAGAGTTCCATTTTTGAGCATGTGGTAGATAGTGGTAAGCAGCGAACTGCCACGGCGCGGGCCGCCTCAAAGCCGGGCGGAGCCGCGCCATGCGGAATGTCAAACCTCAATTACGTCAATCCCTAATTGGGAGTGGAATTGACTGCGTGAATTCGCGGAGCCGCGCCCGTGTTGGACTTAGTCGCCGCGTCAACGTG
>Ga0335078_10001384_pt1 | contig 36744 bp, 33 predicted proteins | sample Lox_Sample_32_FD_206711 | JGI IMG/M metagenome (GOLD analysis project Ga0335078, IMG submission 206711) | Soil microbial communities from Loxahatchee National Wildlife Refuge, Florida, United States - Lox_Sample_3.2 | ecosystem: Environmental > Terrestrial > Soil > Wetlands | place: USA... | reverse complement strand
ACTACTCGCGGAATCTTGCCACCAAGGTGCCCAAGTCCGCCCAGCCGTGGGTGGCCACCTTGGTGCGGACCATCTTCGAGCAGCCCGACGCCGCCTCCGTCCGTGCCCAGCATGCCCAGGTCGTGGCCGCCCTGGAGGCCAAGTTCCCGGCCGCCGCGGCCCACCTGGACGAGGCCCGCGAGGACCTGCTGGCTTTCACCGCCTTCCCCCGCGAGATCTGGCGCCAGATCTGGTCCAACAACCCCCAGGAGCGGCTGAACAAGGAGGTCCGCCGCCGAACCGACGTGGTCGGCATCTTCCCCGGCCGCGACGCCATCATCCGCCTCGTCGGCGCCGTGTTGGCCGAGCAGAACGACGAATGGACCGAGGCGCGCCGCTACATGGGACTGGAGATCCTCGCCGCCTGCCGCAAACTCACCACTGAAACTATTGAGGCTGGAGTGACAATAGAGTCCATTGGTGCTTAAATGAGAAAAGGTCACGAGGTGGCCTTCTCATACACCACCTCCCGGGACGCGGCCCGACAGAGGGGATCCCTCCAAGCCCCGGGGTTGGCCACGTGCTTGAGCTCGTCAGGGGGCTCCAGCGAGTGCTCGTTCAGCCCACGGTGCGCCCTCTCGCGTCGGCCTTGCGAGACAGGCTGTTACAGAGCGTTGCCAATGGGCTGGAAGCCGGTGCGCATACTCCCGCCGTCAGGACCGGCTACTTACACCACTCCAGGGGACGCGACCGGAAGGGCAGCGCCCCGAGTTGTGGGTTCTGTGCTCAATCGCGGGTCAATCGTGTATCAACACTGGGCTGAGATGCTCCGTTCCAGTGACACGCCGTGTCACCTTGGGGAGGGGTAAAGATGACCTGGTTCTGGCTTAACATGCCGCTGGCCGCAGCATTCTTCGCAGCCTGGGTGGCGGTCCCGCTGTGGCTGGTGTTCAAGCACCCAGACCCCGCCGCAGAGCCGGTTACGGCGCAAGCCGCGGCCGGGCCCGGCCCGGCCGGGGCTGCCGAGTTCCCGGTGGCGGCTGCGCCGCGGCGTGCCGGGGAGCTGGCTGGGGTGTAATGGGCGCACGGCGCTGCTGGTAACACCAGCGGGGCGTGCGGCCGGGCCCTGGCTGCATCCGCAGGCAATAGGGCCCACGGCGATCGGGCCGGCTTGGTGCCTGCCCACCGTAGAGCCCGTGCCGGGGGTACCGCCATGCGGTGACCGGGCAGCCACCAGCAGCGCGGCGCTGCGCAAAGGAGCCCAAGGCGGCCGGACGCGGCAAGTGCGGCGTCCGGGGGAGGGCCGCGATGAGCGAACGGTGAGATGCGGCCGTGGCCGTGGCCGTGGCCGGGCCGCCGGGGGATCTGGCGGCGCCGGCGGCCGGGGAACTGATCGCGCTGTGGAGCGATCTGGGCCAGGCGCTGGGCCGGACGGCCAGGAAGCGCTGGTCGGTGGAGTGCGACGGGGCTGGTCGTGCGGATCGTCATGCTGACCCGCCTCACCACGGCCACGCCCTGGCAGCAGGTACCGGCATCACTGCTGGCCGATGGCATCTACCAGGGCATCCTGCGGTCCGCGGACGTCGTGTTCACACCGCCCCCATCCGCCGGGACCGGCCGCATCGACCCGGCCTGCCCGGCAAGGATTCCCGGGCTGCCAGGGCGCTGCCGGCCGCCGCTGAGGGGGCGCTGAGGCGCCCCGGTCTACTCGCACGAGCGCCGGAATAGCGGCCAATCACGCCAGCATGCACCATACCGGCATGGTGGGCGCGCACGACCGGGCCCGTCGGCCTGCCCGGGAGAGCCACCCGATGCCCAACGGAACGGTCAGGTATAACGCGCGCCGAGCCGCCGATCTGAGCGGTTCTCGCACCTCGGCTCCTTGCCTTCTTGGCTGCCCATGACCGGTCATTCTGTGCGGGGGCGTGCGAGCATCAGGGTCGTGGCTGTTTGCTCCCGGTGCGGGCCGTCGTACCAGTCGGCGATGCGGAGGTACCGCGCTTGGTGCACCTTGCCCGCCGCGAGGGGAGACTGGCTGGGCCGGTTTCCCGGCTGTCCGCAGATGCCCGGGCGTCCTGCTGCGGCCGGGCGCGGGCTGCTGGGCCGTGCGGGGGCCAAGGGCTGAGCAGCCTGGATCGGTGCACCTCTGCTGCAGGCATCAGCGTCGGGGTCAATCCGGTGGTCGCCGTGGTCGTGGCGGGCTGGGGCCGTCATTTATCCTCACGCGGCATAGTGATCCGTGTGGATGGCGAACGGTGGCTTGTGAGGCGTTCAACTGCCTCGCCAGGCCGCTCCCTGCGTGGTGGCAGTATGGGAGGCATGACCGCCGTCTTCGTCCATGGAGTGCCCGAGACCCCGGCCGTTTGGCACGGCCTGCTGGCTTCGCTGGACCGCCCCGACACGGTGGCACTGTCGCTTCCCGGGTTCGACAGCGCCCGTCCGGCCGGTTTCGGGGCGACGATGGATGAGTACGCCGGCTGGCTCGCGGCACAGCTCGAGCGCCTGGGTGGCCCGGTCGATCTCGTCGGACACGACTGGGGCGGCGGGTTCGTGGTCCGGGTGGTCTCGACCCGGCCCGAGCTGGTCCGGTCCTGGGTCACCGACGCCGCCGGCATCGGCGACGTCGAGTTCGAGTGGCACGACTTCGCCAAGATCTGGCAGACACCCCAGGCGGGGGAAGACTTCTGGGATCAGCAGCTGGCGGCACCGCTCCAGGAGCGGGCCGGTGTCTTCCAGATGTTCGGGGTGCCCGAGGAGCCGGCCCTAGACCTGGCATCGCACCTCAATCGCACCATGGCTGATTGCATCCTCGACCTCTACCGTTCGGCCGTGGACGTCGGAAGGCAATGGGGCCCGGATTTCGCGGCCATCCCAGCCCCCGGATTGGTGATCATCCCCCGCGAGGATCCCTTCCTGAGCGCGGCCTCGGCGGCCAAGGCCGCCGCGCGGGCCGGCGCCAAGACGGTCGCCCTCGACTGGGCCGGCCACTGGTGGATGCTCCAGGACCCTGCCCGGGCGGCGACCGTCCTGCGCGAGTTCTGGGCCACCCTGGCCTGACTCCCGCCCGCTCCGAAACGGCCCGGCCTTGCGAAGGCTAGTCCTCGATGATCCGCTCAGCGGCCTGTCCGCGATAGCCTGCGCCCCGGGCTGTATCCGCCGCGTCGTGCCCGCGGGCGAGCACCTGCATCTTGCGGATCTTGTTCCGCGGCTCCGGCGAGCTGGGGGCCCTGGCTAGCGGCGGGCCGGTGAGGGGAAGTAATGCAGCAGCAGTCCCCGGTTCCCCGTGGCGGCCGCGGCCCATCCCGACTGTGCCCCCGGGTGCCAGGACAACATGCCCATCTGGGTGGCCTGGCCGTCCAGGGCCGGTGCGGGCTGTCGTGACCAGTGGCCGTGGGCGTAATGGTAGAGGTAAGCAGGGGCACCGGCCGGGGCTGCGGCCCCGATCGCGTACATCCAGATACCGCCGTGGCCGTCTTGGCTGATGGCGCCGGCCGCCTGGGGCCAGTACGGGACCGGGACCTTCGACCAGGCCTGCCCGTTCCAGTGCCAGACGATGATGCCATCGAAGGCGGCCGCGGTGGTGAGCTGGATAGCGGCCCAGGCATCCCGGGCGGAGTACGCCTGGATCGCGGCGTTGCCGATCTCGGCGCGCGCGGCGACGGCGGGCGGCAATGGCGGGAACCGCAGTGTCCGCCAGCTGCTGCCGTTCCAGCGCGCGGCGGCCCATGCCTTCCCGGGCCCGGTCAGGGGGCCGGCGATCCAGATGTCATGGGGCGTCACGGCGGCGGCGGCCTGCGGCACCAGCGGCGCGGGCACCCGCAGCCACCGGCGGCCGGTGAACCGCGCCACATAGGGCCGCGAGGACGCCGTGGACGGATTGAAGAGCTCCCCGAACGCCCACGTGTCGGTGCGGCTGAACACCGCCGCCGCGTACGTGCGCAACTGAGGGGGAAAGCTGAAGCTGGCCCACCGGCGGCCGTTCCACCGCGCCACCTGGGTGGTGAGTTCTGCCGTGTCGCCGAAGACCCAGACGTTGGCGGCCGAACTGGCGCTGATCACGGTCGGCGGGATAAGCGGCCCGGTGCCGGGCGGAGGGGGGATCGTGCGCCACCTGGCCCCGGCCCAGTGCTCGACCAGCGTGCTGTGCGAGCTGGCGCCGCACTGCTGCGGGCAGAGAGTACCCACGGCCCAGACGTCACCGGCGCCGACAGCGGCGACGCTGAGCATGTCGTCAGAGCCGCCGCCCGGCTGCCCGCTGCCCGGCTCGGAGGGGAGGGCCTGCACAATCCGCCACCCCGGCAAGACCCGGGCCGCCTGCCCGGCAGGTGCCCGGTCGGCCTGCCCCGCGTGCCTGGCGGTCACCGGCCGGTGGCCCCCTCCCGCCCACCAGGCCGCCACCGCCAGCATCACAGCCAGCCCGGTCAGCCAGAGGACAACCCGCCGCATGAACCTTGAACGGCCCGCCCTCGGCCGTGGTTCCGCGACCCCTGGCGGTCACCCATGACCGCCGAAGCCCAGCCTGCTCATCCCCTCGCAGGCGCCCGCGGCGCACACCGAGCCGGCGCTCGGTCATCACGCGGAAGGACCGCCCATCACGATAGGTAACCGGCCCGGACGGCCCAGGGCGCAAGCATCCGCGGATAGGCGCGCTGATCGCGAGTCGCGGCTGGCAGGAACGGCATTCCAGAACGGGCTGGTCTGGGTGCACGAACCTCAGTTTGACTAACCCTCGACCCTAGTTTCGGATGGCTAGGGTCGGTCCCTAGTGTGCGTTGCCGAGCGCGCCCACATCATGAACGCGTGCGCCTCACTCCCCGGCCCCAGCCGGATAGCCGTTGTGGTCGCTCCCAGGCTCAAATCACGGTGGTCCGTGATGCCGGCCGACCTGCGGGCTACCGCAAGGCGGTGCTCATGCCGGTGGCAGAACCTGCCGGCCCCGAAGGCCTGGTCGTCTTGCGGCTCGCCCTCGACCAGGGCGGCTGCATCAGCCGCGTCATCGGGCGCGCCGGCGGCGGCAGGCTTCCGCTGCGCCTGGCCGCATGGCGGCAGGCCCACGGCCCGTTCCCGCTTAGAAAGGAATACCGATGCGGAGACTTCACGCGACACTGCTGGCTGCGGGCGGTGCTCTGGCCCTGCTGGCCGGCGGCACTGCGGCCGGCGCGGCCGTCGCCGCCGGCCCCGTGGATACCTCGGGCGCAATCCACGGCTGCTGGACCAACGCGGCACTCAATGGCTCGCATGTCTTCGTGCTGCAGGACGCAGGCACGAACTGCCCGAAAGGCACGACCGCTATCTCCTGGAGCCAGCAAGGACCTGCGGGTCCTCCTGGAGCGCAAGGCCCACAGGGTCCGGTCGGCGTGCAGGGGCCCAAAGGCGACACGGGGCCGGCAGGACCCACGGGGCAGGACGGTAGCGGCGCTACCGTGGCGACCGAGCCTTCTGGCACTAATTGCGCCAACGGCGGTGCCAAGATCACCGACGGCAGCGGGAACACGGCATACGCCTGCACTGGGCTTCAGGGGCCGGCGGGACCGCAAGGGCCGACGGGCGACACCGGAGACGCCGGGCCGCAGGGGCCGGCCGGACCGTCTACCGCAGGACCGGGCGGTCTTGACATCATCACCGAGGTAGCCGAGGGCGGCGGGAGCGCCGAGGCTGACTGCCCCGCCAGTCATCCTCATGTCACCGGAGGAGGCGGCCTCAGCCCCGATGCCGGAATGACTGACAGCCAGCCCGTCAACGGCCATGGGTGGCTCGCCCAGGCCCCCCAGGTTGCCGACGTGGTGTACGCGTACGCCTTGTGCGCCCAGTAATACAGGCGCGCTGACTTGCCGCCGCCGGTGATCAGCAGCGCGGCAGCCGCGGGACCGGCCGCCGCGGTGAACGTCCCGGCGGTGGCACACCTGCGGCTGCAGAAGGTCACTTCCTCACCTGGCACTCTGGGTCGCGCCTTCCTGCGTTGTGCTTTCACTGGCCGCCCGGTGGCTGACCGCGGCCCTTCAGGACCCGGCCGAAGCCGCCCCGGCCGGCGATCACGTAGAGCAGGCCGCCCCAGGGGCAAGAGAGCAGGCAGATGACCGCCCATGTCCCCTTGCCCAGGTAACGGACCGTTGCCGGATCAGCGCGGATGAGATCCCGCAGGCAGAAGCCGTCCCAGGCAACGACCAGCACGACGCCGAGGGCGATGACGGTGATCAGTGCCGGGTTCACCGGGCCTGCCCGGGTAGGGGTAGCTTGCCGCTGCCCTGCCAGCGTGATGGTGACACCGCAGCGGTACTGGCCGGGCAGAGCCGGAGGTGCTTGCCCGGGCCGGTCCGCAGCTCAGCGCGGGCGGTCAGGTAGTAGTTGCGGATGACCCGCTGCCCTGCAGAGCAGCGGCTCACGGGGTGTCCGGGTTGAGGATGAACATTGAGGCGACCCTCTCGTCCGCGTCGAACGCAACCCGGGCCTTCATGTCGCCGGCCTCGTAGCACAGCGGGATGTCGACGACCGTGAGGTCGCCGATGCGGCGGACGAACGGCTCGCCCTCACCGAAGCCCTCGAACGCGCCGACCAGGCCGGCGATCGTGGCCAGTGCGCTGCCGCGGACCTCGTCCGTGAAAGCCTCCAGGACCCGCGCGTTGAAGGACTGCCTGGCTTCGCCCATGCGCCCTTCGAGGACGGCCGCGACGATCGTGATCGCGCGTTCCGCCGCGTCGGCCATGCGGACTGTCTTGTCCATGGGTTCTCCCGTCCGGGGATCGATGGGCTTGCCGAACCGCTGGAAGGCGGCCTGGCGGGTGACTCCGAGCAGGTCCCCGATCTCCTGCCAGGTGTGGCCCGCGTCCCGGCTCTGCTGGACGCACAGCCTGAGCACCTGCTCCGACAGGTCATCCAGATCCTGAGCGCGCCGTACCAGGTCGAGGTAGGCAGGTGAAGCCAACGGGCTGCCCACCGCCCGGGCCAGGGCCAAGGCCCGCTCGGCCAGCACACCGCTCAGGCTCGTCAGGCTCTGAGGAGAATCGCCCACCTGTAAAGAATACCTTTACACGGGTTCATGTCAAGCTTCCCTTTACATGCGGGCAGCTGCGGTGGATGGCGGTATTCACAGGGGGCGTTGCAGGTTCCGTTTTGCTAACGTCACGTTTGTGGGCGCCATGCTCAGGCCGGCCGGAGGCCCCCCGGTCACCTGGAAGCGGGAGTTCTGGGTGCTCATTGGTTACGCGGCCGTCCTGGGGGTATTCGGCGCGTTCGTCGGGCTGGTTTCGCTGGGGGCAATCAAGTTCGGGAGCAGGTGGGCTGCCGATTCCCATCCCGGCTGGTTCGGCGGGCACTGGTGGTGGGTGGCGGTCACCGCGGCGGCCGGCGCCGTGGTTGGCCTGCTGCGGCGGCTGACCCGCCTGCCCGAGGCGGTTCCCGGGCTGTTCGACGACCTGCGGGCCGGGCGCTTCGACGCGGGGCAAGTGCCGGGGATCATGGCCGTCTCGGCGGTGTCACTGATTGGTGGCGCGAGCGTCGGTCCGGAGAAGTTGCTGGCCTCCATGGGCGCCGGCGCTGGCAACTGGATGGCCCGGCGGCGGGGGCTGGGCGCAGAGGATTCCCAGGTGAACATCCTGGCCGGCGTCGCCGGCGTCTTCGGCGGGCTGTTCTCCAGCCCGCTGATCATCGTACTTATGATCCTGGAGATTGCCCGGCCGGGCGGGCACCGGCTCAGCAAGACCCTGGTCACGGACATCGTGGCAGGCAGCGTCTCCTTCGGGATCTACTTCGCTATCGCTGGCGCGGTGTTCCTGGGCGCCTACCAGGTGCCGCGGTACACGTTCGGGGACTGGCAACTGCTCGCTGGCCTCCCCCTGGGCCTGTTCGGGGCCCTGGTGACGATCCTGGCGTCTGGGTTCATGATGCTGGCGGCGCGGCTGTTCGGCTGGCTGAAGATCCCGGCCATCGCGAAGTCAACGCTGGGCGGCGTGGTGTTTGGCATCGTCGGCGTGGCACTCCCGCTGACCATGTTCTCAGGCGGCGACCAGCTTGCTTCGGTGCTGAAAGACGCAAGGGCCCTGGGCCTGGGCCTGTGCATCGCGATCCTGATCGCCAAGATGCTCACTTACGCGGTCAGCCAGGGCAGCGGATTCGTCGGCGGGCCCATCTTCCCGGCTCTGTTCATCGGCGGAACCGCCGGAATCATCGTCCACCAGGCCATCCCCGGCGTCCCGCTAGGACTGGCGTTCAGTTGCCTGCTCCCCGCTGTCCTGGGATCACTCGCCGCCGCGCCGTTCTCGATGGTGCTGATGGCTGCGATCTTGACCCGTGTCGGGCCGCTGCAGACCGCACCCATCCTGATCGCCGTCGTCACCGCCTTCCTCGGCGTACAAGGTGTGCAATACCTGCTGGCAAACCGCGGACGGGGGCTCTCAGGACTTGGGCTCTGAACTGGAGGGGGCGCCAGCGTGGCTGGCGGGCGCTACCACGAGGCCGAGCATGCTGGACCGGCCGCTGCGCCCGCCTGGCAGCGAAATGTGAATCCCGGGCGAGTGCGTTTCGGCGCTCTCCCAATGGCATCCCGCGGGTTTACCTGGCCTACTGTAAATTGTGACTCCGCCTGGGAGTGCTCCACCTCGCCTGGAGGAGAGGAGACAGCTCGTGGTGATCTTGCCGTTGCGGGAGCGCCCGGCCTTCGGGGCCCTTGCCCAGCATCAGTCGAAGCTAGCCCGCCGCCATCTGCGTGAGCTGTTCGCCGAGGATCCCGGGCGCGGTGAGCGGTTCTGTGCCGAGGCGGCCGGGATCTATCTGGACTATTCGAAGAACCTCATCACCGGCGAGACGCTGGGCCTGCTGCTCCAATTGGCCGGGCAGTCCGGCCTCGAGGAGCACCGGGACGCGATGTTCGCCGGGGAGCGGATCAACATCTCGGAGAACCGTGCGGTGCTGCACGTCGCGCTGCGCATGCCGAAGGGGACCTTGCTGATCGTCGACGGAGCGGACGTGGTCGCGGAGGTGCACGAGGTCCTGGACCGGATGGCCGGCTTCGCTACCAGGATCCGTTCGGGTGCGTGGCGGGGGCATACCGGCAAGCCGGTCCGCAACGTCGTCAACATCGGTATCGGCGGGTCCGACTTGGGGCCAGTGATGGCCTACGAGGCGCTGCGCTACTACACCGACCGGGAGCTGAGGTTCCGGTTCGTCTCGAATGTCGATTCGACCGACTTCGCGGAGGCGACCAGGGATCTGGCGGCGGAGGAGACGCTGTTCATCGTCTCGTCAAAGACCTTCGGGACCCTCGAGACGCTGACGAACGCTACGTCGGCGCGCGAGTGGGTGCTCGGCCAGCTCGGGGGGGACCCTGCCGCGATCGCCCGGCATTTCGTGGCCGTCTCGACCAACGCCGAGCGGGTCGCGGAGTTCGGCATCGACACCGCGAACATGTTCGGCTTCTGGGACTGGGTCGGCGGGCGGTACTCGATGGACTCGGCCATCGGGCTGTCCACGATGGTGGCCGTCGGCCCGGAACGGTTCGGCCAGATGCTGGCCGGGTTCCACGCGATGGATGAGCATTTTCGCACCGCGCCGCTGGCCCGGAACCTCCCGGTGCTGCTGGGCCTGCTCACGGTGTGGTACGTGAACTTCTTCGGGGCCTCCTCGATCGGGGTGATGCCCTACGAGCAGTACCTCAAGCGGTTCCCCGCCTACCTGCAGCAGCTCACCATGGAGTCCAACGGCAAACGCGTCACCCTCGACGGCACGGCCGTGGGCTACCAGACCGGCCCCGTGTACTGGGGCGAGCCGTGCACGAATGGCCAGCACAGCTTCTTCCAGCTCCTGCACCAGGGAACGCAGTTGATCCCGGTCGACCTCATCGGCTTCGGCAAGAGCCTCAACCCGCTCCGCGACCACCACGACATCCTGTCCTCGAACGTCTTCGCCCAGGCCCAGGCGCTCGCGTTCGGGAAGACCGAGGAACAGGTACGGGCGGAAGGAACTCCAGAAGCGGTAGTGCCGCACCGGGTCATGCCGGGCAACCGGCCCACCAACGTGCTGCTCGCGGAGAAGCTGACCCCGCATGCCCTCGGCGCGCTCGTCGCCCTGTACGAGCACAGCGTGTTCACGCAGGGCACCATCTGGGGCATCGACTCCTTCGACCAATGGGGCGTCGAACTGGGCAAGGCGCTTGCGGTGGCGATCATCCCCGAACTGGAGAGCGCTACCGAGCCCCAGCTCAGCCACGACTCATCCACCAACACGCTCATCCGCCGCTACCGGGCGCTGAAGGACTGAGGAGAGCGGACATGGCGACTGACAAGCCGATGCAACTCGGCATGGTCGGGCTGGGCCGGATGGGGGCCAACCTCGTCCGGCGGCTGATGCATGACGAGCACCGCTGCGTGGCCTACGACGTGAACGCCGACGCGGTCAAGGAGCTTGCGGGGGAGGGCGCGACGGGCGCGTCCTCGCTAGAGGATTTCGTGGCCAAGCTGAACAAGCCGCGCGTGGCCTGGCTGATGCTGCCGGCGGCGGTCGTGGATTCCACGCTCGACCGGCTCGTCCCGCTGCTGGAGCCCGGCGACGCGGTGATCGACGGGGGGAACTCCTACTATCGCGACGACATCGCCCGGGCCAAGCGGCTCGCGCAGGCGGAGATCGATTATGTGGACTGCGGGACGAGCGGCGGGGTGTGGGGACTGGAGCGTGGCTACTGCCTCATGATCGGCGGGAAGGCCGAGGTGGTGCGGCGGCTCGACCCTATCTTCAAGTCGATCGCCCCGGGGACCGGGAACGTCGAGCCCACCCCCAGCCGCGCCCGTGATGGCACGGCGCCCGAAGGCTACCTGTACTGCGGCCCGAACGGCGCCGGGCACTTCGTGAAGATGGTCCACAACGGGGTCGAGTACGGGATGATGGCGTCGATCGCCGAGGGTCTGAGCATCATCAAGCACGCCAACGCTGGCCTGCAGAAGCAGGTCTCCGACGCCGAGACCACCCCGCTGCGCAATCCCGGGGACTATCAGTACGACATTGACGTCTCCGAGGTCGCGGAGGTCTGGCGGCGCGGATCGGTGGTCTCCTCATGGCTGGTCGACCTGACCGCCGAGGCGTTCGCGCGCTCGCCCGGGCTCGACGGCTTCACCGGCCGGGTCTCGGACTCTGGCGAGGGCCGGTGGACGGTATTCGCCGCCGTAGACGAGGCCGTCCCAGCTCCGGTCATCACGGCGGCGCTGTACGAGCGGTTCGAATCGCGGGGCCTCGGCGAGTTCACCGGCAAGATCCTCTCCGCGATGCGCACCGAGTTCGGCGGCCACATCGAGAGAAAGCAATAGGCCAGGGATGACATGACCGCACCGGCGCCCCCCGAGTCAGATGTTCTGGTGATCTTCGGCGTCACCGGGGATCTTGCGAAGAAGCAGACCTTCCGGGCCCTGTACCGCATGGAGCGCCGCGCGGAGCTTCAGTGCCCGATCATCGGGGTGGCCCGCGACGAGTGGTCGGCCGCGGCCCTCCGGGATCACGCACGCCGGGCCATCGAAGACTCCGGAGAGAAAATCAGCGAGCGGGTGTTCCAGCGGCTGGCCGAGCGCCTGTCGATGGTGTCGGGTGATTACCAGGACCGGAAGACCTACGACCGTGTCGCTCAGGCCATCGAGGGGCGACACCTGCCCGTCTTCTATCTTGAGATCCCGCCGATGCTGTTCGCCCGCGTGGTGGAGGGCCTGGCCGGGGTCGGCCTCACCAAGGAGGCCCGGGTCGCGATAGAGAAGCCCTTTGGCCACGACCTGGTATCGGCCCGGGCACTGAACGCCGAGCTCCATCGGTTCCTCAGGGAATGGCAGATCTACCGTATCGACCACTTCCTCGGCAAGGAACCGACGATGGACATCCTGTATCTCCGGTTCGCCAACTCCGTGTTCGAGCCGCTCTGGAACCGCGACCACGTCCAGAGTGTCCAGGTCACCCTGGCGGAGGACTTCGGGGTGGAGGACCGGGGGGCCTTCTACGACCCGGTCGGAGCGCTTCGTGACGTCGTGCAGAACCACCTGATGCAGCTCACAGCGCTGATCGCGTCCGAGCCGCCGAGCGCTGCGGACGCGGACACGTTGCGTGACAAGCGGCTGGAGTTGTTCCGGGCCATGCCGCCGGCTGACCCGAACCGCTATGTCCGCGGGCAGTACGACGGGTATCTGTCGGTGCCCGGGGTGAGCCCTGGATCGCAAACCGAGACCTTCGCCGCGCTGCGGCTCGAGATCGACAACTGGCGCTGGTCGGGCGTGCCGTTCTTCATCCGCGCCGGCAAGGAACTCCCGGCGCGGGTTACCGAGGTGAGAATCATCTTCAAGCCCCCGCCCCGGCTGGTGTTCGCACCGCGTACACCTCACCCCGACGAGCTCGTCGTGCGGATCGATCCCGCCCCCGGAGCCGACCTGGTGGTCCAGGTAAAGGAGCCCGGTCCCGCGTCGTCGCTACGGACGGCCGACCTTTCGCTGACCTTCGCCGACGAACTCCCGGATCCGCCGGAGCCGTACGAGCGGCTGCTCGGCGACGTCCTGCGCGGAGACGCCAAGCTCTTCGTCCGCGAGGACAGCGAGGAGCAAACGTGGCGCATAGTGCAGCCCCTGCTGGAGGCGCCACCCCCGGTGCAGCCCTACGCCCGGGGATCGTGGGGACCGGCCGCCGCCAGCAAACTGCTCACGGGGCACCCAAGTTGGCGCCGCCCCTGGCTGCCCTCGCACGCGGCGCGCTGAACCCGGCCTGGCACCACCGGGCCAGTGTCACTTTGGTAGCTTTCGCCGTGAGGCGGGCGGATAGTGGTGCGGCGTCTGTACCGCGGGGCAGCGTGCCGTCAGCACCCGTCGTAACTTGTCCAGTTCGACGCGCCGCCTGCGGCGATGGCGTTGTCGAAGATCTGATCCTGGTAAGCGGGGCCGGCGACGCCGTACTCGCTGGCCGCGCCGCCGTACTTCTCCCAGGTGCCGAGCAGGAACTGGTACGCCCCACCGCCGTTGCCGGGTCCCCACGCGTAGCTGCCGCCCTCTTCTGCGTTGCGGATGCAGATTCCCAGCGGTGAGCTGGCGGCATCCCCGCCGCCACCAGATGGGGGTGAGGCCGCGCTCGGGGCCGGGCTCGGCTGCGCTGCTGCCTGCTGGGCTGCCTGCTGGGCTGCCTGCCGTCGCGCCTGCCGGGCGGCGGCGAGCTTGGCGAGGTGCCTGCGCTGGGCCGCCCTGGCGGACTGGCGGGCCATGCCGGCGATGACCCTGCGGCTCCTGTCCGCCGGCACGTAGTCGCTGGTGAAACCCGACGTTGCAGTCGTCACCGGCATCGCGTGGCGAGATGGCCCTGCGTCCGCGGATCCGCCGTGCATGAACACGAAGGCCGCAGCCACGCCTGCGAGCGTTGCTGCGGCCACTACTGGTGCTCCGCGCCTGGTGGCGGGTTTGCTGGGCTTGGCATGACGGGGTGCTGCGGGCATCACCCTCCTGTCCCCGGGGCCCCGCGTTCACCCGGCGAGCTGACGCCTGCTGACGTCAGGTGGCGCGGGCAACGCCTGTCCCGGGGAACCTACCGGCGGCCCGGCGCGAGTTGCAGCGAAACACTCAAAGGGCGAACTAACCGGCGGCAACTGTGGTAAAACGGCCAACTCCCGGCCCGGACGCTAAGACAGGTGCGAGGCGTCCCGGAAGCTGCCGCCTCGTCCGCGGCCGGGCGGATCAGGCTCAGGTGCCGGGCGGTGCCGGACCTGGCTTCGGCACCGCCCGGCGCGGACGAGGCCTTAAGCTTTGTACGCGTGCCGCCTCACCTTGTGAAACGGCGCGGCTTCGGTATATAAGGCGCCGCTTCAGGGCATTGTGAAGTGCGGTGGTCCGTTAGACGATCAGCCAGTTGTTCTCGCCTCCTGTGCCGACTAGGACGTCGGCGCCGTTGGCGTAGCTGTTTGTCTTGAGCCATAGGTAGTTCATGAGGTTCTCGAAACGGTCCACGGAGCCACTGCTGAGGCGGCCGTTGGTGATGATCCACTCTGCGCTCGCGTCGGTTGTGCTGCAGGGCCCGCTGGCCAGTTTCACCTGGTTGGAGTTGTTGGCGCGGATGCAGTTATCGTTGCCGTTCCGGACTGGTAGACGGTGTTTCCGTTCCACGTGCCGTCCCTGGTCACGGTGACGTTGGCGCACTTGGAACCGGTATCACTGACGGTTACCTGGTTCCCGACGCCGTTGGTGGCCAGGCAGTACTGCTGGCTCCTCTCTGAATCCCCACGCCAGGGGGCTTTACCGGAGTTGACAATAACAGGATGATTTACGAAGACCTGCGTAAACTATGGGCCTGCTGGTCAGGCGCACGTAATGGCCGACCAGCTGGGCCTGTCCAAGCGCCCGCAGGTGAGCGGTTCCGCTGGTCCCAAGCCGCACTCGCGAGTGCGCAAGCTGAACGCGGGCCGGCCTGTTCACCCCGGCCGGGAACAGGTCTGGAAGGATGGCAACATGGTATTGCCTGCCCTCCCCGAGGAGTCCTTCCGGCGCGTGCTCTGCGTCGTCGCGCACCCTGATGACATGGAGTACGGCACGTCCGCGGCCGTCGCTCGCTGGACCGCGCGCGGTATCGAGGTCGGTTATCTCCTGCTTACCCGCGGCGAGGCCGGCATGCCGAACCCTCCCGAACAGACGGCACGGCTGCGCGTCGCGGAGCAGCAGGCCGCCTGCGCCGTCGTCGGCGTCGAGCAGCTGACCGTCCTGGAACATCGGGACGGTGTGCTCGTCTACGGCCTGGACCTTCGCCGCGACATCTGCCGGGAGATCCGCCGGTTCAAGCCCGACGTCGTACTCGGCACCGGTTACGAAATCGAGACGCCCTATGGCTTCGACCAGGCCGATCACCGCGCGGCCGGGCTCGCGACGCTCGACGCGGTGCGCGACGCGGGCAACCGGTGGGTCTTCCCGGAGCAGGTCGACGACGAGGGCCTCGAACCGCACGCCGTGCGCTGGCTCATCGTCCCAGGGCTCGCCGGCGGCGCGACCCACGGCGTCGAGGTCACGGGTGAGCCGCTGCGCCGTGGCATCGCCTCGCTCGAGGCGCACGCCGCGTACCTGGCCGCGCTCCCGGGCCACCCCGCCCCCGGGGACTTCATCCCGAAGTTCACCGCGATGAGCGGCAAGGCCATGGGCGTGGAGCACGCAGTACTGTTCCGCGCTCACGACCTGCAGGCACCACCAGAGTTCTTCACTGAAGCCATGCAGGACTGACCCGGGACCGCTCGGTGACGATGCCCGACCGCTCTGCGTGGGTGAGTTGACAGGCTTCGGCCCAGGGCTTTTAGTGCCCCGATGCGCCGAGTACCCAATTCGGCGCTAGGGGTGCCCTGAGGGATCTTGCAGTGGCAGCGACGCCCTGGTTATCGACGCGAACGATGGCAGCGGCACCGTTGTCACCTGGACATTCGATGGCCCACTGGCCGGGTACGTGGACGTGTCCAGCTCGTCGGTATGCCCGGCCTCCAGTAGCCCAACCTGGAACTGACAGGACGTGCCGCCGAAACCTCGCCCGCGGGGCGCCAGCCAGGTCCTGGCGCCTGACCCGGATCAGGACGATTGCCACCACGAGCACGAGCACCATGATCCCGGCCGACACGATGAAGGCGCGGGAGAACCCGGTGGCCAGCGCGCACCCCCGCCGGGTCAGGACGCCGGAACGCCGTAGGGCATGGCGGGCTCGGCGGCGGCGATCTCCAGCAGCCGGTTGTATTTGGCGACCCGTTCGCCCCGGGCAGGTGCCCCCGTCTTCAGTTCCCCGCAGCCAGAACTAACGGCTAGGTCGGCGATGAAGGTGTCGGTGGTCTCGCCGGAGCGATGGGACACGAGCTGGGCATAGCCCGCGCCGCGGCAGGTAGCCATCGCCGCCAGCGTCTGGGTGACGGTGCCGATCTGGTTGACCTTGATCAGCGCGGAGTTGCCGACACCACGGCCGATGGCCTCGGCGATGATGGACGGGTTGGTCACGAAGATGTCGTCGCCGACCAGTTGCACGTGGCTGCCGAGCCGCTGCGTGAGTGCTGCCCAGCCGTCCCAGTCGTCTTCGGCCAGGCCGTCCTCGATCAGCCAGACCGGGAATCGGCTGGTTATTTGCTCATACCGCTCGATCATGTCCGCGCTGGTCAGTTTCTGTCCGGCCACGTGATAGCGGCCATCCTCCTTGCGGAACTCACTGGCGGCCGGGTCGAGCGCGATCGCCACACCGGTCGGCCCGGCCAGGTATCCGGCGTCGCCGATCGCTGTGGTCAGCAGTTCCAGCACCTCTTCCGGCTCGGCTAGCTGTGGAGCGAACCCACCCTCATCGCCCAGGCCGGTTGCATGGCCTTTGCCAGCGAGGAGACTGCGCAACGCCGCATACACCTCAGCGCCGGCCCGGACGGCTTCGGGGAACGAGCCCGCACCCAACGGGGCGATCATGAACTCCTGGAAGTCCAGCGGGTTCGGCGCGTGCACCCCGCCGTTGACCACGTTGAAATGCGGCACCGGCAGCCGTGGCGTCACCCCGGCCGGGGTGAGCCAGTCCCACAGCGCCCGCCCGTCCGCAGCCGCCAGCGCCCGGGCACACGCCATGGACACCCCGACGATGGCGTTGGCGCCGAGCCGGGACTTGTTCGGCGTGCCGTCCAGCTCGATCATGGCGGAGTCGATCTCGGCCAGGTCATGCCAGCTCTGCTCGCGCAGCCGGGCGGCGATCTCGTCCCGCACCGAGCCGACGGCGCCGAGCACACCCAGGCCCCGGTACCGGCCCGGGTCGCCGTCACGGCGCTCAACGGCCTCCTTGCTGCCGGTGGACGCTCCGGACGGCACCCCCGCCACACCAGTGATTCCGTCCGCCAGCGTGACGGTGACCTGGAGGGTGGGCCGACCCCGTGAATCGAGTATCTCGAGCGCCCCCACATCAGTGATCGTGTACGTTCCTCTGCGGCCAGCGGATGGCGTGGTCATGGACGTTCTTCTCCCTATTGCCGGATGCCTGTAGCTCCGCCATCGTCGCCATACGGTGGTTCGCCGTGGGAGGGGCGAAAGTCATCGGGTGGGCCGCAGTCGGTCGGCAAGCCGGGCCAACCAGTGATCTGGGCCGGGCGCAACGCTCCGGCCGGCCCATGTCCATGCGCCTACGATGGTGGCAGTGGCAGGTGCCACCCGGTGGTGGATCCCGCCGGGGCCGCGTCCTCCCTACGGCGCGGTCACATGCCGTCTGGCCGATGGGTCCTGCTCGCATGCGAGTGAGGAGGCAGGCCCGGTGAACTGGCTCGGGAAGCTCGATCAGGCGGCGATCGAGGCGGTGCGGAACGAGCGCCGGCCGGCCGGGGTGACCATGGCCCGGGCGGTGAGCGCCCTGGCGGAACCCACGTTCTGCGGGCCGGTCCTGGCGGCCTGCGCGGTCGGCATGACCGACCGGGTCGGCTGGCGCCGGGCGTGCGCACCGTGCCTTGTCGTGGCCAGCGGTGCGGTCGCCCGGCGCGCGATATCAAAGGCCATTGCCCGGCCGCGCCCGCCCGCAGATGCGTGGCTGGAGGAACCCGAGGGATTCAGCCTCCCTTCCAAGCACACCACCCTCGCGGCCCTGACTGCCGGCGCCTGCGTCCGCAGTCTCGGCGCCGACGGCGCGGCGAGATACGTGGTCCCCGTGCTCGCCGCGGCCGGGGCCGGGGCAAGCCGGGTGTACCTGGGCGTGCACTGGCCCAGTGACGTCCTCGCCGCCTGGTTGTTCGCGGAAGCCTGGCTTCAGCTGTCCGGATCCGTCCTGGCGGCATCCGGTAGCCGCCCCCGGGCAGGCCGGTAGTGGCCTCACGGGAGCGGTGCGGAGGTTGCGATGACGCAGGAGTACCTCATCGGTGAACTGTCGGTGCGCCTGGAAGAGCTCCAGGCGGCAACAACGCGCGAAGAGGTCCGCGCTGTAACACGGCTGCGGCAGCAGGTGGAAGCGGGCTCGCCGGCCGGCCTGGCGTCGGCGGCACGGCGTGCGCTGGCGCTGGCCGACCTGCTGTGCTGGGAGTCACTGTCCCTCGGCGATGTTCCGGCGTTCGCCCGGCAGGCGAAGGTATCGGCGGACCTGCGCCAGTTCGGGGTCTGCGCCCGTCTGCTCCGCGAGGGTTATTAGTGCTATACGGCCGCCATGAGCGCCGTCCTCGCCGCCGCATCTAAGCGCTGCCACGCTCCGACGTGCTCTCAACCTGCTAACGTCCCGGCTGCCAGCACCGCCGATCTCCATCGGGATGACGCGACGCCCAGATCAGGCTGTCTACCCGGGAGAGGTCTGCGGGCGCCTCGGTCGGTTCACCACAGGTGCCGCACGGGCCGCGTGGCTGGTCGTTGATCGGGTAACACCGGAAGCACCAGAACATGCCAGGCTCACCGAGTGTCCTCGGGTGCGCTGGCCGGCCCTGCTGTGCGCCTGCGGGCCATCAGGATCAGCGGGATGGCGGCTAGCTGCGCGGCGACAGCGAAGATGGCGACGGCGCTGAGCGAGACGTAGAACAACGCGCCGATGACGATGCTGCCAGCCATCCAGGCCAGGCCGTAGGCGCCGGTGAACAGGCCGAAGGCTGACGCGCGCCGGTCGGGGGAGACCATTGGCGCCACCGCTGCCGGGATGATCGACTCATGCACGCCCATGCCGAGGCCCCACAGCGCGACCCCGGCGAGGGCGGCCCAGAACCCGCCCAGGAACGCCAGTGGCGCGTACGCGGCCACGACCACCGTGAGCGGGATGAGCACGCCGATCCCGGTCCGGTCGAACCACCTTCCGAACACCAGCGACCCGGTGCCGCTGACCGCCATCGCCACCGCGTAAAACACCGGCACCACGGGCGCAGGCACCGTGTGCGCCTGGTCGAGGTGGTAGGCAATGAGCGGGAAGTCGGCAAACCCGGCGGCCACCAGTGCGGCGCCGGCCAGGTAGATCCAGAACACCCGCGGCAGGCCCGTCGTGGTCATCTCGGCCGGCCCGGCCGACAGGTCCTGCGGCCGGGGGTAGAACACCCGGGCGGTCATCACCAATGCCAGCGTGATCACAGCAGGGACGGCGAGTGCGGCGAGCGCGAGCTTGTAGTCGTGGTTGCTGACCGCCAGTACCAGGGCGACAAGCAGTGGCCCGAACATGGCGCCGAACTGGTCCAGTGCCTCGTGCACCCCGAAGCCCCAGCCGTACCCCATCTCCCTGGCAGCGTGGGAGAGCATCGCATCACGTGGCGGGTTGCGGATGGCCTTCCCAATACGTTCGGCGATGATCAGCACCGCCGCGACCTGCCAGCTTCCGGCCAGGGCCAGCAGTGGCACCACGGACATCTGCAGCACGTACCCGCCGATCGTGATCGGCCAGTACCGGCCGGTCTGATCCGCCCGGCGCCCGGAGACCAGCCGCAGCCCATACCCCAGGAACTCCCCGGCCCCGGTGACAACCGCGATCGCCAGCGCCCCGGCGCCGAGCATGCCCAGGTAAGGGCCGATGACCGACCGCGAGCCCTCGTAGGTGAAGTCCGCGAAGAAACTCATCACCCCGACCAGCAGCACGAACTTCAGCGCCGGTGACGCCTGCCCGATCCGCTCCCTGACCGTCATTGACGTCCTTCCTGCAGGGTGCTGGGCATCGCAGGGCTTCAGATCAGCGGCGGCAGGCGCACCGTTACGAGCCGAGCCTGGTCAGGTCCGGGCTCAGGAGATCCAGCAGGGTGGTGCAGGGCCACGTGGCCTGCCTGCGCTCGGTCTCCTCGGCGGTTTCGGTGAAGATGGCAGCCCGGTCGTCAGGCTGGCCGCGCCAGCGTGGGCAGTGAGAGTACAGCGGGCAGTCACTGGTGGCGGGCTTGCCGCGGGGTGTGCACCGGGGCCTGCTGCCGGAGCGGAACGCACGCAGGGCGCGCCATAGGAGCAGGACGTCGTCTTCGCTCACCCGGGCCATAGGGACTCCTGTCAGCCGCGCTGTCGCTGAATCAGGGACCGTCAGCGGCACCGGCCGCGTTCCGGGCGAGCCCCATCGCCACGGCCAGTGTGGCAACGGCCGTAAGCTCCGTCAAACATGCACGCGGCCATTCTGGCTGTCCGAGGGCTCTTGCCTTCCGCGCTGGGGTCGATAACAATGCTCTGCGGTCAGGGTGCTCACCCGAAGGAGGCGCCCATGCATTCCGCCCCGGACAATGGCCGGGAGCAGCGGCAGCGCAATTCCTGCCCGTTCCGCCGGGTGCTTGTTGCCTGGGATGGCTCCCTGGACTCGGCCATGGCGCTGCGCACGGCGATCGCGATCGTGACCAGTGCCCAGGGTCATGTCGTCGCGTTCACGGTCCTGCCACCGCCGCCTCCGCATGAGGACCGGGAGGACGACGCATCCGAGGCTGCCGGGCGCGCCCGGGATGCCTTCGAGGCTGTCCGGGACAGCTTCGGCCCCTCTCCCGTCCCGGTGCGGCTGGAAACGGCCGAAGGCCGCCACGTGCCGAAATCTCTCTGCGAATTTGCCGCAGAACACGCCTTTGACCTGCTGGTTCTTGGCCGCCACGGCCAGGGCGGCATCCTGCACCCCAAGCTCGGCCACATCGCCAGGGAGACCGCGCAGCTCGCCAGGGTCCCTGTTCTCCTGGTGAGCGCGCACTAGCAGAGTTGCCGTGCGCCCGAAGGCCCACGTCGGGCTGGCGGGGCGGGCGACGTGTGGCCACTGGTGGGCCGGCGCGTTGGCGGTGTACGGTGAGCGTGATTACGCGATGAGGCTCGCGCACCGCTGCGCCCCCGTGCGGCTGATGGCCTCTACCTGTTGCCCGACCCGGCATGCGCCGGATTGAACAGGCGGAGGCTTGTTTGCCTTATGTCATCCAGGTTCTGCAAAGCCTGGTTGTCCTCATTTTCGCGCCCCTGTACGCGGGTGTGATCGCCCGGGCCGAGGCCGTCGTGGGCTCCAAGCGCGGCCCGAGTGTCCTTCAGCCTTACCGGGATCTGGCGAAGCTGCTGCGTAAGGGCAGCGCGTACAGCGACCAGGCGTCCTGGGTGTTCCGTGGTGCTCCGTTCGTGGCATTCGCCTGCTACCTGACCGTGTCGGTGATCGTCCCGGTGATCACCAAGGACCCTCTCCCGCTGGCGTTCCTCGCCGACCTGATCGGCGGCGCGTTCGTGCTGGCGCTGGCGAGCTTCGCCATCTCGCTCGCCGGGCTGGACACCGCCAGCCCGTACGGCGGCCTGGGCGCGAGCCGGGCGAGCTGGATCGGCAGCATGGCCGAGCCCGCACTCATCCTGGTGTTCTTCACCGTCGGTGCGGTGTCGGCGTCCGACAACCCATACCTGATGAATCACGCGATCGCCGGTTCCCCGTACGCGCTGGTGCTGCCGACGCACCTGCTGGGCCTGCTGGCCTTCTTCATGATCGTCCTGGTGGATAACGGCCGGATACCGATCGAGAGCCCGGGGGTGAGCACGGAGATCACGATGATCGAGGAGGGCCGGGTGCTGGAGTACTCCGGCCGGGAATACGCCCTGGTCAAGTGGGGCAGCTGGATGAAGTTCTTCCTGCTGTCCTCGATCTTCATGAACGTGTTCGTGATCCCCTGGGGCCTGGGGACAGCCACCGGCCTGCCCGGTGTGCTGCTGGCGATCCCGGTGTTGCTCGGGAAGCTGGCCCTGTGCGGCCTGGCCATCGTGGTGGTGGACACCTCATTCGCCAAGCTGCGGTTCTTCCGCATCGCGGAGTTCCTCGGCGCCGCCTTCCTGCTCGCGCTGGTCGGGATCGCCACCTCCTACGTGATCGGGGTCTGAGCACGATGGTGGAGAAGCTGGCCGCTACCAGCGCCGCAGGCATCCTGCTGGACCTGTCCGGGGTGCTGATCCTGCTGCTGGCGTTCGCCTGCCTGGGCTCGAAGCTGTTCAACCGCTACGTCGCCTACTACGGGGCACAGTCGGTGGTCCTGTCGTTCGCCGCCGGGGTGGTCGCCTGGACATTTCACAGCACAGAACTGTGGATCCTTGCCGTGCTCACCCTGGCAGTGAAGGGAATCGGGATCCCGCTGGCAACCCGCCGCCTGCTGTTGCACAGGCTGCCGCTGGCGCGCGACACGGCCATCTCGACCGGCCTGTCGACGTCGCTGATCGCCGGCGGCGCCCTGACCGCCTTCGCTTACCTGGTCACCCGGCCACAGCTTCTCCCGCACGGCGTCGTGGCAGCGGCAGTGGTTCCGTTGTCCACCGCGGTGATCCTCCTCGGCGCGCTGTCCATGGTCGTCCGCCGCCATACCGTCGCCCAGCTCATCGGCTGGCTGATCGTGGAGAACGGCGTGTTCCTGGGCGCCATCACCCTGGTCGCCACGTTCCCGTTCATCGTCGAGGCCGGCATCTTCCTCGATATCGCGGCAGGAGTGCTGATCATGCTGGTGTTCGTGTCCGGGATCACCCGCGAGCTTGCCCAGGCGAGCGCGGGCGAGCTACGGGAGCTGCGCGGATGACGGCGCTCGCGATCCTCATCGTGGCCGGCCCACTGGCCGGCCCGGTCGCGGCGGCGCTGCGGGCGCGGGCGCGTGCCGCTGGACTGGCCAGCGCGGCAGGCGCGCTGGTGTCGCTGGCAGCCGCGATCGCGCTGCTGGCAGCGCAGGCGCACCGGGCGCCGCTGACCGGCTGGGCCGGGTTCCTGTATGTCGACCCGCTCAGCGGCTTCTTCCTGCTCACGGTCGCCGGGGTCACCCTGCTGGCCGCCGTGGGCTCGGTTGCCTACCTCTCGGCGGAAGAGGACGCGGGCACCCTGAGCTCCTTCCAGGTCCGGCTCTACTTCGCATTCTTCGGGCTGTTCGCCTCGCTGATGCTGGCCTCGCTGGAAACCGGCAACCTGGGCCTGCTGTTCGTCCTGGTGGAAGCGAGCACACTGGCCAGCGCGGCGCTGGTCGGGCTGGAAGGCAAGGCCCGCTCCCTCGAGGCAGCCTGGAAGTACGTGATCATAAGCTCGCTCGGCGTCACCATCGCGCTGGCCGGGACGCTGTTCCTCTACTACTCCGCCACGACCCTGCACCTCACCTCGAATCAGCGCCTGGCCTGGCCTTACCTGCTCGCGCACGCCGCCGCACTGGCGCCGCAGCCGCTCCGGCTGGCGTTCTTGCTGGCGGTGGTCGGCTACGGCACCAAGGTGGGGCTCGCGCCCATGCACACCTGGCTGCCGGACGCTCACGCGGAAGCCCCCAGCCCGGCCAGCGCGATGCTGTCCGCGGCCCTGCTCAACACCGGCATGTACGCGATCATCCGGTTCCTGGCCATCACCCAGGCACGGCTCGGCACCACCTTCCCCCACCGGGTCCTACTGACGTTCGGGTTCGCCTCCATGGTGATCGGCGTGCTGTTCATGGTCCGGCGGGGAAACTTCAAGCGCCTGTTCGCCTACTCCTCGGTCGAGCACATGGGCATCATCGCGGTGGCGCTGGGCTTCGGCGGGGTTCTCGGCCTGTACGGTGCGCTGCTGCAGACGCTCAACCATGCCATCGCCAAGGCTGTGCTGTTCCTCGATAGCGGCAACGTCGCGCTGCGGTACCGGACCCGGGAGGCGGCGGGGGTGCGGGGGCTGCTGACCACGGTCCCGGTCACCGGCGGGGCGTTGCTGCTCGGCTCGCTGGCGGTGCTCGGGTCACCCCCGTTCGGGCTCTTCCTGTCCGAACTCACGATCGTGCGGGCCGGGTTCGCCCGGACCAGCCCGGTCTTTCCGCTGCTGTTGCTTGCCCTGCTGGCGGTGGCGTTCATCGCGTTCGCCCGGTCGACCGCGGGAATGGCAACCGGGCACGCGGCCACGCCACCCGATCCGTACCGCGGATCTGGTGCTCGCTGGGCCGGTGCCCTGCCGCTGGCGGCCGGGCTGGTGGTACTGCTTGTCCTCGGCTTGTGGATACCGGCCGGACTGAATACCGCGATCCTGCACTCGGTGGCGGTGATCCGGTGACCGCCGTCCAGCCCAGCACGCCCGCCACCCTGCCCGGCCTGCTCGCCGCGCTGGGCGCCGCGCAGTTCCAGGGCGGCGGCGGCGCAATCGCCGTGGAAGTACCGGCCGGGCAGCTCGGGACGGCGGTTCATCACCTGGCCGACAGCGGTGCCAGGCTCGCCGACATGTTCGCCGACGACGGCGACCGGGTGACGTTGCGCCTGGTCTGGGCGCTGGACACCGAACAGCAGTACCTCATCACCGAATCCCGGATCGACGGCGCCGAATATCCGCCGCTGTCGGATATCGCCCCCGCCGCTTTCTATGAGGAATGCGAGATCTACGAGCAGTTCGGCATCCGGCCTGCCACCAGCAAGCCGCTCAACCGCGTCGCCCTGCCGCCCCACGCAGGAGCAGGCTTCCCGCGGCTCGGGCATCAGCCGCTTCGTGAGCCCGAGGAGGTGCGCGCACCGCACACCGTCGGCGGGCACGCGTTCGAGTTCCCATTCGGCCCGGTCCGCCAGGTCGGCGTGGAATCCCTGTACTACGGGCTGGTGACCAGCGGTGAGGAAGTCGTTGACCTGTACCTGTTTACCTGGCACAAGCACCGCGGGCTGGAGTGGCGGCTGCGCGGCCTCGCGCCGGCCGAAGCGCTGTTTTACGCCGAGCGCACCGAAGGACTCAGCGCCATCGCCGTGAGCTGGGCGTTCGCGGCGGCGGTCGAGGCCGCGCTGGGCATTACCCCGGCGCCCGGGGCGCAGGTGACGCGCGGCATCGCGCTGGAACTGGAGCGCCTTTACAACCACGCCGCCGCGACCGCCGCGCTGTGCCAGTCGTGCGGCCTGTCCGTCGGCCAGTCCGCGGCCGAGATCGCGCTGGAGGAGTTCCTGCGCCTCAACGCGGCGGTGTTCGGCCACCGGTATCTGTTCGGCCTGATGGGGGCGGGCGGAGTGCGGCGCGAGGCGGACCAGGCGGCGCTGCGGGACGGGCTGCCCCGCGCCTACGGTGAACTCCGCCGCGCCGCCGACGCGCTGCTGTCGACAAACTCCTTCATGGACCGGCTGGAAGCGACCGGCATCATCACTGGTGAACAGGCACGGCGCCTGGGCCTGGTCGGCCCGGTCGCCCGGGCGGCCGGAATCCGTGCCGACACCCGCGCGGACCAGCCGGCAGCACCGTATTCCGGGCACCGCCCGGCCGTTGCGGCCCGTGACACGGGGGACGCACTGGCACGGTTCGCCGTCATGCTCGATGAGGCGGCCGAATCCGTGCGGCTGATCGGCGACCTGCTCGCCGCCGGGGCCGGGGCAGGAACCATGGCCGTGCCAGCGACCGGCGGAACCGGCCTCGGGTGGGCAGAATCACCACGCGGTGAAGCGCTCGCCTGGGTCGAGCTTGACGAGTCGGGGCGAATCAGCCGGGCTCGGCTGCGCCCGGCCTCGGTCCGCAACTGGCGCGGGTTCGACGACGCGTGCCGATCGCAGAACGTCTTCAACGACATCCCCATCATCGAGGCCAGCTTCTGGCTGACCGTCGCCGGGACCGCGCGCTGAGGTGAGGTGAACGTCCCATGCCACTGTGGTTCCTCCGCGGCCTGCGCCGCGGTGTGGTCACCACGCACTACCCGGCCAGGCCCGACCCGTCGGCCGCCGGCCTGCCGACCCCGCCGGCGTTCAGCCCGCTGCACCTCGACCGGCGGATCGCCGACCATCTCTGTGGCATTTGCCCGAGCCGGGCCCTGCGGCGAGAGGATGACATGCTGATCTTCGACGTGGGATGCTGCACCGCCTGCGGCAGGTGCCGGGACGCAGCGCCGGAGGCGGTCACCGTCAGCGGGGAGTTCGAACTCGCCGCCACCGGCCGCGCCAGTCTTGTCAAGCACATCCCGCTGTTCCGGGAGGCTCAGGCATGACCAGCGACCGAAGCCCCCAGCCCTCGGCAGCCGGGCAACAACGGGCTGAGGATCCCGGAATCTCCATGGCAGCGGCCGGCGGTGACCAGGAGCGTATGGTCGCGGGCCGGCTCAGGGACACGATCGCCAGCCAGTTCGGCCGCAGCCTGCACATCCGCACCCTGGACACCGGATCATGCGCCGTGTGCGAGCAGGAGATCCGCTTGCTCGCCGCCCCGCATTACGACCTGCACCGGCTCGGCTTCTTCTTCACCCCAGCCCCCCGGCACGCGGACCTGCTCATGGTGACCGGCCCCGCGATCAGGGCGTTCGACGTCGCCGCCCGCAAAGCCTACGACGCGATACCCGGCCCCAAGATCGTCATCGCCACTGGCGCGTGCGCTCTCGGCGGCGTCTACCCGGCGGACGCGTTCACCCATAGCGCCGTAGACGCGATCTTCCCGGTGGATGTCTGGGTTCCCGGCTGCCCGCCAAGCCCGCTGGCCCTCCTGCAGGGCCTGCTGGTGGCGGTGAACCGGCTCGCCGAGAAAAGCGCGGCCATGAGCTTCATCGCCGATGACCCGGCCGAGGGGGTGCCCGGATGAGCGCACTGACCTGGTGCTACGTGGCAGCGGCCGGGTGGGCGCTGGCAGCGGCGCTGGCGCTTCTTGGCGGCAGGCTGGCCGGGCTGCGCGCGTGCTGCCTGGTCTCCGCCCTGGCCGGAGCCGCGGCCGTGGCCGGTGGGGTGTCCTCGCTGCTGTGGGGCAACTCGCGGATCGCCTCGCTGGGCGGCGCCGTGGTCGTCGGCACGGCGCAGTTGCAGGCAACCAGCCTGGCCGGGGTGTTCATCGCGCTACTCGGCCTCATCGCGGTCGCCCTCGCCCTTTACGCCCCCCGGTACCACCGGGCAAGCCCGGGTTCCGCGCTGTACCTCGCCGTCTGCAACCTGGCAATGCTCGCCGCGCTCGCGGTGTTCACCGCCGGGAACGTGGTCACCTTCCTGGTGGCCTGGGAATCGGTGGCGCTGCTGTGCTACCTGCTGATCCTGCGCCACCCGCGGCGGACCGAGGTGGCCAGCGGCGCCTTCTGGTTCCTGGCCCTGTCCGAGACCGGGTTCGTCTTCATCGTGGCGGCCTTCGTCATCCTCGCCACCAAGGCCCACTCGATGCAGTTCGCCGTGATTGCCGCGCACGCCCATCTGGTGACCCCAGGGTGGCGGGACGCCGCCTTCCTGCTCGCGCTCACCGGGTTCGGGTTCAAGGCGGGCCTGGTCCCGTTGCACGTCTGGCTGCCGGAGGCGCACCCGGTGGCGCCCGCCGACGGGTCTGCCTTCCTGTCCGGGCTGGTGGTCAAGCTCGGCGCCTACGGCATCGTCTTGTTCGCGTTCCGGCTGCTGCCGCCCGCGCCCGCGTGGGTGGGGGTGCTGACCATGGCAGCCGGAGCGGTCACCGCCGCCCTCGGCATCCTCTACGCGCTGAACGAGCGCGACCTGAAACGGTTCCTGGCCTTCTCCACCATCGAGAACACCGGGATCATCGTCGTCTCGTTCGGCGCCGCGATGGTGTTCGGCGCCTACGGCCAGCGTGAACTGTGGGCCTTTCTGCTCCTGGCCGGGCTCTACCACGTTGCCAACCACGGCACCTACAAGACCCTGCTGTTCCTGGAAGCCGGGGTCGTCGAGCGCACCACCGGCACCAGGGACATGGACCGCCTCGGCGGCCTGATCCACCGCCTGCCGCGCAGCACGGTCATCACCCTGGCCGGGACGCTGGGCATCGCCGCGCTGCCGCCGCTGAACGGGTTCGTCAGCGAATGGCTCATATTCCAGGGGCTGTTCCAGGGTTTCCGGACCGGCAGCCACCTGGTCGGCATCCTGATCGTGCTGGCAGCCGCGACGCTCGGCCTCACCGGCGGCCTGGCCATCTACGCGTTCGTCCGCGGGTTCGGCATCCCGTTCCTTGGCATGCCCCGAACCCGGCAGGCGGCCAGCGCCACCGAGCACGGCCAGCCGGTTGCCGGGCCCGGGCTGCTCGCGGCCGCCTGCGTGGCCCTGGCCGTCGGCGCGCCGCTGGTGCTGCTCGCCCTGTCCCGCGCGGTCCGGACGGTTACGGGGGTGCCGCTGCGGCCGGTGCTCCTGCCGGGAAACCTGACGGTCATCCCGGCGCACACCGCCTTCTCCGCCTTCTCCCCGACCTACCTGGCAGTGTTCCTCGTCGCCGTGATGGTCGTGCCGCTGCTGATCTACCTGGCGGGCCGGCCACGCGCGGACAGCGTCACGGTGCCGGTCTGGGACGGGGGGATGGTCGCCTTCAAGCCCCGGATGCAGTACTCGGCCATGACGTTCTCCGCGCCCACCCGGGTCACCTTCGACGCCGTGTACCGGCCGCGCGTGTCGCTGCGGCGGGCGTCCGACGACCCGGCGGGCCGGTCGGGCCCGGTGCATTACGAGACCGAGGTCACCCCGCTGTTCCAGCGCTACCTGTACCGGCCGGTGATCCGCGCGGTCGAGTGGGTCGCCGACGCCGTCCAGCCGCTGCAATCCGGCGACGTCAACCTGTACCTCTTCTATGTATTCGTGGTGATACTCCTGGCCTACCTGCTCGGCGCCCTATGACCGGGAACCATGCCCGGACGGCCCGCCCGGCGCTGATCAGGCACCGCACATCCTCATAGCCAACGGCGGAGGGGCTCGCCGTCACCACCGCGGAGACACCGCCAACGGTCCCTGCCCGACAGCGGAGGATCTGGCGTGTCTCAGCAATGCCTTGCGGGCTGCTGCCCGCACGACTGCGACGATCCCGCCGGGAATGCGGCCAATGGCGGCCGCGTAGCTCCCGGCTGCCCGGCTGACGTGCCGGAGGCTCCGGTGCCCGAACGGGTTGCGCACCTGTACGGCTGCCGGGGACTGTCCACCTATCGCATCGCGGACGTCGTAGGGGTCAGCCGGCAGGTGGTCACCCGGATGCTCCACCAGGCGGGGGTGCCAGTCAAACCGCGCGGCGGCGACCGCCGGCGCCTCCCGCGAGGCCCCGGAGCGGGCGTTCCTGACGCACTCCTCGCTGACCTCTACGTGGAGCGGCGGCTCACCTGCGCGCAGATCTCGGAACTCACCTTGGTCCCGGCCCGGACGGTCCGGGACCGGCTGCGCGCCCAGGGGATCCGGTTGCGGACCCGGGGAAGGTTCAACCGTGAAGACCGGCTGACCGTTGACCTGTCAGCGCTCGCCGCCATGTACGTGCAGGCCGGTCTGCCCGCCGGCGAGGTCGGCACCGCTCTTGCCGTGTCCCGCAAGGTCGTGCTCCGGACCGCTCACGATCACGGATTGCCAGTCCGCGTGGGCGGCCCGGCCCCATCACGCGGACCCGCCGAGATAGAGCTCATTGACGCCCTCTACGCGGACATCGAGGTGCAGCGCGCAATGAAACGTCATGGCCTGCCCCGGATACCGGCTGGCGGCCCGCTCTGGCAGCGGTTTCCCGTCCCGCTCCGCCTGACCTTGGATCTGGCCACGGAATTGTACGTCTCGTGCGGGCTCGGGCTCACCCACATTGAACTGCTCACCGGCCAGCCTGCCGCGTCAGTGCGCAGGCTCTTGCACACGACGGACGTCGCCATGCGGCCGCCCGGCGGCAGATCTCCATTCCTGCGCCGCTGGCGCGCCCGTCGACAAGCCATTCATCAGTGGATGCGCGTTGAACCGTGACGACCCCCGGCACAGGGGAAGGCCGGCCAGGCCCGGCGGTGGCCGGGAGGCTTCTCACCGGCCGCAGCGTTCAGCCGCTGGTGCCCCGCTCATCCGGGGCCAGTTCGGCGATCTCAGGCGCCTGCTGGACCCGCCGGCCGAGATCCGCCCCGGCGTCTGGGGAGGCCGCGGCTGCAGCCTGGGCGAGGGCTTGATCCTCATCCAGCCAGCCGCCGAGCCGGTAGTAGAGGTCTTCTCCGAAGCTGGTCGGGAGAGGGTCTTTGACCGCGAGCTTGTAGTTCCGGCTCCCGTCGGGCCGGCGCTCGGCTCTGAGGAAAAGCGTGGCGCGTGCGCGCTGGCGCCGGAAGCGCTCAGCGAAGTCGAACCTGTGGGTTACGAAGAACACCTTGACCTGTGCGTCCAGCAGTGCACGGACAACCTGATAGCCGATCTCAGACCCTTCCCGCTCGTTGGTCCCGGCGAAGGATTCGTTGAACAGCATGAGGCAGTGCGGCCGGATCTGGCCGGCGATCGCGCTCATCCGCCTCAGTTCGTCGTCCAGTCGCCCACTGGTCATGTCCGGGTCTTCCTGCCGGATGAAGTGGACGAAGATCCCCGGAGCCGCGTCCGCCTGGTAGGACTGAGCGGTGACGAACAGCCCGCATTGCATCATGAGTTGAGCCAGGCCCACGCTGCGCAGGAACGTCGATTTCCCGCCCGAGTTGGCACCGGTGATGATGACCAGTTGCTTCGCGTCGGCTTGCACGTCGTTGCCGACGACCGGGCGGTCGGACTCCAGCTCCAGGCAGGTGTCGCGGAGGTCGGTGCACGAGAACGCGAGCGATGACGGCTGTGCTGGCTGGGGGACCGTGGTCGGCACGCCCTTGGCCGCGAGCTGGTCGGCAAGGTTGAGGCAGCTGACGTAGAACCCCAGCTCGGCACGCAGCATGGTGAAGTAGCTGCCGATATGGTCTGCGGACTGCGCGGCCGCATTGGCAACGAGGTTGACCCCCCGGCTTTCCAGGTCGGACAGGATCTGCGCGCCGGCCTCGTCGCGGGGCGCGATGGTGAAGGAGTAGGAGGAGCGGGGCCCGATCCCCAGCCGCTCTTTCCACCATGGCCGCCGGGCGTCGCCGGGGGCGCGCAGCACGAAGCCAATCCCACTGTTGTCCCGGTCAAGTTCGGCGCTGATGAGCACCCCGGCGCGAAAGCGCAGTTGCTTCAGGTGGTGGCTGATCTCCTCGAAGTACTCGTCGTCCAGTTCGCGCTGCAGCGTGGCGAACAGCGTCTTCATTCCTTGGGAGCGGAACTTCACGCAATGGTCATCGGCGATCTTCCGCAGCTGCCTGAGACGTGCCACGTAGCCTTCGAGATGCCTGACCGCGCCCGAGAGGTTGGATGAGGCGCTCTGGTAACTCCCGCCGTAGCCGCCCCACCAAAGTCCCCGTTTGTCCTGGAGGGCGCCGACAGCGACGGCGTACATTTCCCGGATGACCGCCGGCTCGGCGAGGCAGTCGGTGAGGACCTGCTGGCGGTAGCGGATGGCTTGTGGGTCGTGCAGGCTGGCCAGCAGTACTTTCCTGGACACCGCGGCGAGGAAGTCGTCACCGGAGGCCATCGCCCGGAGCAGCGTGGCCAGTTCCAGGTCCTGGATCACCGCCTCGTGGCCGGGAGGCAGGCTGGCGGCGAAGTCGAAGTCCTGGGCTTCGTAGAGAAGGTGGGCCTTCATGAGGTGAGCCTCACCCGGAGCTGCTCGTAGGTGAGGTCGTATTTCTCGGCGAGGGCCAGCGCGTAGGCCAGGCCGTCAGCTGGCTTCCTGACCACCTTGTAGGTGCGCTCGGCCGGATTCTCCGGGACGATCGTGCTCATCATGCTGACGACCTGCTCCCCAAGCGTGGCCAGTTCGTCCACGAAGGTGACGTAAACCCCCAAGGCATCGAGCTGCATGATCTTCGTGATCAGCTTCGTCCCCAGGAAACGGGCATCGTGCAGGGTCGTGGAGGCGAAGACCTCGTTCAGGATCACAACGCTGCTGGACGTGGCTGCCCGCAGGATCTCCCCGATCCGCACCAGGTCGTCCTCCAGCTTCCCGGTCAGCTTGGTAAGGTCCTCTTCCCTCGCGAAATGAGTGAAGATGCGGTCGAAGAGGAACAGGCGGGCGCTGCTGCCCGGAACCGGGCAGCCGACGCCGGCGAGATGGTGGAGCTGACCGAAGGTCCGGGCGAAGGTGGTTTTTCCGCCCTGGTTGGGCCCTGTCACGACGAAGATGCGCTCCCGGCCCTCCAGGCGGAAGTCGTTCGTGACCACTGGCTTGCCCTCCGAGACAAGTTTGCGTGCCAGTGCCAGGTCGAAGGTGCCCGCCGCGGCGACTTCCTTCAAGCTCGCTGAGAGCTCTGGATAACAGAAGGGCAGCCCGGCGCGGCGAAGCGGCCCGATGTGATCCAGGTAGGCGAGATAGAACTGGAGTTCCTGGTCGGCGCGGTGGATGCCCTCATCGAAGAATGCAGAATGCAGGCGGCAGTACTCGTCCAGGGCGGTGAACTCCTCCGGGAACAGCTTGGCCACCAACTCAACGATCTGGGCAGCGACGTGATTCATGCCGGGCCACGCCCGGTAGCGAATCCGGTAGTCCTTGACCGCGCCTTGCTTGAAGCGGTCGAAGGTATTGAGTACCGCGGTGCTGTAGTCGGCTTCATCGTGGTAGCGGCTTACCTCGACGGTGCCCGCCCGGATGCGCGTGGTATAGCGAATCCGCGCGAGGGCATCCTTGCGGTCCCGCGTATCGCTTACCAGAGCGGTGAACCCGGCCGAAGCGACATAGGCCGTGAGATAGTCCCGGAACCCGAGGAGGGCGCGGGAGCTGAGGTCCGCCGAGCCGAGATGCCCGGCCAGGGATTGCACTGCGCCGCAGTAGGTGGCGGCCGCGTCCAAGAACCAGCCCGCACGCTGGTGCCGGTACTGCATCTTCGGAAGCTGACCCAGGTGGGCGCGCACCTCACGCATGAGGTCGGAGCAACGCTGGACCTCTTGGAACAGGGCAGGGTCATCCAGGTCCTGGAAAACCTCCTGGCGGTAGAGGACGGCACCAGCGCCGCGGAGATGACCGAACAGGACGCCGGTGATGAGATCACGCTCCTCACGGTCACCCGCGATCGCCGCCACGATCTGGTCGAGGTTCAGATCCGCCGCGAAAGAGCGAGCTTCATCCTGCTCCCAGACCGCCCCATTCGCCTGCGGCTCCTCAGAGAGCAGGCTCGGGGGCTGAGGGCGGGCGGCACTGTGGCTGCGTGCTGGCGAGCCCTCCTGCTGCGGCGCCCGGTTCTCCCGGCCGCCAGCAAGATCATGGGACGGTCTGGTCACGGCTGGGTCCCGGCGCTGGTCACCGTCTCAGCGTCCTCGGATGCGGGTGACGCCATGGCCTGCCCTCCTGTATTGCGGCCGCTACGCGGTCAACAGGAGCCATCAGCCACCAGGGCAACTCCAGCGAGCTCCATCGCCATCACCCCAGATTCTACGGCCACGCCGGGGCGTCGCTCGCCGGCGGGACCAGGCGGGTGACCGCTCTGCTGCCCTCGCAGACAGGCGGACCGTCCGTTCCTTGACCGGCGAAGGCATCAGTTGCCAGACTGGCCGCCTGGCGAAGGGGCTCGCCCTCGATCGCGGCAGCCGCCGCTGACGGTCCCTGCATCGTGTATCGGTGACAAGGACGGCCGGCCATGTTGCACGAACCCACCCATGCCGGTTCCTGATGCTCCCCAGTCAGGAGCACTAGCGTGCCGGCCCCCGCCCCGATCCCACGCGGTCCGTCCATCACGACGCTGTACACCGCAGCGGACCTGTTGACCGGGCCGGGCTGCCCTGTATGCCGGTACACCGGGGAGGTCAGCGCCCGTTACCTGGCTTGGTTCGCCGTGGAAGCACACGCCCAGCCGGATACCATCACCCGCCTGTGCGCGTCGCTAGGCCCGTGCCCGCGCCACACACGCGGGCTGATGAGCCAGCCGGGCGCCGCCCCCCGGCTCACGGCTGTCTACCGGTACATCATTGAGACCGCCCGGGAGTACCTCAGCGGCCGGGCGGCACGGCCAGCTCCCTGCCCCACCTGCGAACACGACAATGGCGCAGCCAGCCGGGCACTGGATACCCTGCTGGAAGGCTTGGCCGACGGCTCCGTCCGGGCCCGTTACCGTGAACTTGGCAGCTTGTGCCTTCCCCACATGCGCGCGGCTGTCGCGCGTGGTGGCCGCCACAGCATCGCGTGGCTGTCCCAGACACTCACAGCGACTTTGCAGAGTCAGCCAGCTCATCCCGGCTGGCTTACCGGGACCGACATCGACGCGGATGTGCGTGCCGCACTGAGGCAAGCCGCCTCTGCGGGCATGCGACGCGATTCTGCTGCCTGCCTTGCCTGCCTGGCGGCGGGACGATCCGAGGGTGGCCAACTGCCCCAGATCCTGCGGGCCAGCAACGCTGGCCAGCCGGATCACCGGCTGTTGCTGTGCGGCACACATCTCAATGACCTCGCCATCCTCGCGGGCCCGCACCGTCTGCTGCCGCTGCTTGCGTGGCAAGCTGACTGTCTTGCCGCCGACCCAGCCCGGCTTCCTGCGTCATCGCTTGGCCGGAAGCTAGGCAGCCCAGGCAACTGGCTCCGGCCCTTCCGCCGCAGCGCGGACCCAGAGGCCTGCACGATATGCCTGCAGAAGAGGGCCGCCGCGCAGCAGGCGCTCGACGGCTTTCGCTCGTTGCTGCGAGCCGCCCAGCCGGCTCCTGGCGGCCCGGTACCCCTGTGTGTCCGGCATCTGCTCAGGCTGCGGGCAGCCGACCCATGGGCCGGGCGCCTCACCGCCCACAGCGCGGTGGTTCACGCCGAGGCGCTGGTCGCCGAGTTGAGCGAGGCGTTCCGCAAGAACACATGGGCATACCGCAACGAAAGCAGCGGTGCGGAAAGGACCGCATGGCGGCGTGCGGCGGTGTTTCTCAACGGTGAGGTGTTCTGCGGCTGCCTGCCACGTACAACCTGACCACGGCGACCTCACCGTGCTTGAAGCGGTCAGCGACCGCGTCACGGCGGAGGTCACCAAGGTCATCAGCGGCTGCACCGACCCGTCGATACGCTGCGCACCGCCGCCCTGGCGTGGATCGACCTGGCCGGAGACCCGGTCATCCAGCGGATCATGCTGGTGGACGCGCCCTCGGTGCTCGGCTGGGAGCGGTGGCGGGCCATGGACGAAGGCCGCACGGCAGGCGCGATGCGGGCCATGCTGCAGGCGGTCAGCGACACCGGCCGCCTGCCGGGGAACTTGTGGGGCCGTTCTCCGACATGATCCTCGCCGCCCTCGACGAGGCCGCCAGGTGGTCGCCCGCGCGCCCGACTCACTAGGAGGGGCCGCCACGCCATGTGGGCAGGGGCTCCCGGGTCATGGCGACCCCGAACGCTGCTCGAGCCAGCAGGCGGGTGGAGTCCAAAGTCGGCAGCGGCGAGTGGGACGGGGACACCAGCAGCGGGATCTCGGTGCAGGCCAGAGCCACGGCGTCGCACCCCCGGGCGGCCAGGACCTCGATGACCCGGACGTACTGGTCGCGGGAGGCGGGGGTGAACTGGCCATTCACCAGCTCGTCAAAAATGATCTTGTTGAGCAGCAGCCGGTCGTCGAAGTCGGGGATCTCGGCGTCGATTCCGTGGGCGGCAAGGGCGCGCGGATAGATCGGGCCTTCCATGGTGTACCGGGTGCCTAGCACGCCGACGCGGGTACGGCCATCGCGGGCTGCCTGTGCGGCGACGACCTCGGCGATGTGCAGACCGGGGAGCGCCAGCGGATCACCCGGCTGCTCCAGCGCCATGTGGGCGGTGTTATCGGGACACGCGAAGAAGTCGGCGCCCGACCGGGCCAGCCGCTGCACGCTCCTGGCCAGCGTGGCACGGATCGACTGGTACTCCCCGGCCTCCCAGGCGGGCATGCTCCGCCCCAGGGCGATGCAGTCCATCGTGACGTCTGGATGCTGGTGCGCTCCCAACTCCCGGAACCCTTCCTGGCAGAAGGTAAGAAAGCAGAGCGCCGCACCTTCAGTGCTGTGCGCGAGGATACCGAGGTGCTTCACGTGCCCTCCAGATTAAGGTCGTGCGCGGATCGCCAAGCACGCGAGCCAGCGTATGAAACCGCCGTGAAACCGCGATGAATCCCGCTGCGTGCACCGTGGACGTGTTCGCGGCCGTCCAGGCCGCGTGATGGCGATAGGAGAAGCATGACCAGCGCGATCACGGCCAACGGGCTGCGCAAGTCATTCGGCGGCACGGCCGTCCTGGACGGCATCGACCTGGAGGTCGCCGCCGGAACAACGTTCTCGCTGCTGGGCCCCAACGGCGCCGGCAAGACCACCACCGTGCAGATCATGTCAACGCTGGTGCACGCCGACGACGGCCAGGTGCGCGTCGCAGGCCATGACGTGGCCGCCGACCCGGCGGCGGTGCGCGCCGCGATCGGGGTCACCGGCCAGTTCTCCGCGGTCGACAACCTGCTCACCGGCCGGGAGAACCTGCTGCTGATGGCGGACCTGCACCACCTGGGCCGGGCCGAAGGGCGGCGGCGCGCCGCCGCGCTGCTCGACCAGTTCGACGTGGCCGACGCGGCCAACAGGACCGCGATGACCTACTCCGGCGGCATGCGGCGCCGGCTCGATCTGGCGATGACACTGATGGGCGACCCGCGCATCATCTTCCTCGACGAGCCGACCACCGGGCTGGACCCGCGCAGCCGCCGCATGATGTGGCAGACCATCCGCGGGCTGGTGGCCGGCGGCGTCACGATCTTCCTGACCACCCAGCAGCTGGACGAGGCGGATGCGCTGGCCGACCGGATCGCCGTTCTCGATCACGGCAAGGTGGTCGCCGTCGGCAGTCCTGAGGAGCTCAAGCGCAGCATCCCCGGGGCCCATGTCCGGCTGCACTTCGCCGACAGCACGGGGCTCGACGCGGCCCAGCGAGCCCTCGGCGGCGCGTTCCGGCACGAGGACACGCTGACGCTTGAGGTCCCCAGCGACGGCGGCGCGATTGCGGTGCGCGAGCTGCTGAACCGGCTCGGCGACACGGCGGCCGCGGTCGACGAGGTGTCCGTGCACACGCCCGATCTCGATGACGCCTTCTTCGCCCTCACCGGGCGCCCGACGGCAGAAACGACGCCAGAAATGGAGAACGCCCGATGACAACCCTGGCCTTTGCCGTGCGGGACTCGGCGACGATGACCCGGCGCAGCCTCCGGCACGTGCTGCGCTACCCAGTGACACTGGTCGTGTCGGTGGCCGTGCCCGTACTGTTGTTGCTGCTGTTCGTCGGGGT
>Ga0335078_10001383_pt1 | contig 36766 bp, 27 predicted proteins | sample Lox_Sample_32_FD_206711 | JGI IMG/M metagenome (GOLD analysis project Ga0335078, IMG submission 206711) | Soil microbial communities from Loxahatchee National Wildlife Refuge, Florida, United States - Lox_Sample_3.2 | ecosystem: Environmental > Terrestrial > Soil > Wetlands | place: USA... | reverse complement strand
TCGCCCTCCCGACCTACCTTTTCGCCGGCTCCCTCGTCGTCATGATCGTCACCGGCGTGGTCCGCGAGCTAGTCGGCCGGCTGCCGCACGTGGTGCCCGGGGCCGGCACGGTCGGTGTCGGATCGCACTCGGGGCTGATCACCTTCGGCGCCCTCTACATCATGGCGCGGGCCTTCGCCAACGGCGGCTCGTCGCTGACCGGCATCGAGGCCGTGTCCAACGCGGTCAGCGCGCTGCGCCCGCCGGAGGGCCGCAACGCCCGGCAGCTCCTGGCCACGCAGGGCACGATCGTGGCGTTCCTGATCGCGGGGATCTCCTGGCTGGCGCACGTCACCCACGCGATGCCGTACACCGCCGGGTTCCCCACCATCCTGGCCCAGGAGGCCGCGGCGGTGTTCGGGCCCACCCGGGCCGGGCACGTGATGTTCCTCGTGCTCCAGGCCGCGACGGCCGCGATCTTGTTTACCGGCGGCAACACCAGCTTCACCGGTTTCCCGTTCCTGGCCAGCTTCGTGGCCGAGGATTCCTTCCTGCCCCGCTGGCTGACCCGGCGCGGCCACCGGCTGGGGTTCTCCAACGGGATCATCTTGCTGACCGCGCTGTCGCTGTCGCTGATGCTGGTGGCGGGAGCCACCGTCGACGCTCTCATCGCGTTCTACGCGATCGGCGTGTTCACCGGGTTCGCCATGGCCGGGTTCGGCATGGCCCGGTACCACCTGCGGACGCGGGAGCCGGGCTGGCGCCGCCGGCTGGTGGTCAACGTCGCGGGCGGAACCTACACCGCGCTGGTCGTGGTGCTGTTCGCGGTGGTGAAGTTCACCGAGGGCGCGTGGCTGATCGTGATCATCTTCCCGGCGCTGGTGTACACGCTGATCCGCCTCAACCGGGAGTACGGCAAGGAGGCGGCCATCCTGGAGGACCTCGGCGACGACCTGCACCCGCACCCGCCGAACTACTCCCGGCGCGTCGTCCTGCTCCTGGCCGACAGCTACGACCTGGCTACCATCGCCGCGATCCGGTACGCCAAGAGCCTGCACCCGTCGGCGCTGCGCGCGGTGCACTTCAGCCTGGACAGCGCGCAGGCGGCCAAGCTCAGGCAGCGCTGGCTGGCGGCCGGCCTCACGATCCCGCTGGAGCTGGCGGACTGCCCGGACCGGCGGCTCGGCCACGCCGCGGCCGAGCTGGCCGCGGCCGAGGCGGCCGCGCCGGGCACCCACGTCACCGTGGTCCTGCCGCGGCGCAGCTATCCGCCGCTGGCCGGACGGCTGCTGCACGACCACACCGCGGACCGGATCGCCCGCCGGGTCAGCCGCGTCCGGGGCGCGGCGGCCACCATCATCCCCTTCGACGTCCGGCACAAGGTCGAGACGATCCACGCCAGGCGGACGAGCGGGAAGTACCGGGAGCCGGACCCGCCGTCCGGCGCCGCCCCGATCGGGTCGCTGCGCCAGCCAGGCCGGGTCACGGTCCAGGGCCGGCTGCACACGGCGGAGGTCCGCCCGGTCAAGCACGACAGCACCGTGCTGGCGTGCGAGGTCGCCGACTCGACCGGCGAGCTGACCGCCGTGTTCTACGGCCGGGCGCAGATCGCGGGCCTGGAGCCGGGCCGCCGGATCCGGCTGAGCGGCACGGTCGGCATCGGCGCCGACGGCCGCCCCGCGATGGTCAACCCCGCCTACGAATTGCTCGGCTAGCCGATGTGGCGGCCGGTCGTTATCCTGACGGTGCGTCGTCGTCGAGGAGGACCTGATGGCGGAACCCGCGGCCCGCCCGGAGCTGCTCCCTAACCTGCAGCTCGACGAGCTGCTTGCCGAGCTGCAGAGCCGCTTGCAGGCGGTGCTGGCGACCAGGGACCGTATGCGCAGCCTGCTCGAGGCGGTCGTGGCGATCGGCTCCGGCCTGGACCTGGAGTCCACCCTCCGGCGGATCGTCGAGGCCGCGGTCGGCCTGGTGGACGCGACCTACGGCGCGCTCGGCGTCATCGGCGACGACGACCGCGGCAAACGGCGGCTGGCGGAGTTCATCCCGGTCGGGCTGAGCCAGGAAGAGATCGCCGGGATCCACCACTGGCCCGAGGGCCGCGGCCTGCTCGGCCTGCTCATCGACGACCCCCACCCGCTGCGGCTGGCCGATATCTCCTCGCACCCGGCATCGTCCGGCTTCCCGGACGGGCACCCGCCGATGCACGGCTTCCTCGGCGTGCCGGTGCGGGTCCGCGACGAGGTGTTCGGCAACCTGTACCTGACCGGCAAGCGCAGTGGCGGCGATTTCACCGAGGACGACGAGGCGGTGCTGGTCGCGCTGGGCGCGGCGGCCGGCGTCGCGGTGGAGAACGCCCGGCTGTACGACGCGGCCCGCCGCCAGCAGCGCTGGATCCAGGCCAGCGCCGAGGTCACCACCCGGCTGCTGTCCGGCTCCGACCCCGGCGAGGTGCTGGCCGACGTCACCCGGCGGGCCCGCGAGCTCTCCGGCGCCGACCTCTCCGTCCTCGCGCTGCCTGACGACGCGGGACGCAGGCTGACCGTCACCCACGCCGACGGTGACGGCGCGGACGCGGCCCGCGGCCTGGTGCTGCCGGCCGACTACTCCCTGTCCGGCCAGGTGCTGGCCACCGGCGAGCCGGTGACGTCGGCCGACTTCGCCGCCGACGAGCGCGCCTCTCAGGCCGCCCGGGGCGCGATGAGCCATGTCGGGCCCGCGGTGGTGTTCCCGCTGGGCGTGCCGGGCAACGTCCGCGGCGTGCTCACCGTCGGCCGCCGCCACGGCGCGGCGCCGTTCCCCCAGGCTCAGGCCGACGTCGTAGCCTCGTTCGCCGCCCAGGCCGGCGTCGCGCTCGAGCTCGCCGCGAGCCGGGCCGAGGCCGAACGGCTGTCGCTGTACGAGGACAGGGACCGGATCGCCCGTGACCTGCACGACCTGGTCATCCAGCGGCTCTACGCCACCGGCATGTCGCTGGAGGGAACCATGCCGATGATCACCAGGCCGGAGGTGGCCAGCCGGATCACCAACGCGGTCGACGCGATGGACGAGACCATCAAGGAGATCCGCTCCACCATCTTCCAGCTACAGGCCCGGGGGGTGGCGACCGGGCCGGATCTGCGCGGGGACGTCGTCGCCCTGGTCGAGGATATGACCGACATGCTCGGCTTCGCCCCGTCGCTGCGGCTGGGCGCCGGCCTCGGCGGCGACATCAGCCCGGAGGTGGCCGACCAGTTGCTCGCCGCGCTGCGCGAAGCGCTGTCCAACGCGGCCAGGCACGCGAACGCCAGCCAGGTGGACGTGACCGTGGACGCGGGTTCCGACGGGATGCTGACCGTCCAGGTCACCGACAACGGGACCGGAATCCCGGACGGGGGGAGGCGTAGCGGGCTGCGCAACCTGGCGAGCCGGGCCGAGAAGCTGGGCGGCGAGCTAAGGCTCGAGCCGGCCGATCCCGCCGCCTCCCCGTCGGGCACCAGGCTGGAGTGGCGGGTACCCCGCTAGACGGGCCAGGTGTGGACGGGCTGGCCGGTGGCCGCGCGGGACAGGTACCGGTCGAGCATCACGGCGAGGGCCTGGTCGCGGTCCCGGCCATACTCGGCGGCCGCCAGCGCGGCCCGTTGCCAGGCGGCTCCGGTCTGCCCGCTGGCCACCCGCGCGCCGATCACGCCGAGCAGGCGGTCGGCCTCCGCCGCGGCCACACCCGCGTCCAGCAGCCCCTGCCTGGCCCGGGGCAGCAGTTCGGGCACCAGCTCGGCAGCGGGGACCGTCCGGACCCCGTCGCCGCGATCGGCCGGCCAGCTCAGCTCGGCGGCCAGGCCGTGCTGGGCCGCGCGGTAGAAGCCGTGTTCGGCGCGCTCGAACGGGATCGCGTAGGTCCACCGCTCGTCCCGGCCGGCCAGCCAGAGCGTGAGGCCGATCAGGAAGGCCGCGTTGGCCAGCATGTCGGTGACGGTCGGCCCGGCGGGCAGGGCCCGCATCTCGATCCGCAGGTGGCCCCCTGCCATCGGGTCGTAGATGGCCCGGTTCCAGCGCCAGACCGTGCCCTGGTGCAGCCGGAGCTCCTCCAGCGATGGCACCCCGCAGTCGGCGGGCCCGTCGCTGACGAAGGGGAGCAGCGGCTCGTGCCACCGGACGCTGTCGGTGAACAGCTCAAGCGCACCGCCCCGCAGCCAGCCGGTGCCGAACGCCGCGCGCGGTGGGCCGCGCCGCAGGCCGACCCGGTCGCGGTCATCGACCGACTGCTTGAACAGCGCGATCCTGGTCTCCTCCCAGAGCCTCCGGCCGAGGAACGTGGGTGAGTTGCCGGCCACGGCCAGCACCGGGGCGGTCGCCAGCTGAGCCGCGTTGTAGACGCGGGTGAACTCTTCCGGGGCGACCCGCAGGTGGAGCTGGAACGAGGTGTTCGCTCCCTCGGCCGTGACGTGCTCGGTGGTCAGCTCCAGCGGCTCGGCTCCGGCGATCCTGATGCGGAACGGGCCCCGGTGCAGCCGCCGCAGGCCACGGTCCAGCGCCCGGTAGCGGGCCCCGTCGGTCACCATGCCCAGGTCCAGGTGGGCCGGGCCGAGGGTGGGCAGGATGCCGATCAGCGCGATCCGGCCGTGCTGCGCCCGGGCCGCGTCGCCGGCCCGGGCCAGCAGTCGGCCGAGCTCGCCGGCCAGAGCGGTGAACGGGCGTCCGGCCAGCGGCACCGGCGAGGCGTTCAGCTCCAGGTTGTACCGGTTGAGCTCGAGGGTGATCCGGGGGTCGGCGGCTAGGTCGAGGACGGCCTGGTTCCGTGGCAACGGCCGGGCCGCGTCGTCGACCAGGCACAGTTCGAGTTCGGCGCCGATCGTGGCCGGGCCCGCCCCGAAACCAGGCCGGCCGAGCAGCTCCCCGAGGTCGGACAGGCACCGCTCGAGCCGCTCCCGGAACCTGGCGTAATCCTGCTCGGTGAACGTCTCCCTGGTGATCTCGGCTCCCATGGCCGGATCCCCGCGTCACGCTGCCGCGGTGATCCGGCGGCCGGTCAGCACGGCGGGCAGGATCCTGATGTAGTAGTCCCGGGCGCCCGGCGCCTGCACCCGCAGCGGTAGCGTGCGCAGCCGGGCGAGCTCGGCCGGGTCCGTCACCTCGGTGATCTCGCCGCGCACGATCACGCTCCAGCCGGCGCGTCCGGCCGCGTCGGTTCCGTCCGCCTCGAAGCAGACCCGGCTGCCCCGCCCGGCGACGTCCAGCTTGGTACCCGGCTCGGTGCGGAATACCACGGTGTGCCGGTCCAGGACGAAGTTGACGGGGAAGACCACCGGCCCGTGGTCGTCGATGACGGCTACCCGGCCGAGGTTTCCGCCCGCCAGCAACCCGAAGCACTCGGACCTGGTCAGCTCCTCGATCAGGCTCGGCTGCGGCTCAGCCCGGGGCGGCACGATCGCCGCCGGCTGGGAACAGGACATCGTCGGGATCGCGGCGCACGCTGACCGCCACCTGGGTGACCATCCCGATCCGCAGCACCAGGTGCGGGCAGGCGCCGTCGCTGAGCTGGGTCCGGAGGAACTCGCGCAGCCAGGGCAGCTCGAGCGGCTGGCTGTGCAGCGCCACCGCGGCCCCGCACACGCTGGCGGTGAGCAGGATCCGCTGCAGGGCCTGGCCGGTGTGCACCCAGTCCGCCGGGCTATCGCCGGTCGTGGTGAGCAGTCCGGCGATGCCGGCGGCCCGGTGCGAGGTGGCCGGGCTGAGCGGCGGCATCCCCCAGCCGTGGCCGCGGGCGAAATCCCGGCCGGGGAAGTACGGCTGGGTACGCTCGGCCCGTGCCGGGTAGGAGGTAGCCGGCACTCCATCGCAGCTGGCGCTGCCCGGCGCGGGCGTCCAGCGGGCGAGCTCGCGCAGCCGCTCACCGTCGCGGCGCAGCTGGTGCTCAGCGGTCTGAACGGCGGCCGCGAGCGCGGCCCGGCGGCCGTCGTCCGCCACGATGCGCAGCGCTGCGCCTTCGGTCGCGGCCGCGGTGCGCAGCGCGGCCAGCGTGTCCGGCGGCAGCGGCCCGGGATCGAACGCGCCGCGATGGGTCCGCCGGGTGAGCACGTGGCCGGCCAGCCGCCGCTCGAACTCGTCGGCGGCGGCGCGTTCGCGCCAGGACACCCGCGCCACCAGCGTCGGCAGGGCCGGGTCGGGCAGCACGCGGGTCTCGGGAATGTAGCCGAGAGACCGCAGCGCCAGCCGCATATTGAACAGCGCGGCTCCGCAGCTGATCATCATCTCCCGGCCGTCCGGGTCGGCCGCGGCCAGCCGACGGCTGTCATCGGCATGCAGGCTGACCTGCGGTCCGCCGTCGGCGGTAAACCGCCACGGCTGCGTGTTGTGCACCGAGGGTGCCCAGACCGCCCTGGCCACCACGTACCTGACGATCTCTTCGGCGGTCCTCGGTTCGCTCATGTCCCCAGCAGATCGCGGTCCGTTTTGGGGCGGGCAGATGCCAAGGTCCGTATGCGGCGGGACCTTAGTCGGGCAGGATCCGCATGGCGTCACCCCGCCTGGTCGGCGAGCCGCACGCTGTCGGTGCACAAGCGCCGGCCGTTCAGCATGACCGGCGAGATGCGGATGAAGTGGTCACGCGCCCCGGCGGCCCACGGTCTGAGCCCTATCGCCCGCAGCCGGGCGAGCTCTTCGGGATCGGTTACCTCGCTCGACGGCCCGATGGCGGTGACGCTCCAGCCGGACCGGGTGTCCAGGTCGAGCTGGTCCGCCTCGAAGGCGACCACGGCGCCGCGGGTGGCGGCGGCGAGCTTGCCGCCGCTGTCGGTCCTGATCACGATGTCGCCGTGGTCGAGGGCGAAGTTGACCAGTTCCACCGCGGGCAGCGCCCGCTGGGTATAGATGAGCCGGCCTACCGGCACCGATGCCAGCAGCGCGAGGCATTCGTCCCGGGACAGGCGCTGGAGCGCGGAGCCGTCAGAATACATGAGGGGAAGCCTGCCCTCCGGGCGGCGGGAGCGCCCAGGGAAGAAAGTCCCTAATTTTCGGGACCCTCGTGCTCGTCATGGTGGTCGCCGAACACGCGGACCGCGTAGGCGGCCGCCTGGGTGCGGCGCTCCATGCCCAGCTTGGCGAACAGCGCGGACACGTAGTTCTTCACGGTCTTCTCGGCCAGGAACATCCGCTCGCCGATCTGCCGGTTGGTCAGCCCCTCCCCGATCAGCTCCAGGATCTTGCGCTCCTGCGCGGATAGCCCGGCCAGCGGGTCGTGTTTGGCGGACTGGTCCCGCAGCCGGGCCATCAGCTGGCTCGCCGCGCGCGGGTCCAGCATGGACTGCCCGGAGGCCACCGTGCGGACCGCGCCGACCAGGTCGGTGCCGCGGATCTGCTTGAGCACGTACCCGGCCGCGCCCGCCATGATCGCGTCGAACAGTGCCTCGTCGTCGCCGAACGAGGTGAGCATCAGGCAGGCCACCTCGGGCATCCGGGAGCGGATCTCCCGGCACACCGACACCCCGTCCCCGTCTGGGAGGCGCACATCGAGCACGGCCACGTCCGGCTTCAGCGCGGGGATCCGCGCCAGTGCCGAGGACGCGGTTCCGGCCTCGCCGACCACCGTGATGTCCGGCTCGGCCTCCAGCAGGTCACGGACGCCCCGGCGGACGATCTCGTGGTCGTCCAGGAGGAACACCGCGATCTGCGGCCGGGCCGCATCTCCCGACCCAGCACCGCTCACCGGACTTGTCACCGTGACTCCTGATGGTCGCGAAGGCCCTGCGGGCCTGGTTTACAGCTCACTCTAGGCAGTACCCCCGTCCTAGGTGAAGGACCAAGGTCCCTGGCGCCCAGCCCGGACGGCCCTTATCCGGCGGGTAATGCGTGTCTAGCGTCGATAACAGAGGGGCAGGAGAGCCCCAACAGCATAAGGAGAAGGCAATGTCGGGAATCATCGTCGGGGTGGACGGTTCCGGCCATTCCCAGCGCGCCCTGGCGTGGGCCATGCACGAGGCGGCGATCCGGCACGTGCCGCTCACCGTGCTCACCGTGCACGAGGCCATCAGAGGTTACCTCAGCGGCGCTGCCGTGTTCCCGGATGACCAGGCCCTGACCGAAGAGGCCCGGGCGGCGGCCCAGGCCGAGACCGACAAGGTGCTGGCCGGGCTGGATGAGCTCCGCCCGGAGACGGTCACCGTCAAGGCGGTACACGGCTTCGTCGTCGAAGAACTCATCAACGCGGGGAAGGACGCCGACATGCTGGTCCTGGGCTCGCGCGGCGCGGGCGGCTTTACCCGGCTGATGATGGGTTCGGTGGCCGGCCAGGTCGCCCAGCACGCGTACTGCCCGGTCCTCCTGATTCCCCCGGAGAACCGCAGCTGACGCGATCCAGCCTTCGGCCGTCCCACGACGCGGATGCCGCGTTACGTCGTTCCGGCGCGGCATCGCTATGCCAGCGTCAGGGCATCAGGCCGTGCAGCGGGAAGACGGCTTTCCTGGTGGCCATGATGGCCTGGTCCACCGGATCGCCCGGGTTGTAGCCGTTGTCGAAGGAGGCGAACTCGGCCGGCGCGCCCTCGGTCATCGTGTCCGGAGCAGCCTGGCTGGTCACCAGCGACACGTACTCCCGCCACAGCCCCGGCGTCGCGGCACCGGGGTCGAGCGGCTGGCCCGCCGCCTCGAACAGCAGGTGGGCCCAGCTCCTCGGCACCACGTGAACGTGCTCGTAGCCACCGCCTCCGGTCAGAAGCCAGCGCCCGCCGGCGTACTCGTGGGCCAGCCGGTGGATCGCGGCGTGCGCGGCGCGCTGCGCGTCAATGCTCAGAACCAGGTTGGTCAGCGGGTCGTCCCGGTGCGAGTCGCACCCGTGCTGGCTGACCAGGATCTGCGGCCGGAACCTCCGCAGCACCGGCGGCACCACGGCGTGGAAGGCCCGCAGCCACCCGGCGTCCCCGGTCAGCGGGGGCAGCGCCACGTTGACCGCCGAGCCCTCCGCCGCCGCTCCGCCGATATCCCCCGGCCAGCCCGTACCTGGGAACAGCGATTCCGGGTGCTCGTGCAGCCCGATGGTCAGCACCCTCGGGTCGTCCCAGAACGCCCGTTCCACGCCGTCCCCGTGGTGGGCGTCCACGTCGACGTAGGCGATCCGCTCCGCGCCCTGGCCGAGCAGCCAGGCGATCGCGATCACCGGGTCGTTGTAGACGCAGAATCCGCTGGCGTGTCCGGCCATGGCGTGGTGCAGGCCGCCGGCGATGCTCGCCCCGTGTTGCGCGGCCGAGGTCCACACGGCCCGGGCCGCGGCCAGCGTGGCGCCGGTCACCATGGCGGCCGCCTCGTGCATGCCCGGGAACACCGGGTCGTCCTCGGTGCCGAGCCCGTGCATGAGCAGCACCTGCTCCGTCATGGCGTGCTTGTCCGGGCCCAGCAGCCTGCCGCTGCCGGCCAGCTGGACCACGTCGATGTAAGCCGGTGAGTGGTAGAGCTCGAGCTCGGCGCGGGTGGCCGGGGCCGGGACCTCGACCGAGACCCCGTCCAGGTGGAACAGGCCGAAGGCCCGGGCCAGCTCGATGGTCAGCTTGAGGCGGATGGGCGCCAGCGGGTGGCCGGGGCCGAAGTCGTAGTCGGCCAGTCGCTCGTCCCAGGCGACGTGCAAGGTACAGGTCATGCTGTCCAGCTGACCGGCGGGCCCGCCGGGACCCAAGGGGCGGCCGGCCCTGGGTTCAGGGACCTACGTCCTAGGCCGGGAACTCGTGGCCAACGGCTCGACTGAGCAGGTCTTTGGTCCCTTCGCCCGGGCCGGTGATCCGGGCGAGAGTGGACCGAGACGTACTGACGACCGCTCAACCAGGAGAGCTGATCACATGACCACGACCCAGAGCCGGCCCATCGAAGCGGGCGACCAGACGGCCGACCACCGGCCGTACGTCATGCTGGGCATGGCCACGGCCGGGTTCGTGCTCACCTTCTGGGCCTGGGCCCTGCTGGCGCCGCTCGGTCCGCACTTCAAGCAGGCGCTGGGGCTGACCAGCTTCCAGCAGGCCCTGCTGGTGGCCGTCCCGGTGATCGTGGGGGCGCTCGGCCGCATCCCGGTCGGCGCCCTGACCGACCGGTACGGCGGACGGGTCATGTTCCCCGTCGTCTCGTCCGCGACCATCGTCCCGGTCCTGTTCCTCGGGCTGGCCGGCTACCGGTCATTGACGATGCTGCTGGTCGGCGGGTTCTTCCTCGGCCTGGCCGGCACTTCGTTCGCGGTCGGCGTGCCGTTCGTGAACGCCTGGTTCCCCGCCGAGCGGCGGGGGATGGCGATCGGCGTCTTCGGCATGGGCATGGGCGGGACCGCGATCAGCGCCCTGACCACCGTCAAGCTGGCCGCTCACTGGGGCATTCACGCGCCGTTCCTCGTCGTGGCCGGCGCGCTGGCGGTGTACGGCGCCGCCGCCGCGCTGGTGCTGCGGGACGCGCCGGGCCGGCCGATGCCGACTCAGCCCGCGCTCACCCGTCTCGCCGCGACGCTCCGGCTGAGCATCACCTGGCAGGCAGCCGCGCTCTACGCGGTGGGGTTCGGCGGATTCGTGGCGTTCAGCGTGTACCTGCCGACGTACCTGAAGAACGCCTACCTGCTCACCCCGGCCGACGCGGCGGACAAGATGGCCGGCTTCGTGCTCCTGGCCGTGCTGCTGCGTCCGGTGGGCGGCTGGCTGTCCGACCGCCTGGCGCCCACCCGCGTGCTGACCGGCGCGTTCGCGGTGGTGGCGGTGGCGGCGATCGTCCAGTCGCTGACGCCGGCCCTCGCTCCCGTGGGCACCGTCACGTTCCTGGTCATGGCCGCCGCCCTGGGCGCCGCCGCGGGTGCGGTGTTCGCCCTGGTGGCGCAGCGCGCCCCGGCCCAGCAGGTCGGAGCGGTGACCGGCGTGGTGGGCGCGGCCGGCGGCCTTGGCGGGTTCGTGCCGCCGCTGGTCATGGGCGGCATCTACGGCGCGAGCGGAACGTACGCCTGGGGCCTGCTGGCCCTGGCGTCCGTGGCCGCGTGCGCCCTGATCTACAGCTTCAGCACCCCGAGCCAGCCCGTCAGGACCAGGACTAGGACCCGGGCCGCCTGACCGGCTCCCAGCCCCGTCTCGCGGGGCGGCCCAACGACGTGCCGCCCCGCGAGCGGTACACGATGTAGGGCCTCGTGAGGTAGCCGACCGGCGCGCTGAAGACGTGCACCAGGCGGGTAAACGGCCAGGCGGCGAACAGCACCCAGGCCAGCATCACGTGGATCTGGAAGCCGGCGGGCGCCGAGGCGATCAGCCCGGTATCCGGATGGGCATAGAACACGCTGCGGAAATACGGTGCCACGCCCAGCCGGTAATCGTAGGGATGCCCCAGCAGGTTGCCCAGGACCGTGGTCGCCAGCCCGGCCACCAGGGTGGCGGCCAGCAGCACGTACATGGCCTTGTCGTTGCGGGTGGTGGCGGAGAACACCGGGCCGGTGACCCGGCGCCGGTAGATCAGGATCGCCAGGCCGGCCACGGTCATCACCCCGGACACCGAGCCGAGCGCGACCGCCACCGCGTGGTAGGCGGTCTCGCTGATCCCGATCGCGCGGGTGGCCGACTCGGGCACCAGGATGCCGAACACGTGGCCGCCGATCACCAGCAGGATCCCGAAGTGGAACAGCGGGGAGCCGAGCCGCAGCAGCCGGCTCTCGTACAGCTGGCTGGACCGGGTCGTCCAGCCGAACTTGTCATACCGGTAGCGCCACACGTGCCCGAGCACGAAGGTCGCGATGGCCAGGTACGGGATGATGATCCACAGGAGCGTGCTCAACGACGGCCTCCCATGTACTCCGGCGGGGCGAACGGCTCGAGCCCGACCTCTTCGGCCGGCGGCCCGCTGCGGGCCAGGTCCAGGGCGCGCCGCAGGTCCCGCGGCGCCGGGCCGGGCAGGACGGCGCGGATGGCGTCGACGACCGTCAGCCACGGTGCGGCCGCGTCGGCCAGGGCGGTCCGGAGCAGCTCGAGCCCGGCCCGGTGCTTGCGGAACAGGGCCAGCCCCGGATCCGGCGCCGCCGCGGTGAACTCGCACAGCACGGCGAGGTGGTCGGGCAGTTCCCCGCCGGCCAGCTCGAATCCGGCCACCCGGTAGGCCGCGGTGAACTGCAGCAGGGCCATGCCGCGCTTGCGGGTGTCGCCGCAGCTGTAGTAGGTGAGGTAGGGGCAGCACCGGCGGCGCAGGTCGAACGTCTCGACAAAGGCCTGCTGCAGCTCCCCGGGCGGACACCCGGCCACCGCCGACAGGAACGACCGCAGGTGCGCCTGCGCCGGGTCGGCCACGGCGTCGGCGGTCGCCTGCAGCAGTGGCAGGTCCTGCCGCCACTGCGCGTCGGGGTAGCCGAGGGCCAGCGACCCGGCCCGCATGACCCGGCTGAATGAGCACCGGTCAGCAGGCGGGCTCATGAGGCATCGTCCGGTCCGTGGCGGGGCGGCATCAGCCGGGCGGTGCCGCCCTTGCCGTCCCAGTTGAGCAGGTTGACGCGCTCGGCGCCGTCGCCGGGATCGACGAAGGTGTCCGACGTCTGCCGCTGCCGCAGCGCGTGGAAGTTCTCCACCGCGACCGGCGCCGGGCCGCCAGAGGATTCGCCGAACGGCCCGGATCCACCCATGCCCGGACCGCCCTCGTAGTCCAGCGAGCAGGCCAGTTCCTCCAATTCATGGGCCTGTGCCGCGGCGTCGCCGAGTTCGGTATGGGCCGGCGGGATCACGTAGCGCTCGTCGTACTTGGCCAGGGCCAGCAGCCGGTACATGTCCTCGACGTCCTCGGGCGACATGCCCGCCGCGGCGGGGATCGACACGTCGGGCTCGCGCCCGAGGTTGACGTCGCGCATGAACGACCGCATCGCGGCGAGCCGGGCCAGCACGTCCCGGACCGGGCCGGCGTCGCCGGCGGTGAACAATCCGGCCAGGTAGCTCAGCGGGATGCGCAGCGCGTCGATCGCGCCGAACAGGTTCGGTGCCGCCTCGGCGTCGTGCCCGGTGTCCCGCAGCACGTCCACCACCGGCGACAGCGGCGGGATGTACCAGACCATGGGCAGGGTGCGGTACTCCGGGTGCAGCGGAAGCGCCACCTCGAACCGGTTGATCAGCGCCCACACCGGGGAGCGCTGCGCGGCCCTGACCCAGTCGTGCGGGATGCCCGCCCGTTCGGCCGCCCGGACCACCTCGGGGTCGGCCGGGTCGAGGAACACCTGCCGCTGGGCCGCGTACAGATCCTTCTCGCCGGTGACGGACGCCGCCGCCAGCACGCGGTCGGCGTCGTAGAGGACCAGGCCGATGTAGCGGAGCCGGCCGACGCAGGTCTCCGCGCACACCGTGGGGATGCCGACCTCCACCCGCGGATAGCAGAACGTGCACTTCTCCGCCTTGCCGGTCCGGTGGTTGAAGTAGACCTTCTTGTACGGGCAGCCGGTCACGCACATCCGCCAGCCGCGGCAGCGGTCCTGGTCGACCAGCACAATGCCGTCCTCGGTGCGCTTGTAGATCGCGCCGGACGGGCAGGACGCGGCGCACGCCGGGTTCAGGCAGTGCTCGCAGATGCGGGGCAGGTAGAACATGAACGTCCGCTCGAACTCCAGCCGGACGTCGTCGGAGACCTTCGCGAGCACCGGGTCCGCGGCCGTCAGGGCCGGCCCGCCGGCCAGGTCGTCGTCCCAGTTCGCCGACCAGGAGACCTTCATGTCTTTGCCGCTGATCAGCGACTTGGGCCGGGCCACCGGGCTGTCCCGCTGGGGCGGCGCGGTGATCAGGTTCTCGTAGTCGTAGGTCCACGGTTCGTAGTAGTCGCTGATCGAGGGCATGAGCGGGTTGGCGAAGATGTTCAGCAGCTTCCTGACCCGCCCGCCGGCCCGGAGCGTCAGCCGGCCGCGGCGGTTCAGCGCCCAGCCGCCCTGCCAGCGATCCTGGTCCTGGTAGGTGCGCGGGTAACCGAGCCCGGGCCGGGTCTCGACGTTGTTGAACCAGGCGTACTCGACGCCGCTCCGGTTGGTCCATGCCTGCTTGCAGGTGACCGAGCAGGTGTGGCACCCGATGCATTTGTCCAGGTTCATCACCATCGCCATCTGCGCCATCACCCTCATCAGTACTGCACCTCCTGGCCGCGGCGGCGGATCGTCGTGACCTCGTCCCGCTGGCTGCCGGTCGGGCCGAGGTAGTTGAAGGCGAAGCTGAGCTGGGCGTAGCCGCCGATCAGATGGCTCGGCTTGATCAGCAGCCGGGTGAGCGAGTTGTGGATGCCGCCGCGCTTGCCGCTGGTCTCGGCGATCGGCACGTCGATGACCCGTTCCTGCGCGTGGTACATGTACACGGTGCCCGCGGGCATCCGGTGCGAGACGATCGCGCGCGCCACCACGACGCCGTTGCGGTTCACCGCCTCGATCCAGTCGTTGTCCGCGATGCCGGCGCGCTCCGCGTCCCGCGGCGACATCCAGATCACCGGGCCGCCGCGGGACAGCGAGAGCATGAACAGGTTGTCCTGGTACTCCGAGTGAATCGACCACTTGGAGTGCGGCGTCAGGTAGCGCACCGTGACCCCGAGCGGGCCTTCGTCGCCGATCCGCGGCTCGCCGAACATCGCCCGCATGTCCAGCGGCGGCCGGAACACCGGCAGTTGCTCGCCCAGTTCGGCCATCCAGTCGTGGTCGAGGAAGAAGTGCTGCCGCCCGGTGAGGGTGTGCCACGGCTTGGACCGCTCGACGTTGATGACGAAGGCCGAGTACCGCCGCCCCCCGGTTTCCGAGCCGGACCATTCCGGTGACGTGATCACCGGGACCGGCCGGGCCTGGGTGTCCGCGAACGTGATCTGCTTGCCCTCGTGCTCGGCGGCCAGGTCGGCGAGCGGCGTCCCGGTCCGCCGTTCCAGCGCGCGGAAACCCGCCACGGCCAGCTGGCCGTTCGTCGTCCCTGACAGGGCCAGGATCGCCTCGCACGCGTGCACGTCCCGGTCCAGCCGCGGCCGCCCGTCCGCGACCCCGCCCCGGACGACCCCGTTCTTGCCCTTCAGGTACTCCACGGCGCGTTCCGGCTCGAACGTGACGCCCTTGGTGGTCAGGCCGAGCCGCTCGGCCAGCGGTCCGAGCGCCGCCATCTTGGCCGCCACCTCCGGGTAGTCCCGCTCCACCACCACGAGCCTGGGGAAGTCCCGGCCTGGCACCGGCGCCCGCCCGTCGGCCCGCCAGTCGCGCACGATCCCGTGCGGCACGGCCAGCTCGTCCGGCGTGTCGTGGAGCAGCGGGACCGCCACCAGGTCACGCCGTCGCCCCAGGTGGGTCGCCGCCAGTTCCGAGAACGAGCGGGCCAGGGCACCGAAGGCGTCGAAGTCGCTGCGGGTCTGCCAGGGCGGGCTGATGGCCGGGTTGAACGCGTGCACGAACGGGTGCATGTCCGTGCTGGACAGGTCGTGTTTCTCGTACCAGGTGGCGGCGGGCAGGACCACGTCGGCAAACAGCGTGGTGGAGGTCATCCGGAAGTCCAGCGCCAGCAGCAGGTCGAGCTTGCCCTCGGGTGCGTCGTCGCGCCAGGTGACGTCGCGCGGACGCTGGCCCTCCGGCGCCTCGGCGGCGCGGACCGAGCTGGACGCACCGAGCAGGTGCTTGAGGAAGTACTCGTTGCCCTTGCCCGAGGAGCCGAGCAGGTTCGCCCGCCACACGGTCAGGACCCGCGGGAAGTTCTCCGGTGCGTCCGGGTCTTCGGCGGCGAACCGCAGCCGCCCGGCGGCGAGTTCGGAGGCCACGAATGCGCCCGGCTCCTGGCTCGATGCCTCCAGCGCGTCGGCGAGGTCAAGCGGGTTCCAGTTGAAGGTCGGGTACGACGGCATCCAGCCGAGCCGGGCCGACTGGGCCAGCAGGTCGGCGGTGGTCATCCCGGCGAATCGCCCCTGCCCGGCCGGCGAGGCGAACGTGCCGGCGCCGAACGTGTCGTAGCGCCACTGGTCGGTGGCCAGGTACCAGTAGGCCGTCCCGATCATCTGCCGTGGCGGCCGCTGCCAGTCCGTCGACATCGCCAGCGTGGCGTGGCCGGTGACCGGGCGCACCTTCTCCTGGCCCACGTAGTGCGCCCAGCCGCCGCCGTTGCGGCCCTGGCAGCCGGTCATCGTCACCAGGGCCAGGAATGCCCGGTAGATCGTGTCGGAGTGGAAGTAGTGGTTCGTCCCGGCGCCCATGATGATCATGGAGCGGCCGCGGGATTCCTCGGCGTTCCGGCCGAACTCCCGGCCGATCCGCTCGGCGGCCGCGGCCGGGACGCCGGTGATGGCCTCCTGCCAGGCCGGGGTGCACGGGTGCTCCGCATCGGCGTACGACGAGGGCCAGTCGCCCGGCAGGCCGTCCCGGGCCACGCCGTACTGGGCCAGCAGCAGGTCGAAGACCGTGGTAACCAGGCGGCCCGCGATCCGCCTGGCCGGCACGCCGCGGCGGATCATCCCCGCCGCCCCGTCGTCGGCGTCGAACCGGGGCAGGTCCACCACGACCCGTTCGGCCCGTGGATCCTGCAGGGTCAGGGCCGGCACGATGTCACCGAGGTTCAGGTTCCACCGGCCCTCGCCCTCGGGACCGAACCGGAACCCGAGCGACCCGCCGGGCACGGCCGGCTGCCCGGTCCGGCCGTCCAGCACGACGGGCTTGAAGTCGGCGTGCTCGGTGTCCTCGCCCAGCGCGTCGGCGGTCAGGAACTTGCCCGGCTGGACGGCGTCCCCGGACGGCTCGAGCGTGACCAGGAACGGGGCGTCGGTGAACCGGGTCAGGTAGCCGGCGAAGTAGGGCACCTCGCGGTCGACCAGGAACTCGCGCAGGATCACGTGCCCCATGGCCATGGCGAGCGCGCCGTCCGTGCCGGGCGCGGGCGACAGCCACTCGTCGGCGAACTTGGCCGCGTCGGAGTAGTCCGGCGAGCAGACCACGACCTTCTGCCCGCGGTAGCGGGCCTCGGTCATCCAGTGCGCGTCCGGGGTACGGGTCACCGGCACGTTCGAGCCCCACAAGATCAGGTAGGAGGCGTCCCACCAGTCCCCGGACTCGGGCACGTCGGTCTGGTCCCCGAAGACCTGCGGGGACGCCACCGGCAGGTCGGCGTACCAGTCGTAGAACGACAGCAGCGGCGCCCCGATCAAGGTGTGGAACCGGGCGCCGGCCGCGTGGCTGACCATGCTCATCGCCGGGATCGGGCTGAAGGCGGCGATCCGGTCCGGCCCCCAGGTGCGGATCGTGTGCACGTACGCGGCCGCCGCGAGCTCGACCGCCTCGTCCCAGCTCGCCCGCACGAAGCCGCCGGTCCCGCGGGCCGTCTTGTACCGGCCCGCCAGCTCGGGATTCCCGGTGATCTCGGCCCACGCGGCCACCGGGTCACCGCCATGCCGCGCTTTGGCCTCCCGGAACATATCCAGCAGCACGCCGCGGACGTAGGGGTACCTGACCCGGGTGGGCGAGTACGTGTACCAGGAGAACGCGGCCCCCCGCGGGCAGCCGCGCGGCTCGTAGTCCGGCCGGTCGGGCCCTGCCGACGGGTAGTCGGTCTGCTGCGCCTCCCAGGTGATGATCCCGTCCTTGACGTAGACCTTCCACGAGCATGAGCCCGTGCAGTTCACCCCGTGGGTGGACCGGACCACCTTGTCGTAGCTCCACCGGTCCCGGTAGAAGCTGTCCGCCTCACGCCCGCCGGTCTTCTCCAGCGTCCGCAGGTCGGCGGACACCACCCCGCGCTGCAGGTACCGGCCGGCTCGCACCAGCGCGTCGTCGAGTTCTGTCATCCGCACACCTCCCCGCCTGCCATTGCCGATGGTAGACCCGGCCATCCTGAGGAACCGGCAGCGCCTCGGTTCACCCCCGGACTGCTGTCAGTACGGCCAGCCCAGTGGCGGATCCCGGGCGCACAGATCAGCGGTCAACACTCTGATGCGGCGGAACATCTGTCCCGCTAGCCTCTCCTGTGCTACCTATCCGCTCACCAGTACGATCGATGTGACGTTAACGTGGTTGATCCAGGCTTCGCGGTTGATTTGGGGCCCTATAGTGCACCGGATCAACCGCATAACCCGGATCGACCGTGCCTGGCCGCCTCACGATGCGCGCGCTCCAGCGTCACGGCAGCTAGCCCGCCTCCCATAGCCGCTGGTAGATCCCTCCCGCCCGGACCAGCTCGGCGTGCGTTCCCCGCTCGGCGATCCGGCCACCCGCCAGCACCACGATTTCGTCCAGATGGTCCAGGCCCTCCAGGTCGTGGGTGATCAGCAGCAGGCTCCGGCCGGCCGTGGCGGCCAGCAGGTCGGCGGTCAGCGCGCGCCGGTTCTCCGGGTCCAGGTGCGCGGTGGGCTCGTCCAGGACGAGCACCGCCGGGTCGGCCAGCAGCGCCCGGGCCAGCGCGAGCCGCTGCCGCTGGCCGCCGGACAGCGCGGTGCCGTGCGTGCCGACCGGGGTGTCCCATCCCTGCGGCAGCGAGGTGATCCAGTCCAGCAGCCGGGCCCGGTCCGCGGCCGCGGCGAGCTCGGCCTCGCTGGCCTCGGGGCGAGCCAGCCGCAGGTTGTCCCGGATGGTCGCGTCGAAGATGTGCGGGTCGGCGGCGCAGCCGGTGATCACCGCGCGGACGTCGTCGGGGTCGTAGCCGGCCAGGTCCCGGCCGTTCAGCCGGGCGGCGCCGGCGGACAGGCCGGCGAACCGGAACAGCACCGCGGCCACGGTGGACTTGCCGGCGCCGGTCGCGCCGACCAGGGCGACCCGCCGTCCCGGCTCGAGGTCCAGGTCAATATCCCGAACGGCCGGGCTGTCTTGCCCCGGATAGGTGACGCTGCCTCCGGAGATCGAGACCGTCACCGGCCGCTCCGGCGGCGGGAACGGGCGGTCCGGGCGGCGGACGGGATCGGGCGTGTCGGCCACCGCCGCGATCCGGTCCGCCGCGGTCCTGGCCTGGCCGAGCTGGAGCGCGGCCGCGGGCAGCGCCGTGACCGCCTCGAAGGCGGCCAGCGCGGTGAGCGTGATCACGGCCAGCGGCACCCGGCCGAGCGACCCGGCGCCGGTAGCGGCGACGCCGAGCAGCAGCACGCCCCACAAGGTCAGCCCCGAGACCGCCGCGGTCAGGCCGGCGCCCAGGCCCGAGGCCGTGGCCGAGCGCCGGGCCAGCCGGGTGAGCTCGGCGTCGGCGGTCCGGGCCCGCTCCAGGCCCGTCTCGACCGCGCCGAACGCGTGCAGTTCGGCCGCGCCGTTCAGCAGGTCGGTGATGGCCGCGCCCAGCTCGCCGCGGGCGGGGGCGGCCCGCCGGGTCGCGCGCCGGGCCGACGCGGCGGCGGTCAGCGGCACCAGAACCCCGGCGGCCAGCAGGCCGGCCGCGAGCACCCCGGCCGCGGGCGCCAGGACCAGCAGCACCGCGGTGGTCGCGCCCGCCCCGACCAGGGCCGCGGTCAGCGGCGGAGCGATCCCGCGGATGAACAGGTCCTGGGTGGCGTCGACGTCGCTGATCAGCCGGGTGAGCATGTCGCCGGACCGGAACGCCGCCAACCCGGCCGGGGCCAGCCGTTCCAGCTTGCGGTAGGCCGCGACGCGCACGTCGGCGAGTACCCGGAAGGCCACGTCGTGGGAGAACAGCCGCTCGAGGTAGCGCAGCACGCCGCGGCCGACGGACAGCGCGCGGACCAGGACCACCGCGACCGAGATGGCCACGATGTTCGGGTGCTGCGAGGCGCGGGCCAGCAGGAAGCCGGAGGTCGCCAGCAGCGCCACTCCGGCCCCGCAGGCGCCCGCGCCGGCCAGCACGGCCAGCGCCAGCTCGCGGCGCATCGAGCCGGACGCCAGGGCGAGCCGCAGCAGCCGGACCAGCGGGTCCTGGCCCTTGACCGGGGCGATCGCGGTCATGACGCCACCGCCAGCGCACCTGCGGGCAGCGCACCCGTCCCCGACGCTTGGCTAAGTCGACCATGGTCGAGTTTAAATGTGCGGCCGGCGGCTGACCGCTGGTCGTGGCTGACCCGGATCACTGTGCGCCCGGCCGCCAGCGCTTCCAGCGCGGAGTCGAGCCGGGCCGCGGTGTCCGCGTCCAGGTGCGCGGCGGGCTCGTCCAGCAGCAGCAGCGGCGCGTCGCGCAGGAACGCGCGGGCCAGCGCGATCTGCTGGCGCTGACCGGAAGAAAGCCGCAGCCCGCGTTCCCCGACCTCGGTGTCGTAGCCGTTCGGCAGTTCCCCGATGAACCCGTCCGCCCCGGCGGCCCGCGCGGCCGCGGCGATGGCCTCACGGCTGGCGGCCGGGTCGCCCAGCGTGATGTTCTCGGCCACCGACGCGGCGAACAGGTGCGGGTCCTGCGGGACCCAGGCGATCTGGCGGCGCCACTCCTCCGGCCGCACGCAGGCCAGGTCCACGCCGCCCACCTCGATCCGCCCCTTGGTCGGCTCGGCGAAGCGGAGGAGCAACGACAGCAGCGAGCTCTTGCCCGCCCCGCTCGGCCCGGTCAGCGTGATCTGGTCGCCGGGCCTGATCGTCATGTTCACCCCGGACAGCGCGTCCCGGCCGCGGCCCGGGTAGCTCAGCCCGGCTCCGCTCAGCCTGATCGTGTCCGTGCGCAGGTCGACCGGGCGGGGCACACGCATGCTGACCCGCCCGGGCAGCGGGGTGTCCAGGATCGCGAACACGTCCCGGGCCGCGGCGGCGCCCTCGGTGCTCGCGTGGAACTGGGCGCCGACCGCGCGCAGCGGCAGGTAGGCCTCGGGGGTGAGCAGCAGCACCAGCAGTGCCGTGGAGTAGCTCATGTGCCCGGCCAGCAGGCGCAGCCCGACCTCCACCGCGACCAGCGCGGTGGCCAGGGCGGCCGCCAGTTCCAGCACGAACGCGGACAGGAACGCCACCCGCAGCGTGGCCATGGTGGCCTTGCGGTACTCCCCGGTGACCCGGCCGATCACCTCGGCCTGCGGCTTGCCCCGGCCGAACAGCTTGAGCGTGGGCAGCCCCTCCACCACGTCCAGGAAGTGGCCGCCGAGCCGGGCCAGCAGCCGCCACTGCCGCTGGGTGACGGCCTTGGTGTGCAGCCCGACCAGGATGGCGAACAGCGGGATCAGCGGCAGCGTGACGCCGATGACCACGCCGGAGATCCAGTCGGCCAGCCCGACCCGGATCAGCACGGCGACCGGCACCACGCAGGCCAGCACGAGCTGGGGGAGGTAGCGGGCGAAGTAAGGGTCGAGCCCGTCCAGGCCCCGGGTGGCCAGCGTGGTGACCTCGCCGGACCGGTGCCCCGTGAGCCATGCGGGCCCCAGCTTCAGCACGTGGTCCGTCAGGCGGCGGCGCAGCTGGGATTTGACCGCGGCCGCGGCGCGCAGCGCGGTGACCTCGCCGCCGTAGCCGGCCGCGGCCCGGGCCGCCAGCACGATCGCCAGCAGGCCCAGCGAGCCGGCCAGCACACTGACGCCGGTCCCGGTGGCCGCGGCCGCCAGGACGTGCGCGAGCAGGCTGGCCTGCAACAGGATCAGGGCGGTGGCGGCCAGGCCGAGCCCGACGGTGACCGCGAGGTAGCCGCGGGCCGCGGCCGAGTAGCGGAGTAGCCGCGGGTCGAGCGGCCTCACGGCCGCCCGCCGACCGGCTCCACCACGTCGGGACCAGCCACCGGGGCTTCCGGGGCGGGACCGGACAGCCGCTTGCGGAAGACCCAGTAGGTCCAGCCCTGGTAGGCGAGCACCACCGGGGTGAACACCAGCGCGACCCAGCTCATCACGACCAGCGTGTAGTGCGCCGCCGACGCATTGGCCACGGTGAGGCTGAAGGCGGCAGAAGTGCTCGACGGCATCACGTTCGGCCATAGGTTGCCGAACAGGGTCGCGACGGCCAGCACCAGGGTCAGGGCGGTACCGGTGAAGGCCCAGCCCTCCCGGCCGCGGATCGCCGCGACCGTGGCGCCGATCAGGGCGACGGCGGCTGCCGCCGCCGTGACGTCGGTGGCGGGCCGGCCGTGGCTGTACTGGGTCACGGCCAGGAACACCGCGGCCAGCGGCACGGCGGCGAGCGCGACCCGGACCGCCGTGCGGCGGGCGCGCTGGCTGAGCTCGCCGGTGGTGCGCAGGGCCGTGAAGATCGCGCCGTGCAGGGTGAACAGGGCGAGCGTGACCAGCCCGCCGAGCAGGCCGTACCAGTTGAGCAGGGTGAGCAGGTTGCCGGTGTAGACGTGCGCGGCGTTGATCGGGACACCGCGGACGATGTTGGCGAAGGCCACCCCCCACAGCAGCGCGGGCAGTACCGAGCCGAGGAACAGCGCCCGGTCCCAGTTCGCCCGCCAGCGCGGGCTTTCCACCTTGCTACGGAACTCGAAGCACACGCCGCGGATGATCAGGGCGGCCAGGATGATGAGCAGCGGCAGGTAGAAGCCGCTGAACAAGGTGGCGTACCAGGCCGGGAACGCGGCGAACGTGGCGCCGCCCGCGGTCAGCAGCCAGACCTCGTTGCCGTCCCAGACCGGGCCGATGGTGTTGATCATGGTGCGCCGTTCGCCGTCGTCTTTGCCCAGGAAGGGCAGCAGGATCCCGACGCCGAAGTCGAAACCCTCGAGCACGAAGTACCCGGACCACAAGATCGCGATGAGGATGAACCAGAAGGTCGCGAGGTTCATGACGGATTTCTCCTGATCAGTACTGGAAGACGGGCAGCGGTTCGGGGGCGCCGGGCTGGCCGGCCTCGGCGGGCGCGCCCGCCTTGACGTGCCGGACCGTCAGCCACCAGGCGATGCCCGCCAGGACGGCGTAGAGCAGGGTGAACACGGTCAGCGAGATGATCACCGAGGAAAGCGTCACCCCAGGCGAGACGCTTTTCGCGGTGGTCAGCAGGCCGAATACGGTCCACGGCTGCCGGCCCATCTCGGTGAAGATCCAGCCGAACGCGATGGCCAGGTAGGGCAGCGGCAGGCCCCACAGCGCGATCCGGTAGAACCAGCGGCTGCGTGGCAGGGCGCGCCGCCGGGTCAGCCACAGGCCGATCGCGGCCAGGAGCGCGGCCAGCGAGCCGAGCCCGATCATCAGCCGGAACGACCAGTAGGTCACACCGATGATCGGCTTGTACTGCCCGGGCCCGTACTTCTTCGCGTAGGCGCGCTCGACGTTGTTGATGCCCTGGACGGTGCCGTGCGGGTTCATGGTGGAGATCAGCGAGAGCAGGTAGGGCACCCGGATGCTCCACAGCTCCTTGTCGCCGTTCAGCGAGCCGATGGTGAACAGCGAGAAGGACGCGTCGGACTGGGTGGTGTACAGCGCCTCGGCGGCGGCCATCTTCATCGGCTGCTGTGACTCCATCATCCGGGCCTGCACGTCCCCGGTGACCGCGGTGGCGATGCCGGCCAGCAGCGTGACCACCAGGCCCAGCCGCATGGCCTTGCGGAACACGTCGAGGTCGGAGTGCCGCGCCACGTGATACGCGCTAGCCGCCACGATCACCGCGCCGGACACCATGAACGCGGCGAAGAACACGTGCGGCCAGGTGGCGAGGACGGTGGGGTTGGTCAGCAGCGCGACGATGCTGGTCAGCACCACCCGGTGGGTGGCGGGGTCGACCCGGTAGCCGACCGGGTGCTGCATCCAGGAGTTGGCGGCCAGGATGAAGAAGGCCGACAGGCTGGTGCCGATGGCGACCAGCCAGATCGCGGCCAGGTGCAGCCGGGGCGACAGCTTGTTCCAGCCGAAGATCCAGACGCCGATGAACGTGGACTCCAGGAAGAACGTGAGCAGCGCCTCCATGGCCAGCGGCGCGCCGAACACGTTCCCGACGAACTTGGAGTAGGCCGACCAGTTCATGCCGAACTGGAATTCCTGCACGATCCCGGTGACCACGCCGACCGCGAAATTGATCAGGAAGATCTTCCCGAAGAACTTCGTCATCCGCAGGTACACGTCGTCCTTCTTGACCCGCCACAGGGTCTGCATGATCGCGACCAGGTAGGACAGGCTCAGCGTGAGCGGGACGAAGATGAAGTGGTACACGGTGGTGATCCCGAATTGCCATCGGGATAGTTCGAGCACGGTCATCGGCGGTCCCCTGGTCGAAGTCGCTGGGTCCCGCCCAGCTCACCAGTGGAAACGGGAGCCCCCCCAGTGACAGTCTGCCCTAATGCCCGGGACTTTAGTCACATGCCGTGAGAGGGCCACCATATTCGGTAACCGACAGTGAGCATCAGGGCCGGGACGATGATCCGCCCGTCAGGGACTAAAGGACCGTCAAGGGACTAAAGGACCGTCAGGCCGGGACGGATGGCCCGTCCGGAGTGGACCGCCCGACGTTAGCCTCCGCCATGAGGTAGCAGCTACCGGCATGTGAGCTGAGGAGAGTCATGGAAGAGGTGTTCGTCCTGTCCGCGGTCAGGACCCCGATCGGCAAGTACGGCGGAGGCCTGGCCTCCGTGCCGCTGTGTGACCTGGCCGCGAAGGTGGTGCGCGAGGCGGTCGCCCGGTCCGGCGCGGAACCGGGCCAGATCGGCCACGCGGTGTTCGGCAACGTGATCCACACCGAGCTCAGGGATATGTACCTGGCCCGGGTGGCGGCGCTGAACGGCGGCCTGGGAGAGGGCACGCCTGCACTCACCCTGAACCGGCTCTGCGGCAGCGGGCTGCAGGCCATCGTGTCGGCCGCGCAGTCGATCATGCTGGGTGACTGCGAGGTCGCGGTGGCCGGCGGAGCCGAGTCGATGAGCCGAGTCCCGTACTGGCTGCCCGGCATGCGCTGGGGCCAGCGGATGAACGACGGGATCGCGGTCGACGCGGTGGTCGGCGCGCTCACCGACCCGTTCGACGCGTGCCATATGGGCGTGACCGCCGAGAACGTCGCCGCCGACTTCGGCGTGTCCCGGGCCGACCAGGACGCCCTAGCCGCCGAGAGCCATCGCCGGGCCGCGGCCGCGGCCGCAGCGGGGTACTTCGACGAGCAGATCCTGCCGGTCGAGATCCCGGGCAAGAAGGGTGCCACGGTCGTCGATACCGACGAGCACGTCCGGCCCAGCGTCAGCCTCGACGACATGGCCCGGCTCCGTCCCGCCTTCGCGCCCGGCGGCACAGTGACCGCGGGCAACGCCTCCGGCATCAACGACGCCGCCGCGGCCGTGGTGCTCGCGTCGGGGTCCTTCGTGGCCGGCAGCGGCCTGACCCCGATCGGCAAGCTCGTCGGTTACGCGCATGCCGGGGTCGCGCCGCGGATCATGGGCATGGGCCCGGTGCCCGCGACGCGCAGGGTGCTGGACCGCACCGGCATCAAGGTCGACGAGATCGACGTATTCGAGGTGAACGAGGCCTTCGCCGCCCAGGCGCTGGCGGTCGCCAGGGAACTGGACCTGCCGCCGGAGCGGACCAACCCGAACGGCAGCGGGATCTCCCTCGGCCATCCCGTCGGCGCCACCGGTGCCATCCTGGCCGTCAAGTCCCTGTACGAGCTCAAGCGAACCGGTGGCCGGTACGCCCTCGTCACCATGTGCATCGGCGGCGGGCAGGGCATGGCTGCCATCTTCGAACGGCCCTAGCCGCGGGCCCGTTCGCTACCGGGCCGTCGTCACCTGCCGGTGGTAACTTCGCTGGCGGGACGGCGGGCCGTGGGATGGGCGGTCCGGGCCACGCCCAGCTCCAGCAGGAGCTGCGGCGAGCCCGTCGGCGTCAGGCTGCCGCGGATCTGCGCCCGGACCGACGCGGATTGCAGCGGCTGGGTCTGCAGGCCGGCGAAGACCCACCGGCTGGCGGCGCGCAGCAGTATCCGCTGCAGGGCCTGGCCGGCGCGCAGCCAGCTCTGCTCGTCCTCGCCGGGTGCCACCAGGATCGCCGTGACCGGGGCGGGCGGGCCGCCGGACGGCGAGAAGCCCCAGCCCCGGCCCAGGTCGAAGTCGCGCTCCGGCAGATGCCCGGCCGCACCGCCGGCCGCGGCCGGGAAGGCATGGGGCGGCACGCCGTCCCTGGCCTCGCTGTCCGCTTCGCGGGTCCACCGCAGTGTCTCGGCTCGCGTCCGTATCTCGGCAGGCGACGTCGGGTAGAGGTCCCGCCACCGGCTCCATGCGGCGAGGATCGCCGTCAGCCGCTCATACGCGGGTCCGCCGTCGATGACCGCCAGCGTGGCGCCTTCGGCCGCGGCGTCGTCCCGCAGCCGCTCGAGCAGATCCCCGGGCAGCGGGCCGGGTTCGAACGCGCCGCGGTGCGTGTGCCGGTGCGGCACCGCCTGGAGCATCGCCCGCTCATCGGACGTCATGGGGGCCGGACGACCTGCCCGCACCCGGGCCAGCAGGTGCCGCTGGCCTGGTTCGGGGAACAGGTCGACCTCGGGCTGGTAGCCCAGCGAGCGGATCGCGAGCCGCAGCCCGAACAGCGCCGCGCCGCAGCTGATGATCATTTCCCGCCCGGTCAGGTCCTCCATCAGCTGGCGGCTCGCGTCGGCGTAGAGCTCGATCGCCTGCCCGGTGACGGTGAACCGCCACGGCTGGGTGTTGTGCACCGACGGTGCGCGGGCCGCTAGCTCGATGAGATAGCCAGCCCGTTCGGCCAGATCCGGTCCGGTATTGCTTGGCTTGGTCACCCTTCTCACCCTCGGCCGGGCGCGCCGCCTTCGGCAGGGCCGAAAGTCCCTCCTGGCCAGGGCGAACGCCCGTAGGCGTTTCGCGGTACCGGTCAGAACCTGAAGCCGAAGCCCCGACAGCTCAGCACGAAATAAGGAGGGGCCATGAGCTTCAACCTTGCCGTCATCCTCACCGAAAGCGCGGGCCGCACACCGGACTACCCGGTGGCGGTATTCGACGGAGGCCAGCTGACCTACCGCCAGCTCGACCAGGCCTCGGACCGGGTGGCGGCCAGCCTGGCCGCGGCCGGGATCAAGCCCGGCGAGCGGATCGCGCTGCAGCTGCCCAACATCCCGCAGTTCCTGATCTCCTACTTCGGGATCCTCAAGGCGGGCGCCGTGGTGGTCCCGCTCAACGTCCTGCTCCGGGCCCCCGAGATCGCCTACCACCTCGAGGACAGCGGAGCGCTGGTCCTGATCACCTGGGAAGGCGTGCTGGCCGAGGCGGCCAAGGGCGCCGAGGCCGCCGGGATCGGCGCGACCTTCGCGGTCGGGCACGCGGCCGGTGCCGCCGGGGCGATGCCGTTCGAGCAGCTGCTTGACGGCACTGCGCCGCCGCTGCCGATGGTGATGCGGCAGCCCACCGACACCGCCGTCATCGTCTACACCTCGGGGACCACGGGCCAGCCCAAGGGGGCCGAGCTCACCCACATCCAGCTGTACATGAACGCCGATATCCCGGGGCGGCTGTTCGACGTCCAGCCGGACGACATCGTCATCACCGTGCTGCCGCTGTTCCACGTGTTCGGCCTGTCGTCCATCCTGGACGTCTGCGTGCGGTTCGGCTGCACGATGTCGCTGATCCCCCGGTTCACCCCGGCCGCGGTGCTGGCCGCGGTCCAGCGCGACCGGGCCACCATCTTCGAGGGCGTGCCCACCATGTTCGCCGACCTGCTGTCCAGCCCGGACCTGGACCGCTACGACCTGTCCTCGCTGCGGGTCGCCATCTCCGGCGGTGCATCGATCCCCGCGCCGGTCCTGGATGCGTTCGAGGAGCGGTTCGGGCTGATCATCCTGGAGGGCTACGGGATGACCGAGACCGCGTCCACCACGACGTTCAACCCCAGCGAGGCCGAGCGTCGCGCCTACAGCGTGGGCAAGCCCATCTGGGGGACGCAGACCGAGGTCTGGGACGACGATGGGCATCCGCTTCCGCCCGGCCCCGAGCACGTAGGCGAGGTCGTCACCCGCGGAATGCACGTGATGAAGGGGTACCTGAACCGGCCGGAGGCCACCGCCGGCGTCTTTACCGGCGACTGGCTGCACACCGGTGACCTGGGCTACTTCGACGAGGACGGCTTCTTGTTCATCGTCAGCCGGAAGAAGGAGCTGATCATCCGGGGCGGGTACAACGTGTACCCGAGCGAGATCGAGAACGTGCTGCACGCCCACCCGGCCGTGGCCGAGGCCGCCGTGGTCGGCGTGCCCGACGAGCGGCTCGGCGAGGAGGTCATGGCCGTGGTCATCGCGCGGGCCACGGTGGAGCTGCGCGAAATCGAGCTGGTCGCCTGGTGCCGGGAGCGGCTGGCCGCCTACAAGTGCCCGCGGATCTTCCAGTTCCGCGCCGAGCTCCCGAAGAACACCCTGGGCAAGGTCCTCAAGGACGAACTGGCCGCGAGCGGGGGAGTGCCATCATGACCGCGCCGGTGGCCGCACCGCCGGGCGGGCCGGCGGAGCGGCCACCGCGCCGCGAGATCCCGCGGCAGGCCGAGGACTACACCGGCGCGGCGGCGCGGCGCAGGCTGGAGTTCCTCACCGAGACGACCGGCGTCACGCCGGAGCACCTCGGCCGCTACTCCTTCGACCCGGCCGTGCTCGACGGCAACATCGAGAACTTCATCGGCGTCGCCCAGGTGCCGGTCGGGATCGCGGGACCGCTGCTGGTGGACGGCGAGCACGCCCGCGGGACGTTCTACGTGCCGCTGGCCACCACCGAGGGTGCCCTGGTGGCGAGCTACAGCCGCGGCATGAAGCTGCTGTACGCGGCGGGCGGGGTGCGGACCACCGTGGTGGCGGAGGCCATGCAGCGGGCTCCCGCCTTCGGCTTCGACAGCGCGAGGGAAGCCCGCGCCTTCGGCGGCTGGCTCACCGCTAATTTCGCGGACATCAAGGCCGCGGCCGAGGCCAGTACTCATGTCGGCCGCCTGCACGACATCGAGCAGTACCCGGCCAGCAGATACCTGTTCCTGCGGTTCGACTACACCACCGGCGACGCGGCCGGGCAGAACCTGACCGGCAAGGCCACGCTGCGGGCCTGCGACTGGATCCGGGCGCACTACCCCGGCATCCGGGAGTTCTGCCTGGAGGCCAACCTGGCCACGGACAAGAAGAGCTCGCAGGTCAACATGCTGCGCACCCGCGGGAAGCGGGTGGTGGCCGAGGCCACCATCCCGGCCGGCCTGGTGCGCGGCGTCATGCACACCTCACCCGGCCAGATGTTCCGCGCCCGCCAGGTCAGCAACCTGGGCGGACTGCTGGCCGGAGCCGGCGGCAACGCGAACCACCCGGCCAACGCGGTCGCGGCGCTGTTCGCGGCGACCGGGCAGGACATCGCCAACGTGGCCGAGTCCTCGGCCGCCCTGGTGCACACCGAACTGCTGGCCGACGGGAGCTACTACTACTCCATCACCATCCCTGCGCTGATCGTCGCCACCTACGGCGGCGGGACCGGACTGCCCACCCAGCGCGAGTGCCTGGAACTGCTCGGCTGCTACGGACCGGGCCGGGTGCGCAAGTTCGCCGAGATCGTCGCGGCCACCGTGCTCTGCGGTGAGCTCTCGCTGGGCGCGGCCGTGGTGGCCGACGAATGGGTCACCGCGCACGAGCGGTTCGGCCGGAACCGCCCCTAGGAGGTAGTCATGTCAGACACGCTGGACCGGATGAGCACGCTGGACGCCGAGTTCTTCTTCGCCGAGCACGGCGACGTGCCGCTGCACATCGGGTCGGTGGCGGTCTTCGACGGGCCGGCTCCCACCCGGGAGGACCTCATGCGGCTGTTCGAGGCGAAGCTGCCGCTGGTGCCCAGGTACCGCCAGGTGGTCCGGACCGCGCCGTTCCAGCTCCTCCGCCCGGTGTGGACCGACGACCAGGAGTTCAGCATCAGGCATCACGTCCGGTACACGACCGTGCCCGCTCCTGGCGGGCCGGAGCAGCTCCGCGCCGTCGCGGCGAGGCTGTTCGCCCTGCCGCTGAACCGGCGCCGCCCGCTGTGGGAGGAGTGGCTGCTGGACGGCCTGGAGGGTGGCCGGTGGGCCATCGTGTCCAAAATCCATCACTGCATGGTCGACGGCGTCGGCAGCAGCGACCTGATGACGCTGATCTTCGGCGCCGATCCCGGCGAGCGTCCCCCGGCCGTCATCCCCTGGGTCCCGGCGCCGCGACCCTCGCTCGCCGGGCAAGCGGCCAGCGACCTGGGCCACGCCGTCACCGGCCCGTTCGGGTGGCTGGCTGGTGCGTCCGGCCTGTTGCGCCGGGCCGCGGTCACAGACCTCCTCGAGTACGGCCGCGGCCTCGGCCAGATCACCCGTGACCTGGCCGAACCGTCCGCGGACTTCCTCAACGGCCCGATCGGCCCGGCCCGCCGCTGGACCTGGACCACGGTGGACCTGGACGAGCTGAAGCAGATCCGCGCCGCCCACGGCGCGACCATCAACGACGTCGTGCTCGCGGCGGTCACCCGCGGCTTCCGGGACCTGCTGGACGAACGTCACCAGCTGACCGACCGGATGGTGGTGCGCAGCCTGGTCCCGGTGTCGGTCCGCGACCCGGACGAGGCGGGGGCCGTCACCAACCGGGTGTCCGCGGTCCTGGCCAACCTGCCGGTCAGCGAGCCGGATCCACTGCGACGGCTGAGCCTGATCCAGCGGGAAATGGACGGCCTCAAGCAGACTCACCAGGCCGCCAGCGCCGATGTCCTCACCGGGTTGCTCGGCCTGGTCCTGGGGTCCGCGCCCGGGTGGCTCGCGTTCGGCACCAAGGTGGCGTTCCGCACGCCGCAGTTGCTGGTCCAGACCGTGACCACCAACGTCCCCGGCCCGCGCTGCCCGCTCTACGTCCTGGGCCGCCGCCTGACCGCGCTCCACCCGTACGTCCCGATCGGCGACTCGGTCCGCATCTCGGTCGCGATCTTGTCCTACGTCGACACCGTCTCCTTCGGTGTCACCGCCGACTACGACTCCTCCGCCGACCTGAGGGTGTTCACCGAGGGCATCGAGTGCGGCCTGGCGGAGCTCAGGCAGGCGGGCATCGACCAGCGCCGGGCCCATCGCCCCAGCGGGGCGCCAGCCCTCGCTCACTAAAGGAGCCCGGGACGGGCGACCCGGAGAAGTGGTCGTTTCTCCGGCTCTTCCTGGTCACGTACGTGTAGCCAGTCCCAGCGGCCGACCGCAGTTTGACGACGGGGCGAGTTGTGCTGCGACTCATGCACCACGTGACAACCTGATAATGAAAATCATTCCCGATAGCTAGGCGGTTATTGCCACCGGAACACAAAGCTGAAGTCCTGCGCGCAGCGCCCGGTTAGCTTGCGGTCTGCGGAGATTCGTCCGGCCGCGATGTGCTTGGTGACCTCGGCACGCGACAGCGCCAGGCCCGTCGCGATGAGCGTCGTCAACCTGAGCGGGATGCGTTGTGCGAAGTGGACGCTGACATCGAGGATGTCGGCCTTCGGCAGCTCGACGGGGCTCATCTCCAACGTCCAGGCATCGCCCCAGTCGAGCACGATGTCGTTGCGGTGCGCCACCGCAGGATCGGCCAGCAGCTTCGCCGCGAGCGCGGGAACGTTGTCATGGAAGCCGCTGAGCATCGCAGGCTCGATGGAGCGAACGTGGACGCGCTCCAGCACCGTCAGCTTGACCGTCTGGCCGCACTGGACGCACAGCGCCAGCAGCCAGACGTCGAGCAGCTTGTGGTTCGCGTTGACCCGGAATCGTCCTTGGGTCCGGTGCTCCGTCGAAGGGCAGGTCAGGCAGCGGCGCCGGATGGCCGGAAAACCTGCCGGGCGTACGAGCCACCGCGTCGCGGCGCGCACGGGGAAGGTGTTGCCGTGCACCAGGGAAGGCCGATCTGCTGCGAGATCTTCGTTGCGACATCGGCGCGGCGCGGATGGGCGCGGCGCCGGATCGATCAGCGGGTGCCACGTAGCGGGCAGCCGGACGTCGATGACCTGCCGAGGGCAACGCTAAAGCAGGCCGGCAGCGCAACGGCGCTACGCGGCTTGGGGCCCGTCAGGGGTGCGGCGTGCCTTCTCGGCGCGATGAACGTCTCAGCTGGTGTACAACGGCCTGTCCTCGACGGAGCGGGCAGGAACGCCGGTCGGCGGATCCTGGGTGACGACGTGACAGTAGCGCCGGCCGCTCATGCCGCGCCACCGAATTATCCGGCGGCGTCAGCGTCGGTGTCCCGAGACGGGGCGAAGGCCCGCTCGTCTACGGCGAGCAGTTCACGCTCGTCTGGGGCGGCGATGGGCTGGATGATTCGGGTTGCTTAGGTAACCCGCGCGGATCGCGGCCTCGACCTCGGCGGCATACTGCGACAATGCGACGACTGATATGGGCCCGCGCGCCGTCTGGACTATCAGCTCGATAAAGTTCGGGGTAATCGACCCGCTGCCCACGGTCGAGACATCGGACCAGGCGGTCGCGAAGTTCGCCTTTGGTTTTCCTAGCAGCTTCTCCTTGCTGATTATGAAGCGCCGATTGGTGAGCAACAGGAGCGGCATTTTCCAGGTGTCCCCGTCTCCCACTGTCGCAAAGCTCAGCCACGCCGCGAACGTTGGAATCTCGCCTGGTTCGATGATGGTCAATTGTTTTTCTGTGAGTTCTCGGCCTTCGACCGTTTTCATTTTTGCAGCCTTTCCAGGTTTCGGGCCTGCTTACATGATGGCGGAGCTTAGCGTGACGCAGCGTGGCGTATCGATGTACGAAACCTAGGACCTCAGGGAGGTGAAAGGGTCAAGTTCTGCAAGGATCGTTATAATTGGAGAAAACAGGCAATCGCTGACCCAGCGCAACGGCCGCCGCCCGCCGCACAGGGTCGGCCGTACTGCTCTGTGACCCGCATGGTCGACCCGGCTGACGAGGGCGGTTCTTCCTGGAGCCGTTCTGGCCAGAACCCGCCTCCTCGCCGTTGCCGCCGACGCCGCCGATGGCGAGCTGATCGCTAGGGCTTGCGGCCCATCCCGGCGTAGCAAGGGATCGGGTACCCGGAACCGGGCCCGTGCCACTCCGGCAGCGGAACGACCCCGGGCTCCACCATCTCGAGCCCGTCAAAGAACCGCTCGAAGTCGGGCCGGGTCCGCAGGGTCAGCTGCGTCGGGCCCATTCGCTGGTTGAGCCGCGCAGTCCCCTCGGTCACCCGCCCGGTGTCGATGTCGCGGACCGTGTCGGAGACGGTCAGGTAGCTGCCCGGCGGGAGCAGTCCGAGCACGTGGCTGACGATCCCCCAGGGGTCATCCGCGTCCGGAATATACTGCAGGACCATCAGCGCCATGACCGCGACCGGCCTGCTCAGGTCGAGGGTCTCCGCCGCGCCCGCTAGCACCTTCCCGGTATCCCTGATGTCGGCCGGCACGTAGGCGGTGGACCCCTCGGGCGCGCTGGTCAGCAGCGCCCGGGCGTAGGCGAGCACGATCGGGTCGTTGTCGACGTACACGATCCGGGATTCCGGGGCGATCTCCTGGGCGACCTGATGGGTGTTCTGCGCGGTCGGCAGGCCGGTGCCCAGGTCAAGAAACTGCCGGATCCCGGCCTCCGCGGCCAGGTAGCGCACCGCGCGTCCGAGGAAGGCCCGGTTAGCCCGCACGCCATGCAGGACGGTCGGGTTGGCCGCGATTACCTGCTCTGCCGCTTCCCGGTCGGCGGTGAAGTTGTCCTTCCCGCCGAGCCAGTAGTCGTAGACCCGGGCGGGATGGGCCACGCTCGTGTCGAGCGTGACTATGTCGGGGGTCAGGTCGCCGGCGTCAGTCATGAGCCGCCATCTCTTTCCGCGGCCGCATCGGCCGCACGGAACCGGAACCGTTTCCCCCCGTAGAGCGTAACGCCCGGCACCGGCTGCGTCCCGGAGCGGCTAGGTAGTTCTCCCGGCGTGCCCGCGGGGGAGGGCCGCCCCGGCCGGGGAGTACGGGGAATTGCCGGTAGTTCACCCGATAGCCGCCCGATGCTGGCCGCTCATAACGTCAGAGGTATGTCACATGCCACGAAGCCGGCCCGCCTTCTGGTGGCCGGGCGCCCGCAGCCGGCCCGGATGCCCGCGCTGGTCATCTTGGTGTACTCGGCAGCGGTGTACCTGTTCTTCCTCGCGGTGCTCGGCTACGCGGCGGGTTTTTTCGCGGGTCTCGGCGTGCCCAAGGGCATCGACCAGGGGCCGCGCGCCGCCGTGCCTGCCGCGGTGGCCACCGACTTGCTCCTGCTGCTGCTGTTCGCGGTTCAGCACACCGTGATGGCCCGCCCGTGGTTCAAGCGCCGCTGGACACGCATCGTGCCAGCCCCTGCCGAGCGGGCGAGTTTCGTCCTGGCCGCGAGCCTGGTGCTGGCGCTGCTGTTCTGGCTGTGGCAGCCGGTCGGGGGGACCGTGTGGCACCTGTCGGGACCGGGCGCCGCCGCGCTCTGGGCGGTGTATGCGGCCGGCTGGGCGATGGCTGTCAGCTCTACCTTCCTGATCAGCCATTTCGACCTGTTCGGGTTGCGGCAGGCCTGGTTGCATGCGCGGCGGGTCAGGTACAGCCCTCCGGCATTCATCGAGCGCGGCGTGTACGGACGCATCCGGCACCCTCTGATGGCCGGGTTCGTGGTCATCTTCTGGTCGGCGCCTGTGATGACGGCCGGGCACTTGCTGTTCGCGGTCGCCGCGACCGGCTACATCCTGGCTGGCATCGCGTTCGAGGAACATGACCTGATCCGCAGCCTGGGCGGCCCCTACGCCGCCTACCGGGCCCGCGTGCCCGCGCTGATCCCCCGCCCCTGGCCCCGGCGCCGATCACCCGGGGCTCAGCCAGGCGAAGAAGACGACGGGAAGCAGGCAGCATGAAACCCCGGGAGGGCCGAACGGTCGTGCTGCGCGCCGGGTCGGCGGTGCTGATACGCCCGGTCCGGAGCACGGACGCTGCGCTGCTCGCCGACGGCTTCAGCCGGCTCAGCGCCGCATCGCGGCAGATGCGGTTCCTGGGCGTGAAGAAGGAACTGTCGGCGGCGGAGTTGCGCTACCTCACCGACGTCGACCACCGCGACCATGAAGCGCTCGCCGCGCTGGACCGGGCCGGCGGGCACGGCGTGGGCATCGCCCGCTATGTCCGCGATGCCGCCGACCCGCAGGCGGCTGAGATCGCGGTCACCATCGTCGATGACTGGCAAGGGCGGGGATTGGGCACCGAGCTGCTGGCTGCGCTGTCCGACCGCGCCCGCCAGGAAGGAATCCGCCGCCTCACCGCCCTGGCCGACGCCGGTAACGTGGCCGTGGCCGCGCTGCTCCGCAACGCCGGCGCCCGCCTGGTCGGCCGCGGGCGGGGCACCGTCGAGTACGAGATCACGCTGGCCCGCGCGGCGGAAGGGAGCGGTGCCCTAGGGCTTCGGTCGGGTAGCAGAGCTTCGGTCAGGTAGCAGCGAGCCCCTGAGCGCAGGCCATCGAGGGAAGTTCGCCCCTTTTGTCCGAGTTGCGCGGGAGTTTAGATGGTTGATCAGGGCTCTGCGGTTGATCGGGGGTACCCCGCTCCCCCGGATCAACCACAGAGCCCCGATCCACCGCGGTAAACGGAGCGAATCCTCCAGATGGGCGGGCGTGCGAGGGATCCGCGGTACGCCCGCTACCTGACCGGCGTTTTAGCGAGGCTTCGCCTCGGACCGTCGAGTTTTAGTGGTTCTGGCCGCGCGTAGCTGACTGGGGGGTCATCCTCAGACCGTAGAGGCGAGTACTGGGGGTGGTCATAGTGGAGCGTGATGGTTTAGCGGCTGGCCCGGCGGTGGTCACGGCTGCGGAGATGGTGGCGGGGCATGTCTCGCTGGATGTCTCCTGCCTGGACCGGGTGTATCTGGAGTTCCAGTTGGTGTGGACCGCGCGCAAGCGGGCCACCGACCCGGGTGCGTGCCCGCAGTTCTCCTTCACCAAAGGAGCAGCGGCGGGTCTCGGTGTTCTGCGTGTACATCTTCGATGAGCAGATGGGCCGGGGTTCATCAAGATCTGCACCTACTTCCCGGTGCGCCACGAGGCGCCATGTAACCGAGTGGAGGTGAAAGACCTGCACCATCACGCTGTCGCAGCAGCGTGACGAAGCTGGGGGCAGCCTGAGCCGGGAGACGACGGCGAGGGCGGCAAGCAGCCCCGACAACGGCGGGACGCGCCGGGACTTCCGGACGGCGCGGGTCCGTCTAGCGAGAAGGGAAGGTGGACGCGAGGAACCGGCGGTCTAAAGCCCCTCAAGAGGACGCACCAGCTCAAATCCGGGAGATACGGGCTGGGTCGCGGCGCACGCCTGCCCGGCTGGGCGGGCGACTCCCGGGCCGGATTAGGGAAGCTGGCCGGGAGGTCACGGTGAAGGTCTGCGGCGTAACCGTGGCGAAGCCGCTGGGGCAAAGCCGGCCACCTCACCCATCGATCGGTTCGTGGTGAACGTGGGAACCGCCCCGTGGTTCCCGTCTTCTTGCCTGCCGTCCGGACGGGCAGGGGCGGGTTGGCGCGTCGTCCGCCGATGGCTGCGGGGCGGGGCGGAGGGCCCGTAGTAGTCCGGGCACGCGAGAGGCGGGCACATGGCGAAGGGGCCCAGCGGGTTCACGCACGCGACGTACTGCAATGGCTGGAGGCGCTGGTGAATACTGGTGAGCCGCTGGTCTGGCCGGATCCTTACACGGCGGAACAGCGGGTACTGCGGATGCAGGCCAAGCTGCACCTTTGGGCGGCCAAAGATCCTGGCCGCCGGTTCGATGATCTGTTCAACCTCGTTTATCACCCGGACTTCCTCACGGTCGCGTGGGAACGGGTGAGGGGAAATAAGGGGGCGCGCACCGCGGGGGTGGACCGGGTGATCCCGGCGTTCATCTCCGATGACGCCGACATCGTGGCCTTCTTGGACGAGACGCGGCAGCAGCTGAAGTCGCGCACGTTCACCCCGCTGCCGGTCCGGGAACGGTTGATTCCCAAGGGCGGGCAGCCGGGGAAATACAGAAGGCTCGGCATTCCGTCCGCGATGGACCGGCTGGTGCAAGCCTCCCTGGTGCTGGTCCTGGAGCCGATCTTCGAGGCGGATTTCAAGCCGGTCAGTTACGGCTTCCGCCCCCGGCGCCGGGC